>Ga0255340_1000881_pt1 | contig 44516 bp, 39 predicted proteins | sample wastewater_treat_7_FD_192417 | JGI IMG/M metagenome (GOLD analysis project Ga0255340, IMG submission 192417) | Wastewater microbial communities from Lulu Island WWTP, Vancouver, Canada - plant10 | ecosystem: Engineered > WWTP > Wastewater > Unclassified | place: Canada: Vancouver, British...
AGGATCTCTTTGTGCAATTTTGCCTCTGGAGAAAAACCATCTATAAGAACCATCTGCAAGCTTTAATCTATATTCATCTGTATATACTGTGCTTTTACCAGAGAGCAGCCTTAGCATTGCTCTTGCAGATGGCTTAAAGTCCTCTTCATGAATAAATTCTTTCCATTTAATGTCAAAGTTTTCAAGTTTATTGACACCAATAAGAGCAGCCATGTTTGAGTTTACTGTGAGGCAGTTTTCTTTGACATCATAATCCCATAGGCCAATGGAACCATTTTGCAGAGCAAGCTCAAGCCTATCCCACATTTTCTGTAATTCCTGCTCTGCCTCGTATCTCTCTGTTTCATCTCTGCCAGAAGAAAAAACGAGATTACTGTCATGAAAGAGAATACTTACCCATCTAATTATTTTATATTCGCCACTTTTTGTCCTGTAACGATTTGTTATATTCATTCTCTTTCTATGTTTTTTTAGCTGTGTGGCAAATTCTTTTGTTTTTGCAATGTCATCTGGATGGAGAATCTCTCCAAGGTTCATGGATTTTAATTCATCTGGAGACCAGCCAAGTATATCCTCCCATGAGCGATTTGCCTGTTTTATTCTGCCGCCAAGGGTATGTATGAGCATTAAATCTCCAGAGTTATTGAAAAAAAGATCCCTTTCCATCTGTGATGTTTTAAGAGCTGTTCTATCTTCAACAAAGGTTGTGAGGTATTCTTTTCTTGCAAAATGATCATAAATTCTCATCATATAGACATTGGTATAAATAGAGCTACCATCTCTTTTGGCACCAACTATATCTTGAGAAAAAGCGATATTGTTGTTGGCAGTCTCACTTATTATTTTACTCCTAACATCTTTTTTTTTGTAAAGATTGGAAGTGTTGCCAACAAGCTCTTTAAACTCTTCAGGGCTATCATATCCAAATATCTTTGCAAAGGCATTATTTACACTGATAATCTCTCCTTCTAAGGTTGATTGAATTATTCCTATTGGCGATTGTTCAAATATGCTGCGGAACTTTGACTCACTTTGAAGAATTTTGCTATGAGCCTCTTCAAGCTCTTCCTGGTTTTTGTGAAGTTCCTCAAGTATTGCTGTCATCTCTTCATTTTGAGCCTCTGACTCTTCATATAGGGCTTCAATTTCGGTATTTTTCTGGATAAGGGTTTCTTCAATGGATTTCTGTTTTGTTATGTCTATAAATATACCCTCTGCATAATATGGCTTGCCTTTTTTGAATTTCACTATTTTTCCATTGAGGTATAGCCATAGCCATTGGTTATCGCTTTTTTTTATTCTGAATTCATAATCAATTTCGTCTATTTCCCCCTGTGTGAATTGTGTAAGGAGTTTTTTAAGCCCTTCAATTTCCTGTTTGTGAATGAGGTTAAGTATGATATTAAGGTCATTGGTGATATTCTGGCTATATCCCAGCTTATCATACCAGAATCTGTTGACATATAATATATTTTTTTGTATATTCCAATTCCATATTCCCACTTTTGAATCAGCAAAGGTATTTTTAAAATAAGGAGCTTTCAAAAGAGGAATAATTTTTTTGACTAAGCGCATGTAATTACACCAACACTTTTTTGTAAGTAACGACAAAAGGACCTATTAAACAATAATAAATTTTTTATTAAAAATCAACTTTTAATAGTCATAAAGATTTGCAGACGGGCGTCCTGTAATTATTTCATTTGAGTCTCTTTCTATTCTGTTAACTAATTTTTGTATCTTTTCCTTTGTTTCATCAGAGATCTGGACTTCATCACATCTCATGCACTTTTTTGCAGGTATGTTTTCCAGAATAAATGTAAAATTTTTATTGCTTGTCCTGAAGGTAGTCTTTCCATCGATGAGGACTCCACCACATTTACATTGCATAGATTTACCTCTACAAAATCGCCTTTTGTAGGATTAAATAACTGGGATATAAAATTTCTGCAACAATAATTATTTTTCTTTTATAAAAAATGGATTAAGACTTTTGTCAGTATTTATTCCTTAACTTCTTTTAAAATAAAAATATTCTATTATCCCATCCGCGGCGGGGATAATAGAATATTTCGAATGTCAATAGAATAAATTGAATTTTAGAGATTTTTAAAATTTTTTTAAATACTAAATTTCTCTCTGTTTTAAAAGCTATTTTTTAAATTGACAGAAAGATAAAGTTATTTCAATAAAATTTATGTCACATTTTTAATTTAAGGATAAAAACATAACTGGGGGAACTATGTTATCAGCTATTTCTGATGCTGTTTCTGTGATTAAAAAATCAAAGAGCATGATTGCCCTTACTGGAGCAGGTATTTCTGTTGAGAGTGGCATTCCAGATTTTAGAAGTGCAGGAGGGCTCTGGGACAAATACGACCCCGCAATTTATGCCTCTATACACTCCTTCAGAAATATGCCAGAGCGTGTATGGGAGATGATTTTTGAACTGATAGATATTACAGAAAGAGCAAAGCCAAATTCTGCCCACCTGGCACTGGCCAATTTAGAAGAGATGGGCCTTTTAAAGGCTGTTATTACTCAAAATATAGACAATCTGCATCAGGAAGCTGGAAGCAAAAATGTTATAGAATATCATGGCAATGCAAAGCACCTTGTTTGTCTTACCTGCGGAGCTCAATACAGCCCTCTGGATTTTGATCTTGAGCATAAAGAGATTCCTCACTGTGAGGCCTGTGGTAAAGTCCTTAAGCCCTCTGTTGTTTTTTTTGGTGAGATGATACCTCCAGATGCTTTGTATAATTCCCAGAGATATGCTGAAGAGGCAGATGTTGTTTTGGTGGTTGGGACATCAGCTGTTGTATATCCAGCAGCCTCAATTCCAGGAGTTGTAAAAAGCCATGGTGGAATAGTTATAGAGTTTAATCTTGAAAGAACTGAATTGACAGGTTCAATAACTGATATTTTTATTCAGGGAAAAGCAGGGCAGACTCTTCCTCAAGTGGTAAATCTGCTTAAAGAGTAATTGGTGAAATAAATTGAACAAAATAGTTTTACTGCCAGATTACCTGAAAAATATGATTGCAGCAGGGGAGGTCATAGAGGGGCCTTTTTCTGTTGTAAAAGAGCTTGTGGAAAATTCTCTTGATGCAGGAGCAGAGGATATAAGAATATCTGTTGAGGAGTCAGGTCTCAAAAAAATAATTGTCCGTGACAATGGAAGTGGAATTTTGCGTGAGGATATTCCTCTTGCAATAAGAGAGCATGCCACAAGTAAATTGCAAAGGCCTGAGGATTTATCCTGTGTAAAGACCTTTGGATTCAGGGGAGAGGCTTTATCAAGCATCTCTTCGGTGTCTGATTTTGTTTTGATCTCAAGAAGCAAGGATGAGCCTCTTGGTGCAAGGCTTGAGCTAAAGGGTGGGCAGTTGAGTATTTCAGATTATGCAGGAGAATCTGGCACCACTGTAATTGTAGAGAATTTGTTTTACAATATACCTGCAAGAAAGAAGTTTCTTAAGAATTTTAAAACAGAGCAGAGAAACATAAGAGAAACTATTCAAAAGATTGCTCTGGCCTCTTACAATGTTGAATTTTCCTTTGACTCAGATTCAAAGAGAGAATTTACCTTTAAAAAGTGTAATGACCTTTCGCAGCGCCTTGGGCAGATTTTTGGACAGAATATTCTCAATCACCTTTATTTTGATGAATTAGTTGATCTCAAGGTTAAGATCTATGGTTTTTTTTCAAGGCCAGATTTTTTGCGCGGCACAAGGGATATGCAGTTTTTATATGTAAACGGTAGACCTATTGACTATAAGTTTTTATCCTATCACATTGGCAGAGCCTATGAGGGGATTGCTATTGGTGGAAAGTATCCCGTTGCTTTTGTTTTTATAGATATTCCCCCTGAGCTTATAGATGTAAATGTGCATCCTGCAAAAAAAGAGGTTCGTCTTTTTGACTGGAAGTATATTGATTCTCTTATTTATTCCCTTGCCTCTAAGGTTTTAGATAGATCTCATGTCTTTTCTGCTTTTGATTTAAAAGATGAAATTACTAATAATAATCCTTCTATTGATCATCAAGAGGATGAACTTTTTCAAAAAAATTTTACTTCAAAGATAGAACCTCATAATAGTATTTATAACAAAGCAGAAGAAAAATCAGATCGCCTCTTTGAAACTTCAGAGACTTTTTCCCCACAGGATATTGGAGGATTATCAAAGCAGCCTCTATCTGATTCAAAAAGGGTAATTGGAATTGTATTTGGAACATATATCCTCGTGGAGGAAAATGATAATCTCCATTTTATTGATTTTCATGCTGCCCATGAAAGGATGCTTTATAATTCCATACTTAAGAATATGGAATTTGATACAGAGGATCTACTCTTTCCTCTGGAGATTGAGATGACTTCCAATGATGTTAATTTTGTGATGCAGCAGCGCAATTTTTTTTGCAATTATGGATTTGACATTGATGAATTTTCCGAGAGCTCGGTCGTTGTAAGGACAATGCCATCTTTTATTGATAGTGCTAAAATTGAAATTTTAATAAAAAATATGATTGATAATCTAAGAGAGGAAAATGATAATATCAAATTAAAGGAAGAGATAGCCGCAAGCCTTGCATGTCACTGTGCCAAGAGGTCTGGTGATAGCCTCAATCAAGAGGATATAAAGGCTTTGCTTTCTAAGGTCTTTTCTGGAGATCTTGAGTTAAGGTGCCCCCATGGTAGGCCTTTTCTCTTTACTTTAAATAAAAAGGATTTTGAGAGGATGTTTAAAAGATGAAAAAAATTGTCATTGCTGTTGGTTCTTCAATTTCTGCATATAAGTCCTGCGATCTCGCAAGGCTTTTTGTGAAGGCTGGATACAATGTTTTTGTTGCCCTTACAGAAAATGCGACAAAGATGGTGTCTCCTTTAACTCTTGAGGCTCTTACAGGTAACCCTGTTTTCACAGACGCTACTTTATGGGAAAAGCATGAGATGGGGCATATATTTTTAAAAGATAAGGCCGAGTTGTTTTTAGCTGCTCCTGCAACTGCAAACATGATTGGTAAGTTTGCCAATGGCATAGCAGATGATCTTGTTAGCACAACCTTTCTTGCACTGGAGTGCCCTGCAATGATAGCTCCTGCAATGAATCCCAATATGTTTGCTCACCCTGCAGTTCAGATGAATATCGAGCGACTTAAGTCATGGGGAGTAAAATTTGTAGAACCAGAAGAAGGCCTGGTTGCCTGTGGTGATCAGGGCAAAGGTAGACTTGCTGATATTAATTTAATTTTTGAGGCTGCTGTTAATGTTGTCGAAGGTAAATAAGATTATAGTCACAGGTGGTCCCACAAGGGAGTGGTTTGACCCCATAAGATATATCTCCAATGCCTCTTCCGGGAAGATGGGAATTGCCCTTGCAGATGAGGCCTTTAAATTAAACACTTCAACTGTATTTATTCATGGCCCCATAAGTGAGCACCTTTTGCATGGTAAAGCTTATAAAATGGTCTCCATCGAATCTACAGAGGATCTACTTAATGCTGTATTATCAGAGCTTGAGGATAACTCTGTCCTTATAATGGCCGCTGCACCTGCTGATTATACTCCTGTAAATAAGTCCGCTCAAAAGATAAAAAAGACAGAGGGTGAACTTGTCATTACAATGAAAAAGACTCCTGATATTTTGAAAAATGTTGCACAATATAAAAAGTCCAGAGGATTTAAAAACCTATTTGTAGTTGGATTTGCAGCAGAGACCAATGACACAGAAAATTATGCAAAGGGTAAGCTGCAGCAAAAGGATCTGGACATGATTTGCCTTAATGATGTTTCGCAAAGTGGAGCTGGTTTTAATGTTGATACCAATATCATGACTATATTTACTCGTAGTGGCGAGAAATTTGATCTTCCAATAAAATCCAAGAATGAGATTGCAAGGGATATTTTAGAAAGGGTATCAATCGAGCTTACAAAAAGGGGGTAGCTTATGTATATCCGCAAACCATCTGTTGCAGGTGCTTTTTATCCATCAGATGCAGAGAAACTCCGCAAAATGATCAATGGCTTTTTAGCTGCTGTCGATGAAAAAGAAAAAATTACAGATAAAGTTGTAGGTATAGTTTCCCCTCATGCGGGCTATATATATTCTGGTCCTGTTGCAGCTTATGGCTTTAAGCTTTTAAAGGATGCACCTTATAAAGGATATGTGGTAATTTCTCCATCACACAGAGCAAGGTTCAATGGAGCTTCTGTTTTGCCTGAGGGTTTTTATTCTACTCCATTGGGTAATGTTGAGGTGGATTCAGATATTGGGAAGGCTTTAACTTTAAAAAATCTATTTGCCTATATACCTGAGATAGATCAGCCAGAGCATTCCCTTGAGGTGCAGATCCCATTTTTGCAGCTTGTGTGCAGTGATTTTAAAATTGTGCCTGTTGTTATTGGAACAACTGATTTAAATCTCTGCAGTGAGATTGGTAATTTGATAGCAGATGAAGTTTTATCTGCAAATAAAGACTATGGAGTTATTATATCTACAGATTTATCTCATTATTACTCTTATGAGACAGCTAAAAGAATTGATGGTGAATTTGCCAGAGCTCTTTCGCTTTTTGATGAAAAAGCCATAGATCAGGCTATAAAATCTAAAAAGGCAGAGGCCTGTGGTGAAGGCGCAGTTTTATCTGGAATTGTCCTTGCAAAAAGGCTTGGTGCTTCTAAAGCAAAGATATTAAAATATGCTAACTCTGGAGACACTGCGGGTCCAAAAAATGAGGTGGTGGGTTATATTTCTGCTGCTTTGCTTGCATAAAGGAGGATCTTTATGATCGAGCTTAATAAGATTCAACAAAGAAATTTGCTTATCCTTGCCAGAAAAACCATTGCACAGAGACTTGGCATTGATTTTGATTCTGGCACCCTTGATTTTTCTGATGAGATATTTAAAGAAAAGTGTGGAGCCTTTGTTACTCTTCACATAAATGGAAATTTAAGAGGCTGCATTGGTTATATAGAGGGCGTGCATCCAATACCTGACACAATAAGGGAAATGTCCATTGCTGCAGCTTTTAGGGATCCAAGATTTGCTCCTCTGTCAAAGGGTGAGTATAAATTGATAGATATAGAAATATCAATTTTAAGCCCTATAGAAAGAGTTGACAGTATTGATGATATAGTTGTAGGAAGAGATGGCCTCATAATTACAAGAGGTTTTAATCGCGGATTGCTTTTGCCACAGGTTCCCGTAGAGCAGGGGTGGGATAGGGAAACCTTTTTAACTCATACTTGTTTTAAGGCTGGGCTGCCCGGTGATTCATGGAAAAAAAAGGACACCTTGATAGAAAAGTTTTCTGCACAGGTTTTTTCCGAAAAGGAGCACAATTTAGTTTAAAAGCCTTTAAGAGGAATTTATAATGTTTAAAAGACTATTTGTTTGTTTTGTCGTTTTTTTATTTTTTTTAAATACCTCCTGTAAAAAGCAGGAGCCCTTTGTTGATGCTGCTTTTGTATTTTTAAAGTGGGCTTCTGCTGTAAAGAATTTAAACTATAAAGACTATAGTGAGTGTGAGGCCTTTCCAAAGGATCAGGAGGTCTTTAAAACTCTTTATAAGGATTTTTATTATAGCGATTTAATAACAAGAAATATTGAGCAATTTCACGAGGGACAATATAAAACAGACATAGAGGGCTATAAATATAATTACAAGAATGTGTATTTTGAATGCAAAAGGGTTGCCCGTGAGTCCGGGAAGGTTATTGAGAACATGAAGGGAGAGGTGGAGTTTATAAAGTATATAAACGGACCAAAGGTTGATAAAGGCTGGCTCATGCACAATAGGACTTTTATAAGAATTGGTTTTGGAGATTAAGATGGGTTTATTTGAACTCTTTGTTGGATTTAGATATCTAAAATCTAAGAAGCAGGGTTTTATTTCTTTTAACACTTTTCTTTCTATTTTAATAGTATCTCTTGGGGTATTTATTCTCATTGTGGTTATATCTGTAATGAATGGATTTCAGAGCCAGATAAAAGATAAGATTTTAGATGTTGATTCCCATGTTGTTGTGTCAAATCTTGCAAGTGAGATTGATGGAGTTGCAATAAGTGACTACAGGGATTTAACAAGAAGAATTAGAAGTATTGAAAATGTTGTATCTGCCTATCCTTATATACAGGGGCAGGGACTTTTTCGATTCAGACGAAATATAGGCCCTGTTATGATTCGAGGCATTGGCCAAAAGGAGGATATCCCTGTTGATATAAGAAAGTTTATACAAAGCAATAAAGAAGATTTTTGTCAGAAAAAGGGGATATATATTGGCCAGGAGATGGCCTTTAATTATGGAATAAAGATTGGCAATCAGATGGAGATTATAGTTCCCCAGGGAAGGCTTTCTGCAATAGAGGGGGTAACTCCTGGCATAAAAAATTTTACAGTCCTTGGATTTTTTAAAACAGGATATTATGATTTTGATACAAAACTTATATTGATGTCTTTGCCTGATGCCCAAAATCTCTTTTCTGTTGGCGATGTGGCTTATGCTATTGGGGTTAAGGTCAATGACATTTATAAAATGGATAGAATGGCCTCAGAAATTCAGTCTGTAGTTGGATTTCAATATGTAACAATGACTGCTGAGCAGAGAAATCATAATTTATTCTATGCACTTAAGTTAGAAAAATTAATTATGACTATAATTTTGTTTCTGGTAATAGTCTCTGCAGGTTTTACAATAATGGGGACCATAGTTATGGTGGTTATGGAAAAGCGCAAGGCCATAGGAATTTTAAAGGCTATGGGAGCAAAACCTTCTTCAATAATGATAATTTTTATACTTGAGGGTTTTCTCATAGGTCTTATTGGATCTTTTATAGGGGTTATTTTTGGGCTTGCTGCCTCAATGAATCTGGAATCAATAATACTCTCGGTAGAAGATATTATAAATGGATTCATGATATGGTTTTATCATCTTTTTAATCTCGGTGATTTTTATAGAATAACCCTTAAGCCAACAAGCGTATATTATATAGATACATTGCCCACTGAGGTTATTCCAGAGTTTATTGTTTTCATTGCTGCTGCTGCAATATTTTTATCCACTATTGCTGCAATTTTTCCATCATGGCAGGCGTCAAAGCAAAATCCAGTAGAAACTATTAGATATGAGTAGGCAGATATGAGTGACTCTTTTATTATAGATATAAATGGACTTGAAAAAACATACGGTTCTGGCAGCAGTGCCGTTAGAGTCCTTCGTGGTGTTGATCTAAAAATTGCAAAGGGTGAGATTGTTGCAATCACAGGCCCAAGTGGAACAGGGAAGTCAACATTGCTTAACCTTATTGGATGTCTCGATAGATTTGACAAGGGTTCTCTTTTGATCAATGGGGAGGATGTCTCTGCTTTTAATATTGATGAGCTATCTGCTTTCAGGAATAAAAATATTGGTTTTATTTTTCAACTCCACAATCTTTTGCCTGAGTTTAATGCTCTGGAAAATATCATGATGCCCCTTCTTATAAGAAGGGAAACTAAAAAGATGGCTCGCAGTAAGGCTATGGAATTGCTAAAGGCCTTTAATCTGGAGGATAGAGCACTTCATAAACCTGGAGAGATGTCTGGAGGAGAGTGCCAGAGGATAGCCGTTGCTCGTGCAATAGCAGGCAGTCCTGAGATTATACTGGCAGATGAGCCCACAGGCAGTCTTGATTCCAGGAATGCTATTGCATTGCTGGATATTCTTCTCTCCCTTTGTAGGGAACACAATACAACAGTTGTCATTGTGACTCATGATATGAATGTAGCTGCAAAAACAGATAGAGTAATATCAATGCTTGACGGAATTATTATTAATCAGTAATTTATTAGCTATGGCAGATTTAATAAAAACAGTTACCGATAAATCTCAATTTCAATTTATACTGGATAATTTTTTTACAAAGAATCCTGTATATATCAAAACAAGCAGCGGAAATCTTGCACTCCAGTATCTTGGATATGCAGATGGGAATGTTGCCTTCAGGGTACCTCTGGTCAAGTCGTTACCAGATAACGTTGTTGTATTTACACGCTATAAAACAAATAATATTTATCTCAGCATGAAACCCATAGAGAGGAATGAAGATACCTTCATTTTTATACCTATTAAATTTTAGATCATTTCTGAATCTCGTAAAGAAGATAGAAAGCTTCTTGGTATAGAGGGGGGTAAGAGCGTTATCTATACAAATAATCTTATTAGCGATTATAATATTGAAAGATCTCTGTCAACAACTGACAAAAAGGTTGATAAGATCAAAGAGGTTGCGGAATTTGAGTTGAAGAAGAAATTTGAGCATGTGCGCATTGTTTTGATACATGAAGCCAAAAGCGATATAAGACTCAAACATGTAATTTCAACATCACTACCTATATTTATGCCTAATTTGAATGTCGATCCAGAGCCTGGGGAAGAGGAAAATTATAATTTTTATGTTAATACAATTTATAAAGGAGATATATCTCTTTCTTCAAGAAACAGATTCATATCAGAGATCACAGTTCCTATACTTTATAACAAAATTATACCCTATGGCTATGTTCAGGTGAATGGAACTCAGCCTTTTTCTGATGGGTTATTTGAAGTTTGCAGGCGTATGTCTATTGTTATAGATCAATTGCTGAATAAAAATAAACTAATACAGCCTTTAGAGGAGAGATTTTTAATTTCTGACCTTTCAAAAAATGGTCTGGGTTTTGTTTTTAGAGAGAAACGCCATATAAGGAATTTTCAGGAAAACTGCAAAATAGCCTTTGATATTTTATTGCCAACTCAAAAAAAGGCTGTCATAGGGGCAATTGTTAGAAATATATCTTTTATGGAAAATGGCATAATAAAAGTAGGATGTGAGATTTTTTATATGGATGATACAAGTAGAGCTAATTATGATGAGTTTATTGATAAGGGATGAGATAATTAGCTTTGAAAATAGCCCTCGTTTTTCCAATTGAAAAAGTGAAATTTTTTATAAAAAAACACAAAAGAGATCTCAAGGAAAAGATTTGACTTGATATTATTTAATGATTAACTCAGTGGTTATATATTTTATTGTAAACATTCCCTTTATCTTACGTCAAATTCCTGGAAAAAAATTTCTTTAATCTTCCCTGATGTAAGTTTTTTATTGATATTTAGCTTAAAATCCTCTGCTAAATCGAGGATAGTTTCTGATGATATTTCTTTATATGCTTTGTTAATAATAACGCTTTTGCAGATATTTATAATTTCGTCTTTTCTAGTGCTGAGTTCTTTTTCCATTTGTCCATTGTCAGAGTCATAACCCAGTGTAATTATAATGGAGAAAGTCCTGTGGGGTTTATATTTGCTTGTGGCAATGATTTTTGGCAATTCGTATGTTGATAAGAGCGGAGGTGGAGCGATAACAAAATCATCTTCCTGGGAATTTTTATTTTCCAGATCATTGCTGCATGAATTATTGTCTACAATTACAATATTAACTTTATTCCTTGAGTTGCTTTCAAAAAGATCACTACTGGATGATTGTGAAAAGGACTGGGAGCTAAAGTAAAAGTAAAGAATTACGGCACACAAAATAAGGATTTTTTTGCTATGGCTGGATTTCATGATAAATTAGCCTATAATATTAATTGGGAAGCTCACGATAAATTTTATTTTTCAATAAGTCAAGGAGTATTTATTAATTTTATAGAAAGCAAATTTTACTATATTTTAAAGCTCTCTTTTAAAGCTAAAGATTTTAACTTTTTTATAAGAACCCTGTTAACAAAAAAAGATAATATATTGACAAGAAAGAACAACTATTTTCATTTATAATATTGGAGGATTTGCCCGTGATTTTATGGGATTTCTTTTGTATAGTTTAAAAAAAATATGATATTTTAAATATCTGCGAAAGAGGTTAACACATGTTACTTTTAAACCCCAAAAAATACAATGTAGAGTTTCCTGATAAGGAATCAAAGGAAATGATGCTCAAAACCATTGAATGGTTTGAGAAAAAAGGACTCAAAAAAATAAAAGAGGACTTTCATAACAGAACATGGCCAGAGGATTTTGTAGAGTTCCAGAAGCAGCACAAAATTTTTGCCAAACTGCTTACCCCCGCAGGTTATGGCGCACCAGACAATAGATGGGACACATACAGAATCTACCACTGGGCAGAGCTAATGGGCTTTTATGGAATAGCCTACTGGTATGTATGGGACGTATCTCAGCTTGGTATTTGCCCAATATGGATGGGTAGCAACGAAGAGGCGAAACATAAGGCTGCTAAGTTACTTGAGGAAGGTCATGTATTTGCCTTTGGCCTTTCTGAGAAAGAGCATGGTGCAGACATTTACTCAAGCGATATGATGCTTTACCCACAGGGAGATGGCACATATAAGGCTAATGGTGATAAATACTATATCGGTAATGGAAACAAGGCTGCAATGATCTCCACCTTTGGTAAAATTGCAGATACTGGAGAATATGTATTTTTCTGTGTAGATTCACGACATCCAAATTATGAGTGTGTGAAAAACACAGTGGCACATCAAAATTATGTTTCTGAATATGCTCTCCATGACTATCCAATAACAGAAGCAGATATAACAGAGAAAGGACAGAAGGCATGGGATAATATGCTCAACACTGTTAATGTCTGCAAATTTAATTTAGGTCCTGGAGCAATTGGAATTGCAACTCATGCTTTTTATGAGGCAATAGAGCATGCTGCAAACAGAAATCTCTATGGAAAATATGTAACAGATTTTCCACATGTAAAGAATCTTTTCATGGATGCATATTTGCGTATTTGCGCAATGAAGCTCTTCAATCTTAGAGCTGTAGATTATATGAGGACAGCATCCAAGGATGACAGAAGGTATCTCCTTTATGATCCTCTCTGCAAGATGAAGGTTACAAGAGAAGGGGAGGAGGTTATCAATCTGCTCTGGGATGTAATTGCAGCTAAGGGATTTGAGAAAGAACCATATTTTGAAATGGCTACTCAGGAGATAAGGATGTTCCCAAAACTTGAAGGAACAGTTCATGTAAATATGGCTCTTGTTGTGAAATTCATGACAAATTATTTCTTTAATCCAAAGGAATTTCCTGTTATTCCAAAATGCGATGGTCCACAAAATGATGCATTCCTCATGGATCAGGGACCAACAAGTGGTCTTGGAAAAGTCCAGTTCCATGATTATAACATTGCTTATAACAGCATTGATCTGCCAAATATCAGAGTAATTAAGGAGCAGATTGCAACATTTAAGGAATTCCTTGCAAAGGCTACTCCAACAAAAGAACAGAGCAATGACATAGATTATCTTCTTGCAATGGGTGAGTTGATGACTGTTGTTGCCTACGGTCAGTTGATTATTGAAAATGCAAAGATATACAATGTAGATGATGATATCCTTGATATGATCTTTGATCTTCTTGTTAGAGATTTCTCTAAGTATGCTGTGCAGCTTTATCAGAAAAAGAGTAACACCCCTGCGCAGCTTGAATATTGTATCAAGATGATAAAAAATCCTGTTCCAGATGTGGAAAAGTTTAAGAGGGTATGGGAAAAACATGTGTATCCATTGAAAGATGAATACAAAATGAACCCATAATTTAATATTTAGATTGAGATTTATCCTGGAAGGCTCTCATTGAGGGCCTTTCTTTTTTTGTATAAGACTTTAGAAAGGAGCAAATAACCTTTATCTTAATAGTATGATTTAATAAAATGCTGGCATAAGTTTTAAATAAATAAAAATAAAATTCTGTATTATTATAATTTTTAGAAAAATTTTTTAGTTTTAGATAGAAAAGTTCTTTACATTTTTGGTTTACCATTTTATAGTTGAAATACCAAAAGTGAATTTTTTATGTTTTTATTGGATCCGTCTGGACGGGTTCAAAATCTTGGGGGTTTACAATGTTAATTTGTGGTGATGTTGGGGGAACATTACTACAAATTACAGAGAATCATTACTTTTGATTCCTCGCGTTTTAATGTTTTTGGGGCTATCTCTAAAGGGATGGCCTTTTTTTTATTCAGGTTTAGCGTCCTTAATATATTATTAATATTCACATTTATAAATGCAAATATTATTATGCGAATATTGTTCTATTTTATGTTGACAAAAAATTCATCCCTTTTCTTTTGTAATGATAAGTAGTTTTAAATATTTTATCTTAAAGCTACAGGTAAACTTTGGCTTTTGCCATTCTGCTTTGGGGATCTTGGCTAAGAAGCTTTATTTTTAATTTACAAGGAGTTTTTTATGAGCATATTACTTAATCCAAAAAAGTATCGTGACAGGAACTATCCTGACGAAAGATCCAAAGAGATCATGCTCAAAACCATTGAGTGGTTTGAAAAGAAAGGTCTTGCTAAACAAAAGGAACAATATCACAAAAAGGAGTTTTGCGAAGATTTTCAGAAATTTGTTACTGAAGAGGGAATTTTTGAAACTCTCTTTTTACCAAAAGGTTATGGATCTGATCCAAATCAGTACTACAGTACATATAGAATGTATGAATTTTCTGAGATATGTGGTTTCTATGGTGCTGCTTATTGGTATACTTTCCATGTCTCGACACTTGGACTTGATCCTGTTTTGCTTGGTGACAATGAAGAGGCAAAGCATAAGGCTGCTGCAAAACTAAAGCAGAATGCTCTTTGTGCCTTCGGATTATCAGAAAAAGAGCATGGTGCTGACATTTATTCCTCAGAAATGAAGCTTTATCCAAAGGGCGATGGAACATGGGTTGCCAATGGCAGCAAATACTACATCGGTAATGGAAACGTAGCAAGTACAATAACTGTTTTTGGAAAGTTTGCAGATACAGATGAGTATGTATTTTTTGTTGTAGACTCTGCTCATCCAAATTATGAGTGTGTAAAGAATATCGTTGATGTAAATCAACAGTTTGTTGCAGAATTTGCTCTTCATGATTATCCAATAACAGAGGCAGATATTTTATCTCGTGGTCAAAAAGCATGGGATGACATGCTTAATACAATCAATATCTGCAAGTTTAATATTGGCTCTGGTGCTACAGGTATTGTTACTCACTCTTTCTATGAAGCCTTAAATCACGCTGCTCACAGGGTTCTCTATGGAAAGAAGGTTATTGAGTTTGCCCATGTTAAGAGACTTTTTATGGATTCATGGCTCAGGCTTATGGGAATGAAGCTTTTTGGCCTTAGAGCAACTGATTATATGAGAGTGGCAAATGAGAATGACAAGAGATACCTCCTTTTTAATCCAATAATGAAGATGAAGGTTGCTATACAGGGCGAGGAAACTCATGAAATGCTCTGGGACATTATTGCAGCAAGGGGCTTTGAAAAGGATATGTATTTTGAACAGGCTGTTGCTGAGCTTAGAGGCTTCCCAAAACTTGAGGGAACACGCCATGTAAATATGGCTCTCATTGCCAAACTTATCCCAAGTTACATGTTTATGCCTGCACCTTTTGAGGAGGTTGGAAGAATAACAGACAATAGAAATGATGATTTTCTCTTTAGACAAGGCCCAACAAAGAACTATGCAAAAACTAAATTCCATGATTACAATATTGCATATAACACAAGAGCTCATCTGGCAAATGTAAAGGTTTTTCTGGAGCAGATTCAGGCTTATAAAGAATACCTGATGGTATCAGGCCAGGATCTTGCAAAACAGATGATGGAGTTTGACTATCTACTGGCAGTTGGTGAGCTCTTTACAATGGTTGCTTATGGTCAGCTTATTATTGAGAGTGCAAATATTGAGGGAATATCTGATTCAGTTATAAATCAGATGTTTGACCTATTTGTAAGGGATTTTTCAAGATATGCCTTTGATCTCTATGGCAAGCCTCTGAATACAGATGCTCAGCTTGAGAAGATTCAGAAGATGTTCAAGCGACCTGTTCCAAATAAAGAGGAATTTGAAAAAGTACTCAATGAAGAGGTTTATAGCCTCATTGATGTATATCATCAAAATCCATGATTTTCTTTCTTTTGGAATTACTTTAATTGCAAATCAAGGAGCCCTATTTTTAAGGGCTCTTTGATTTATAACTGAGTTTTTTATTTGTCTTTTGTTCTATGTAAGAAAGAGCTTTTTCTTGATATTCATGGAAGAGCCTTTTTGTAAAGTCATCCCACCTGCCAGCAATTTTTATGTTGTCATCGCTTATGTTTGTAAGGTCTCTGATTCCAAGGAGATATTCAAGTTCACTGGAAAATTCTCTTATTAGATTTTTATCTTTTCCATGTAATATATCACTTATAAAGTCATCTGGTTTATACCACGATGAGTTTTTTTGCAGATCTCTGTGGATCTGGGTAAGCAGCACATTCCTTGGCCCCTCCCATAGCTCATTTATAGCTGAATCCCTGTAAAGCCTTGGCAATGAAGAAAAATCTTCCATAACTCCATGACCTCCAAATATGGACATGGAGTTTCGTATAACATCTGTTGAATCCAGAGATGCTGTAATTTTTTGAAGCATAATGAGTTCTCGGACACGAAATATTTTTTTGTTTTCTTCCATGGAGAGGCTATCTTTTTTTAGATGGCGCTTGTTTTCAATTTCAAGAAAGTCTTTGTATAAGTTAAATGCTCCTGCAATTGTTCTTTTTGTATAGTTTTCGATTTCTTGCAATTGTGCCTTAACAAGAGGAAAATCGGATATTTTTCTGCCAAAGGCATAGCGGAATTCTCCATAGGCCTTTGCCTCCCTGCAAGCTCTTGTCATAAAGGCTGCTGCTGATAATCCCACTGTAAGCCTTGAATATGTGAGAACTATAGAAACTACATTGGAAACCCCACGATTGAGTGGCCCAACAGGGTATGCAATTGCTCCATTAAATGTGATCTCCCCTGTTGTAAGTTCGCTTGTTCCCATTTTCCACTTTATTCTGTCAATTGTGTAACCGTTGCGGATTTCTTTTTCTTTGTTCCCAGGAAGCCATGATGGCATTACAAAGAGTGCTACCTCTTCGCTTCCACGGGGTTTTGCTGTTATGACAACATAATCTGCGTGAGTTGCAGAACAGAAAAACTTGCTCCCATATAATCTCCATGTTCCATTTTCATTAACAGCTTCAAGTAAATTAGCAGGGACATCAGAGCCTCCATGTATCTCCGAGAGATATTGAGCTCCTATTGCAAAGTCCCCATCGATCCCATCTCTGCAGTGTTGCAATATGTATCTGGTCTCCTCACTTTGATATATCTCAAGAAGCTTTACAAGTCCTTCTGTGCATGTCACAGGGCAGGCAATACAGGCCTCTCCATTTTGATATATCAAAAACATCTTTATAAGCTTAACCCATGGAGATTTGGTATTTACAAAGAGCCCTTCAGAGAAGATCTCTTTTTCCATAATCTCTGTCTCTCTTGGTCTGACTATTCTGTCTATGCGATTGTGATGACCGTCATAGTGCATAATATAGGGACGCTTTTCTGGCACTGCTATTGCCTCTGCCATATCTCTCCAGCGATAGGAAACCTTTGGAGAGATCTCTCTGGCCTCCCTGTCTGCTTCATTGAAGGAATCACCTGCAAAGGCCTTTAGTGCCCTCTGAATGAATGGATCATCTGTATAATAGTTTACATTTTTTCTCCATTTCAGGAATTCATTAAAGCTGTAGGGATTATTTCTATCTGGCAGAGTCATAGGATCCTCCTGGTTCTTGTATTTTACTTAGCAGGATTTTTATTTTATGTCAATAAAAATTCAAGTTTAATTTAAGTTTAGTTTTCAAGCTGAGTTTTATCTTAATACAAAAATTTAAGGGAAAATATAAAATTTCTGTAGCATTATGGATATTTCCATCATCATAGTGTATATTAAATTTTGAAGTTTTTATGATACCAGCTTTTTAAAATTTAATGTTGGAGGTAATTTATGGTTTCAGGAGGTTTGTCTCTTTTGTTTCTCCTCATTGCGGTTATTTTAATCGTTTATGCAACAGGGAGAGCAAAGATTAATGCCTTTGTGGTTCTAATTCTTATTGCCTTTTGTCCATAGGCATGCCAGCTATGGATGTAATAAAGGCTATTAAAGATGGCTTTGGTGGCACTCTTGCCAATATTGGTATTGTCATCATAGCAGGGACAATTATGGGTTATATTCTGGAAAAAACAGGTGCTGCTCTTTCAATGACAAGGGCTATACTTAAAATTGTTGGCAAAGAGCAGGCTCCTCTGGCGATGAATATTGCAGGTTATGTTACATCAATTCCTGTCTTTTGTGACTCAGGATATGTCATACTCACTCCTCTTAATAAGGCCTTATCTGCAGAGACTGGTAAATCAATGGCTATCATGGCTGTTGCTCTTTCTACTGGTTTGTATGCAACTCATACAATGGTTCCTCCAACTCCAGGGCCTCTGGCAGCAGCAGGAGCTTTGCAGGCTGATATTGGAACTGTAATTTTAATAGGTCTGATTGCTGCAATACCTGCCTCTCTTGCTGGGTGGATATGGGCAAATTTTATTGGCAAAAAGTATGATATAAAGCCAGAGGTTGAGGAGAGTTATTCTGACTTAATAAACAAATATGGCAAACTCCCCAGTACCTTTATGTCTTTTTTGCCTCTGATTCTTCCAATAGTTCTTATCTTGTTGAAGTCTGTTTCTGCTTTCCCAAGTCTTCCCTTTGGCGCAAAGGATAGCAAAACATATATATTTATAAACTTCATAGGTGATCCTGTAACTGCTCTTATGATTGGAGTAATTGTGAGTCTTTTTTTGGTTAAAAAAAGCGAATTGGGAACTGCTGTTGATCAATGGATGGGTCATGGTATAAAGGATGCAGCAATTATTCTTGCTATTACTGCTGCTGGGGGTTCCTTTGGGAAGGTTTTGCAAGGATCTCCAATGGTTGAGTTTATCAAGGTTAACCTTGGCACTCTTAATCTTGGTATATTTTTGCCGTTTTTAATCTCTGCAGCACTAAAGACTGCACAAGGGTCATCCACTGTGGCAATTATTACCACTGCTTCAATTATGGCGCCACTGCTTTCTACTCTCGGGCTTAATCCCGCTCTTACTACTGTAGCAATTGGTGCTGGCTCAATGGTTGTATCCCATGCCAATGACTCTTATTTCTGGGTTGTATCTCAGTTTTCAAATATGCCTGTAAACATTGCATATAAGATTTATACAACTGCAACTGCAATTGAAGGAACGGTTGCTTTTATTATATGTTTGATTGTAAGCTTTTTTATGTAAGTAATCAAAGCCATTGCTGTAATAGCAATGGCTTTGAAATATTATCTCTCTAATAATTTCAATTATTGTTTAATAAGGATTTTTTGATGATAAAGAAATATTTAAAAAATTTTTATGAGAGGATAGCCCTAAACAGAATGGCTGAGGGAAAGACCAGGAAGGCCCTTTTCTGGTATAGAAAAGTGGAGGATATAGATAGCCAAAGTCAGTCTGTGCTTCACAATATTGCTGTTTTGTTAATTGCCCTTAAAAGCTATGAAGAGGCAGAAAAGTATTTATATAAAGAGATGGAACTTTATGGAGAGTCGCCAGTGATTTTTAGAGTGCTTGGAGACTTATACTATATGTCAGGGGATAGAAAGCTGGCTGCTCAATATTATGGCAAGGCCTTATCATGGGCTGAAGAGAATCACTCCATGGAGGTTAACTTTTTGCAGACACGATTGAAAATATGTAAAAACGAAAAACTTTATTCCAATGCTTATGACTCTTTAAATTTATATGAAGAAGCTGTAGATTTGTTAAAAGAAAAGGAATATGATAGGGCACAGGAACTTTTTATTCAGGTATCAGAACTTGATAGGTCTAATTTTATGGCCTTGAACGAAGCAGGAACCATTTTATTGAATCATAGAAAGGATTATTTTAATGCTCTCAGGTGTTTTAAAAAGGCCTATGAGCTTTTACCTTTGCCTGTAATAAAGGCAAATATCTCTCTGGCAGAAAATTTTCTTAAAGGAGTAACAAAATGAATAATGAGAAAGCTTTTGCGATCCTTGAATCCATTTTTCAGGCAGGCCTCAGGAGAGTTGATCCCTATTTGATGATTAAAGAATTGCTAAAAGTTATAGATAACAGGCTCATTATCGATACAAAGACAGAGCGTCATGAAATAGATTTAAATAATTTTAAAAAAGTTTTTGTAACAGGTATGGGTAAGGCCTCTGGTAGAATGGCTCTTGCCATTGAGGATATTTTTGGTGGAATGATTGATTCTGGTGTTGTTGCAGTTAAATATGGCCATGTGGAAAAATTGCAAAAGATTAAGCTCATTGAGGCAGGTCATCCTGTTCCTGATGAGAATTCAGTCAAGGCCTCTGCCTCTGTTATTGATTTGGTGAAGAATCTCTCTGAGAGTGATCTGGTTATAAATCTTGTATCAGGTGGAGGCTCTGCTGTTTTATGTTCTCCTTACAGTAACGATGAGCTCTCTGTGTCTCTTTCAGAAAAGCAATCTCTTTCAAGACTTCTCCTTTCCTGTGGAGCAGAGATTCATGAGATCAATTGTCTCAGGAAGCACCTTTCCAATATTAAAGGAGGAAGGCTTGCTGAGATGATTTACCCTGCAACGTGTATAAGTTTGATTTTATCCGATGTGGTTGGTGATAATCTTGATGTTATTGCCTCAGGTGCAACTGTTCCAGATTCGTCTACCTTTGTTGATGCAATTGGTATAATAGAAAAGTATGGTATAGAGTCTTCTGTGCCAAAAAATATTATGGAAATTCTTAATAAAGGAGCTAAAGGTGAAATCCCTGAGACTCCAAAGGTCGGCAGTCCAATTTTCAATTCTGTTAAAAATATACTCATTGGGACAAATTATCATGCACTTCTTGCTGCTTCACAGGAGGCCCGTAGACTTGGCTTTAAGAGCAATATATTAACCTCAATGGTCACAGGAGAGGCAAGGGAAATTGCACACTTTTTTGCAGGCATTGCAAGGGATTTGTGTAGATGGAGTAACAATGGAGATTTACCTATTTGTATAATTGCAGGGGGAGAAACCACTGTAACATTAAAGGGAAAAGGAATGGGTGGCAGATGTCAGGAAATGGCATTGTCTTTTTTAAACGATATAAGAAAAAGCTCTGAGCTTGATGGCAGAGTTTTTTTCCTTGCAGCAGGAACAGATGGCAATGATGGTCCTACAGATGCTTCCGGTGCTTTTGCCTCAATGGAGCTTTACAGTATAGCAAATGATTTTGGTCTTGTCCCTGAAAAGTTTATTCAAGAAAGTGATTCTTATCATTTTTTTGAAAAAATAAATGGTCTTTTTAAAACAGGGCCAACTGGCACCAATGTTTGTGATATTTATCTTATGCTTGTGGTATAATAGGAGCAATGAATGAAACTTTTAAAGATAGTTTTTCCTGTCTTTTTAATTTTTGCCATTATTGCTTTGGATAGTGGCGATAAAATACGCGGACTTGGCATGTGGAGCGATGGATATTGGTATCCTGCAATTTTCATTCCAGAGGGAAACAATTATAAGGCATATTTTGATGACGGTGATTTTGCAATCCTTGACAGTTCCAGAATAAAAGCCATCTATTGGAAAGTTGGAACAAAGGTTGAATGCAACTGGCTTGGCAGAGGGATTTACTATCCCGGAAAGATAACCTCTATGGATGGTGACAGAATCCATATTTTTTATGATGATGGTGATGAGGAGAATACAGTTGTAGGAAGATGCAGATCAAAATAATATTGGCTATTTATATAAAATGTAATTTTTATAAAATATTAACCTTCTCTTAATAAAATCTAAAAGGCCTCCTCTTAATTTACTGCTGCACGTATGGAAGAGAAAATAGATTCTTCACAGAAGTGCTAAAAATTTATTTTAAAAATTAAAAAAATAAGAGGAGTATCAAATGAAAAGATTTTTTACTGTCTGTATGTCTTTTCTCTTTGCAGGTGCAGCTTTTGCACAGGAAGCAGCAAAAGGCCCTGATTTCAAGTACAATGTTTTTGCAAGTGCAATTGCAGTAAAAGAAACAACAGCAAAAAAAGATGAGTACAAGGATTATTCTGCAGTAAGGGTAAGACCAACCTTTACAATGGGCATGGAAAATGTCTCTGTAGTAACTGGTTTTGAAATTGATCAGTTTTATGGAAAGGGTGGCGATGCAACCGTTGGTGGTAATGGATCTGGTTCTAACTCAGGATATGCTGATCCAGATGGAGATCAAATAGCTGTTGAGGTTAAGTGGGCCTACATTGATGTGAAGGATTTCTTTATACCAGGCCTTTCCATGAGAGCTGGTCTTGCTCCCTTTATCTATTCAATAGGTTACAACAACGATATGCCTCAGTTTAACCTTGTATATGATGCAGGGGTTGTAAAAGTTGACCTTGCTTATGTAAAGATTGATGAATATGATTTGGCTGAAAAGAATGCAACTGCAGAGGATAAAGATGATGCCTTTATGTATTCTTTTAAATTGCCAGTCAAGTTAGGTGATATTACAATTATACCGGCAGTTCTCTATGCAAAGGGAGAAAAAAATCATGATGTAACTGCGCTAACAGGCACTAATGTGGATAAAGATTTAAATTCAATTGGTAATACTGGTGAGTTTACAAAGACAATGCCGTCAATTGGCCTTGCTCTTAAGGCTGGGGATTTTTCTTTAAATGCTGACTTTGTTTACATCATGGGTAAAAATAAAACTTTTGATGCAAAATACAAAGCCTATGCAGGATACTTAAATGCAGGTTTTAAAGCCTCTGATATGCTTTCCTTGAATCTCTTTGGTATGTATACAACAGGCCAGGATGATTCTGATGATAAGGTAACTTCTTTCCAGGCTGCCTGTGGAGATGAGCTTGAAGTAGGTCCTCTATTCATAATAAATGATGCTGGAAACATTGGGCAGGTTGGTGTATCTAATGAATATGACAAGGCTACAGAAGGTCTTATGGCTTTTGGTCTTGGAGTAAACTTAAAAGTAGATAAAGTTTCTGCACTTGCTCAGGTGGCTTATGGAAGCACAACATCTGACAAGATTGTTAAAGACAAGGCAATAGGAACAGAAATTGACCTTAGACTTGGATACGATGTTGCTCCAAAGACTACTTTCTGGGTTGAAGGTGCATACCTCATGGCTGGCAAGTATATTGAGACAAAGAACGGCGGAGAGTGTGATGATCCTTCTTACTATGCTGCAGGAGTCACAACAAAGCTTTAATCTTTACTACTACAATTAAACTTCTTCATCGTTTTCTCTGGGCTGAAACCTTTAAGGTTTTCAGCCTTTTTAGCATTAAGCTTTTAAAGTATTTCCTTAAGTGGCCTGTATTTTAGTTCCGTAAGGCTCTCTTCTACTCTAACTCTTGCACCATCACTATCTATATATTCAAATTGCAAAAGATTTGATATTTTTGCTTCATCGCACAGAGAAATTATACCTGCATCAATCAATGATTTAAGATAGGTCCTAATTATACCAAAACACATCTTTTGAATATTAATATCTGGATGATGTTCATGGTCGTATAATCCAAGGTTGACATCGGCTGCTTTATAATTGCTTAAAGACAGCTCTGTAAGTATACCTGTCTCCACTCCATATATCTGCCAGAAACTCACTTTATTAAAAAAATCAAGGGTAGCTGCACACTCTCCAGATAAAGGATAGGCAAATTCTCTGAGGCTGTTTATGAGAGGGTGATCTATAACAGAAAACAAAGGCTGTGCAACAAATTTTTTGACTCTGCCCATCTCCCTCCAGAAAGAGGCTTTGGAGAAATCATTGCCCTCCAGCAGTGCACCTGCCAGGGCTGTTACAAAATGAGTTCCAAAGTATTCAGGCACAACATCTGCATCAAGAAAGACTATGATTATATCTGAAGGATTTATATTTTGCTCTCTGTGATTTATTTCGTATAGAGTGCGCCTCATGTCTGAACCTTTACCCCTTTCATCTTTCATGTCTGGGACAGAGACTTCATTTGCCACTATTACCTCAACCAGTGGAGCTTTGTCCTTGGCCATAATCTCTGTTTTGTCTGGATGAGGTGTAATTCTTCTGTGATTTAAAAATATTTTGTCAATTAATCCCTTTGGGAGTGTCATGAGGAGCTCAATTTTTTCTTTAACAAGAGAGGCTTCTCTTTCCCCAAAGGTTGAAAATACAACAAAAATTTTTTTATCTTTTTTTATCTTTAGTATCTTTTCTGCATCAAAATCACTGTAGTGATATTTTGTTAATTCCATAGTCCTTTACTTTTCTTTTTTAAATATAAGTGATAATACAACAGAGAGCACAAGCACTGAGAATATTACTGAAAGAGATATTGAAACAGGTATTTTATAAAAGTCTGTAATCATCATTTTTATTGAAACAAAGAATAGTATAAAAGCTACACCATGCTTGAGGTATCTAAAGAGATCAAGCATTCCAGATAGAACAAAGTAGAGAGCTCTTAGACCCAGTATGGCCATTATGTTTGATGTTATCACTATAAAGGGGTCTGTTGTAATAGCTAATACTGCAGGTATGGAATCCACTGCAAATACGATGTCTGCTGACTCAATCATAACAAGGGCTATAAAAAGAGGAGTCAGGGCAAGTCTGCCTGTTTCTTTTGTAAAGAAATGGTTACCATTGTAATTAGTTACAACGTGAAATCGCCTTTTAAAAAATTTTACAAGGAGATTGTTTTCTATATCTATTGTTTCATTTTGATGTGACAGTGCATCTTTCAACATTTTTGCAGAGGCCCATAGCAATATTGCACCAAAAATATATATAGTTGCATGAAAGTAATGGAGAAGGCTTACCCCTGCTATAATAAATATTATCCTGAAAACTATTGCAGAAAGTATTCCCCATTTCAGAATGTGTGGTTGATTTATTCTTTTAATGTTTAGAGCCTGAAATATCATTATGAATACAAAGAGATTGTCAACGGATAGAGATTTTTCAATGAGATAACCTGCAAGAAATTCCATTGCCTTTTCGTGACCGTTTTCGTAGAAAAAATAGAGAGAGCTATTGAAAAGTAAAGCAACTCCAATCCATATAAGGCTCCATATAGCACTGCTTTTCAATGTTTTTTCGTGGCCTTCATGATCTGTAACATAGAGATCTATATAGAGCATAACTCCAACCATTATGACGAATATTATCCAGAAACCAATATGAATATCCAAGGTAATCCTCACTTATAAGTATTCTTATGACATTATAAATTTTTTATGGGAAAGATCAAGAAGATTTGTTACAGAACAAATATTAAGCAGAAATAATTGTCAAAAATGTTTTTTAGTTCAAGGCAATAAATTTATAACCTGGTGCATAAAGCATTTTAAGCTAAAAAAGTATAAGGATAGAGATAAGGTATATTAACTTAGATAAATCTTCATGATTGACAAAAATTTCTTTGTTATATATATTTGTTTAAATTAAAGAGAGGGGATTTTATGAATAGAAAAATAGTTATAGCTTTTATAACATTGCTCATATTCTATATTATAGCTAAGCTCACTGCGTCTTTTTTTATCGATTATGAATGGTTTAAGGCAAATGATGGCCTTGCAATTTTCTGGGTAATGTTTTTCACTAAATTTAATGTGCAGATTATTTTTGGGTGTATCTTTATTATTCTTTTCATGTTGAATTTTATTGTGATAAGAATTATAGGCGGAAAGGGGCGTTTTTTTTCTCCTAACTTTTTGGACAGAATAAATATTCCAATTATTGGCAATTCCAGAAAATTTTTACTCCTGATTATGACAATTGCTATTGTTTTTGCTGGATTTTTAATGGGAGGAGGTGCTGCTGCTTTCTGGAAAGAGTATCTTTTATTCAAAAATGCTGTCCCTTTTGAGGGATTTCCTGTGGATCCAATTTTTGGAAGAGATATATCTTTTTATGTTTTTATTCTTCCCTTTTTTAAATTTCTTTATGGCTGGCTAATGACTTCTCTTGTAATTATTGTAATATTTTCTTTCTTTTTGCATATCATAAATGGCGGAATATCAATATTACGTGCCTTTGAAATGTCTCCTTTTAGTAGAGCTCACATATCAATTTTGCTTGGGTTAATAGTAATTCTCTATGGGCTTAGCTATCAGATTGCAGCCTATGATATTTTATTTTCTCACTCTGGAAAATTTTATGGAGCAGGATATTCAGCGGTTAATGCAAAGCTCATTGCCTACAGGGTTGCCCAGGTTTTATCTTTTATTGCTGCTGCCTTGCTTTTTTTTAATGTCTTTATAAAGAGCTTTCGGTTACCTGTAATTGTTCTTCTTGTAATTATTCCTCTGTATTTTATACTTGGGACATTATATCCTTCACTTTTACAAAGATTTGTTGTAATACCAAATGAGCTTGATAAAGAAAAGCCTTATATACAGAATAATATAACTTTTACAAGAATTGCATATAAGCTTGATAAAATAAAAGAGATCCCCTTTGAAAATAAGAGTGGACTATCTTATAATGATTTGAGAAAAAACATAGATACAATCGAAAGTGTCAGGCTCTGGGATTGGAGACCCTTGCATCAGACATATAAACAACTACAGGAACTCAAGCAGTATTACAGATTTAATGACGTTGACGTTGATCGCTATCTAATAGAAGGCAAAAATATAGCTGTAAATCTTTCTGCAAGAGAATTATCCATTGAAGGTTTAGGAGCTAATACTCAGACATGGCAGAATAAGCATCTCATATACACTCATGGCTATGGGCTTGCAATGAGCAGAGTAGACAGAGTTACACCCGATGGATTGCCAGAGTTTTTAATAAAAGATATTCCTCCAAAATCATTTGCAGGCATTTCTGTTGATAGGCCAGAAATCTATTATGGAGAAGGGACCGATGATTATGTGATTACAAATACCTCTATATCCCCAGGGGAGTTTGACTATCCCTCTGGTGATGAGAATAAATATACTTCTTATCAAGGCACAGGTGGCATAAAGCTTGACTCCTTTTTTAAAAGATTTATGGCAGCAGTGGCTCTTGGAGAGATGAATATTTTGATCTCTGGAAATATTAACAGTGAGAGTAGATTGCATATAAAGAGGAACATTACAGAAATAGCAAAAAATTTTGTTCCTTTTTTGAAGATTGATAGCGATCCATACCTTGTTGTTTCTCAGGGAAAGCTTTACTGGATAATTGATTGTTACAGCTCAACAGATATGTTTCCTTATTCAACTCCTGTGACTTTGAATAGTGGAGATACACTAAATTATATACGAAATTCAGCAAAGATAATTATTGATGCCTATAATGGAAAAATCAACTGTTATATAGCTGATGAATTTGATCCTTTGATAAAGGCCTATAGTAAAATCTTCCCTGGAATTTTTAAAAATATTAAAGAAATACCAGAGGATCTAAAAAAGCATATTCGCTATCCAGAAAATATTTTTGATATTCAAAGCCACATTTTGCTTAGATATCACATGACAAATAGTAATGTTTTTTATAACAACGAGGATCTCTGGTCAAAGCCAACTCAGATATATGAAAACTCAGAGGCTCCGGTTGAGAGCTATTATCTTGTAACCAGGCTTCCAAATAAAAGCAAAAGTGAATTTATTTTGATTTTGCCTTTTACTCCCTATAGCAAAAATAATATGATTGGTTTTTTGGCTGCAAAGTGTGATATGCCAGATTATGGTAATTTGCAGCTCTATCTTTTACCAAAGGATAAGCTGAGTTATGGCCCAATGCAGATAGAGGCCCGAATAAATCAGGATCCAGAAATTTCAAAGCAATTGACTCTGTGGAATCAAAAAGGCTCTGCAGTTATAAGAGGCAATATGCTTGCAATACCAGTGGAAGAATCCATTATATACATAGAGCCTTTGTATCTAAAGGCAGAGACAAGTGAGATGCCAGAGCTTAAGAAGGTGATAGTTGCCTTTGCAGACAAAATAGCAATGGAGCAGGATCTGCAAACAGCTCTCAAAAGTGTTTTCTATGGAGGATTTGTATCCTCACAGGGAGAATCTCAGGAAAGTATTTCTGAGCTTGCTGATAAAGCATACTATCACTACGAAAAAGCACAGGAAAATTTGAAAAATTCTAACTGGAAAGGCTATGGTGAAGAGCTTGAGAATTTAAAGCGTGTGTTATTAAAAATGAAAAGTCAGAGTAAAAAATGAAGCTAAAACGAAGTGCGGGAGTTTTGTTGCATATTACAAGCCTCCCGGGGAAACAGGCCTGTGGTTCTCTGGGAGATGAGGCTTATGAATTTGTAGATCTGCTTAAAAAGGGAGGATTTTCTTACTGGCAAATACTTCCAATTGGTCCAGTGTCTCCTGCAATGCAGTGGTCTCCATATTCATCTTTATCTTCCTTTGCTGGCAATGAGCTTTTTATAAATGTAGATTACTTAAAAAAAGAGAAGTGGTTTGTCTCTGATTTTATCAAGGAGGAAGTCACTGATGATCATTTTGCTGATTTTTTTTGGAGCAGGGATTATATCCGCAGAGCCATAATTCAATCCTATAATGATTTTATTTTCCATGGGACAGATGATGATAAAAGAGAATTCAATAGCTTCTGCAAAAAACAGGATTTCTGGCTTGATGATTATTCTCTCTTTATGGCACTGGCTCATGAGTTTAATAGCTTTAACTGGCTTGAATGGGATAAAAGAATTGCTCTGAGGGAAGGGGAGTTCCTTTCTTTTTATAAAGTCAAGCTTGAAAAGAGAATCGATATAATAAAATATTCTCAATTTGTCTTTTTTAGACAATGGGAGAAATTTAAAAACTATGCTAATTCACAAGGCATAAGCATAATAGGAGATATACCAATATATGTTTCTATGGATAGTGCAGATGCCTGGTCTATGAGTTCCATACTTGAAATTGATAAAGAGAATCTCAGGCCTACTTATGTTGCAGGAGTTCCTCCTGATTATTTTAGTGAAACGGGTCAGCTTTGGGGTAATCCAGTTTATAAATGGTACATAGATGACAAATTGAACGAGGAGACCTATAGTTGGTGGAAGAAGAGAATCTGTCACAATTTACAATTTGTTGATGTGATAAGGATTGATCACTTTAGAGGCTTTGAGTCTTTCTGGAAAGTAAAATATGGAGAAAAGACAGCTATAAATGGTCATTGGGAAAAAGCTCCTGGGGAAGAATTTTTCTATAGACTAAAAGATGAAATAGGAGATCTTCCATTTATTGCAGAGGATCTTGGGGTGATTACTCCAGAGGTGAAGGCTTTGCGAGATTCCTTTGAACTGCCTGGAATGAAGATTTTACAGTTTGCCTTTGGCTCAGATGACAAAAATGACTATCTACCTCATAACATTGATAATCGCAATTGCCTTGTATATACAGGAACTCACGATAACGATACCATAAATGGTTGGTTTTATGATCCCCTATTTCCAGAAGAAGATAGGGCTAAGGTCATGGAGTACCTTGCAATGAAGGAATGGAGCGATTTTCATAAAAGAATTATCCGTGAGGCCTATGCAACTTTAGCTGATCTTGTTGTTATTCCTGCTCAGGATATACTTGGTTATGGAAGAGAGTTCAGGATGAATACTCCTGGAACTATTGAAGGTAATTGGAAGTGGAAGCTAACCTCTGGTGCATTTAACGAGGATTTAATGAAGCCCATGAGGCGCCTGGCAAAGCTTTTTTCGCGACTTCAATGGAGTGATGAAAATATTTAAAAATTAAAAAATTTTTAACTTTTCTCTTGGATTTTTTTATATTTAATATATAAAACAATAAAAAATTTTTTTAAGGAGATCTTTGCAATGAAGAAATTATCGTTACTTCTCATAACTTTACTGGCAGCTATGACTTTTTCTTCCTGTGGATATAATGAGATGCAGGCAAATGAGGAAGAGGTCTTTGCTGCATGGGGAGATGTTGAGGCTGCTTATCAAAGACGAATGGATCTTATTCCAAATCTTGTTGAAACTGTAAAAGGCGTTGCAAAATTTGAAAAAGAAACTCTGCAGGGAGTAATAGATGCTCGTTCAAGAGTTGGTTCAATTCAAATGAGCAAAGAGATTCTCAATGATCCTGCATCCTTTCAAAAATTTCAAAATGCTCAGGGGGAATTAAGCAGTGCCCTTTCAAGGCTCATGGTTGTTGTTGAAAAATATCCAGAGCTTAAGGCAAATCAGAACTTTACAGATCTTATGCATCAATTGGAAGGAACAGAGAATAGAATAAATGTTGCTCGAGTTAGATACAATCAGGCAGTGCAGAAATTCAACACATCAATCAGGGTTTTCCCAAACAACATTACAAACAATATATTCTTAAAGCTTGAAAGGAAAGAGCCTTTTAAAGCAGAGGAAAAGGCTAAGGAAGCTCCAAAGGTTAATTTTCAATGAAAAGGCTGAGTCTTTTAATATCTATCTTTTTCATTTTTATCTCTGTGATGGCACAGGCGTTAGAGGTGCCATCACTTAAAGGTAGAGTAAATGACTATGGAGATATGATTTCTCCAGAGACAGAGATTCTCCTTAATGAAAAGCTTGCAGATATTGAAAAAAGTGATTCAACGCAGATTGTTATTCTCACAGTGGAATCTCTTGAAGGAGATTCCATAGAGGATTTTTCTATAAGAGTTGCAGAGAAGTGGAAGATAGGTCAGGCCAATAAGGACAATGGAGTAATCTTTGTTGTTTCAAAAAATGACAGGCGCATGAGGATAGAAGTTGGTAGAGGCCTTGAGGGTGTGCTCACAGATTTATTGGCTGGTAGGATTCTGGATTATATTGTAAAGCCAGAATTTAAAGCCGGGAATTACGATGAGGGATTTATAAAAGGAGCATCTGCAATAATTGATGCATGCAGAGGTGAATTTAAAAGCGAATTACTGGAATCTAAAAGGACTAAATCCTCTTCTGGTGGTGGAGTTTTTTTTATTTTTATAGTTTTGTATTTTATTTTACTCATAGCATCATCCATTTCTAAATTACTTGGAGGAGGGCTTGGGGCAATTGCTCTGCCTCTGGCTTTGCTTTTTGGAGGATTCTCCATTGGGATTTTGGGCTTTATTGTTGCCGCAATTATAGGCTTTATACTTGGTTTAATTTTACCTTATATGCCTTTGCTTTCTGGGGGAGGTAGTTACCGCGGTGGAGGCGGTGGATTTTCTGGAGGTGGTTTCTCCGGTGGCGGAGGTAGTTTTGGTGGAGGCGGAGCCTCAGGAGGTTGGTAATGAGATACAGTTCAAAAAATTTTTTATCACAGGAAGATATAGATAAAATAGAATCTACAATCAAAGAGGTTGAATCAAAGACCTCAGGAGAGATAGTGGTGATGGTTGTAGAGAGAAGCAGTACATATAGGGATGTGGATCTTTTTGTTGGATTTATTTTATCTATAATCTTATCCTTTGTTCCTGCTGAGTTTTTTTATGTAAATTCTGATGCTATTTTATCATGGATAATATCCCTCGTAAGCTGGTATTCTCCAATTGCAGATAATATGCGTTTTACAATTTCTTTGTTAGTCTTTGTGGCTTTTGTTTTTATTTTACAGCTTCCACTGACTTTTTTTGTTTCAGCAATGGATCCCTTTAAAAGGCTTTTTATACCTCAAAAGAGAAAAGAGGAGGAGGTTAAGGAAAGAGCCTTTATATCTTTTTACCAAAAGGGACTTAACGCCACAAGAGATAAAACAGGGGTGCTATTTTTTATATCAATTCTTGAACGCACGCTTTACATTCTTGCAGATAAAGGCATATATGAGAAGATTAAAGATGAGAGATTGCAGTCTTATAGCACTTTGATTGCTCGAGGGATAAAAGAAAACAAAACTTCAGAGGCTTTGTGCAAGGCGATCAATGATGTGGGACAGGAGTTGATCAAACATTTCCCAATTAAGCCTGATGATACCAATGAGTTATCAAATTCAGTGATTATAGAAAAGTAGATGTTAGAAATATTCTGGGATAAATTTTTTTAAAAAGTCTCGAACATCATTTCCATTCATGGAATAGACTTTATTTGTGACTGCATCAACTATTTCTTCAACCATATTTATGGTAAGTTGAGAATGCTCATTCCTGGAGATAAAAATATTATCATTGGCGCTTTTCTCTATGGAATCAGAGTTATAGAATAATTCCTCTGAAAGCTTTTCTCCTGCTCTGAGCCCTGTATATTTGATTTTAATGTCTATATCAGCCTTCAGTCCATATAGCTCAATCATCTTGCGGGCTATCTCCTCTATGCTATGCTCCTTGCCCATATTGAGTATGAATATTTCTCCGCCGAAGGATATGGCAGCTGCATTGATTACAAGAAGTGCAGCTTCAGGTATACTCATAAAATATCTTTTCATTTTTGGATGAGTTACTGTTACAGGCCCTCCTTTTTTTATTTGATTCAAGAATAGTGGGATCACAGAGCCTCTGCTGCCAAGGACATTGCCAAAGCGCACTGTAGCTGTGTTCAATTTATAGTTTTCATTATAGAATGATGTTAAAAGCTCACAGAGCCTTTTTGTTGCACCCATCACACTTGATGGCTTAACAGCTTTGTCCGTGGATATGAGAATAAATTTATCAATATGGAACTCATGGGATAGAGACAGGATATTATAGGTGCCGAGTATATTGTTGCGCAGTGCCTCACATTCATTGAATTCCATTAATGGCACATGCTTGTGAGCTGCAGCGTGGAATACTATGTCTGGCTCTTCTTCTTTGAATATTTTTTTTACCATTTCTCTGTCACGGACATCTGCTATTTTAAATGAAGTGTGAGGCATTTTTTGCGGCATGAGCGATCGGTAGTCTTCAAGTTCTTGCATGAGATTATAAATTGAGTTTTCACCTCTGCCAAGAGCTATAATTTTGGACACACTAAATTTAAGTAGTTGTTTGCAAATCTCTGATCCAATGCTGCCTCCTGCACCTGTGATAAGAATGCTTTTGCCAGCAAAAAATTTTTCCATCAATGGCAAGTCTATTGTAAATTCATCCCTATCTAAGATCTCCGATATAGGAAATTCCTGTAGAGAAGGTGATATTGGGACAGAGTCAAAAAATTTCTCTGCAGATGGAACAAATAGAATGTTTATTTTTCTTTTTGCTGTTAAAACTTTTTCTGTTATTCTATTTATAAGAGATGATTTTGCAGAAGGTATTGCAATTATTACATCAGTTATATTTTGCTCATCGCATATAGCAGAAATATCATCAATGTTGCAAAGGACTTTGATTCCAGAAATTTCTTTTCCAATTTTCAGAGGATCATCATCAGCAAATCCAGCCACTGAGCTCCATGCCCCTCTTGCCTTCAGATCCTTGACAAGGCTTGCGCCTGCTTCTCCTGCTCCTACTATGAGTATTTTTTTTGATTGCACCATTTGCTGCCTTTACTTTTTGTTTTTATTAAGAATATCCATAACAGTATCAATTACAAATTGAGTTTCCTCTTCGCTCATCCCAGGATATATGGGCAGGGAAACTTCTCTGCTAAAGATATCCTCACATCCATGGAAAAATTCTGGCCATAAGTCTGAGTCTTTATAAATAGTGAATCTATAAATGGGGATATAATGAACGCTTGTGCCTATGCCTGCAAATTTTAGCTTTTCTATAAATTCATCTCGATCTATTTTGAGATTTTTAATGTTTAGCTTTATGGGATATAAATGCCATGAACAGCCAGCAGGATTATCAACTTTCCATAATTCAAGTAGCGGGTTTTCGGCAAAGGCTGAGTTGTATTTTTGTGCAATTTTTTGACGCATTGAATTCATTAGATCGCATTTTTTTAGCTGTTCTATTCCAATGGCAGCAGCAATATCTGTCATGTTATATTTATATCCAGGCTCAGATACATCATATACCCATGTGCCCTTTTCTGAATATCTATTCCAGGCATCCTTTGTTATGCCATGAAGCCTCAGGCGCTTTATTCTTTCTGAAATTTCTGAGTCCTCTGTGGTGATCATCCCACCTTCACCTGTGGTGATAGTTTTTGTGGCATAGAAGCTAAAACATGTAATTTTGCTAATTGTGCCTATTTTTTTTGTTTTGTATGTTGCTGGCAAAGCATGGGCTGCATCCTCTATTACGTGGATATTATTTTTGCTGGCAAGATCAAGAATGGAATCCATGTCACAGGGTAATCCTCCATAATGGACACAGATAATTGCCTTTGTGTTTTTTGTTATTTTTTTTTCGATTTCTTTTGCTTCAATAAGAAAGGTATCTTTATTTACATCGCATAAGACTGGTTTTGCTTTAAGGTAAGTTATAACCTCCCATGTTGCAACAAAGGTCATAGCAGGCAAGATAACCTCATCACCTGGGCCAATGTTGAGTGATTTCAGCGCCAGATGTAAAGCTGCAGTGCAGGAGTTCACTGCAATGCTGTGAGATGCTCCTACATAATCAGAAAAGGATTTTTCAAATTCAAAGGTCTTTTCGCCCATGGTTAGCCAACCGCTTTTTATGACCTCTGTTACGGAATTTATCTCTTCTGTGGAGAGATAGGCCCTGTGAAATGGAATTTTCATATTTTTACCACTTAGCTCAATTTAGCAGAGCTTTTAGCTCCCTTTTTATTGTTTCGGCTGTTTCATCTGGTTTTTCAAGTGGAAAGAGGTGGCCACCAGGGGAGGTGCAAAGTCTGAAGCTGTGTCTTTTAGTAAAGCTTTTAAGAGTAGGCATGTGAACAGCATGGCTATTCTCTCCATAGATGATAGCCCCTGGTATGTTTAGAGGTTTTTTATATTTTCCAATATTGTGAGGCATCGTTTGAAATATCTTTACCTCTGTGTCAACGTCATAATCAAGTTCATATCCATTTTGTATTTGCCTCAGGCCATATTTTATATAGTCCCGCAAAGTATCAGGATGAAAGCCTGCAAATAGGGCTTTGTTAGTGAAATAGCTGAGTACCTCATCCATGTTATCCCAGTATCTTTTTCTTTTTGATGATTGATTTGCAGGAGTAAATCTATCAGCTATGCCTGTAATTTTTAGCAGATGAAATATTACCCCATATATGCCTATAAAAAAAGGTGGATCAAGCATTATAATTGCTTTAAAGAGTTCTGGGTTTTTATATGCAGCAATAAAAGTAACAAGGCTGCCAAGAGAATGACCTATTCCAATTACAGGTGAATCAGAATTTTTTTTTATGAATTCAATAAGTTCATTTGCAAGGTTTGTCCAATTATCATTAACCGGGAAGGCTGGATTATGACCTAATTTGTGAATTTTTATAATTTTGTATTCATTTCCAAAGTGAGATAAAACTTTATTATATGCTTCTCCAGGAAAACCATTAGCATGAGCAAAGTTAATAATGCCCTTTTTCATATAATTACACCTGAGGTTTGTAAGTCTTCTTTCAAAAGGCAGTAATAATTTATGTCCCAAATTTATATCGTCAAGTGTAAAATGTTTTTCAGTTTATATGTTGCTTGATTTTATTAGGAAATGGATAGAGTGGTTTGATGGTAGTTTGTTCTCTCGTTCTAAGGCATTACTCTTTAAATATTAGTTCAGGTGTTTGCGGAATGTCAGATTAAATTTTTACTACTATAATTTATATCCTCTTTCTTTAACTAACTCTACAACTATATGAACTCTCAAACTTTTCAACATCACCAAAAACCTCTTATCACTCTCTTTTCTTTTCTTTTCTTTTCTTTTCTTTTCTCCTTTGCCTCTTTAAGTTCTACGATTGCTTCTTCAAGTGGTATGACCTCCTTATGATTATTCTGAACAACATAACGCGAAGAGCTTAGTTAGTAGTCGTTTCTCTGGTTTTTTATATTTTATTTACGAACAAATTAAGGATAATTTCACGTTTGCCTTCTGGGATATTTGATACTTCTGCATAATGCTCCTTCAAAAATAAGGAGGAAATATTTGTTTGAAGTATAGCAATTACTTTTAAAGGATTTTGAATCTCTCTGCCAAGGTTTTCAAGTTCTTGAAGAGTATTTTTAACAGTACGCTTAGGGATTGCGCCTTCCTCAAGTTTTTTGGCTAGTATTTTAAAGTATTGTTCCTGATCTTCAGTTAATTGTTTGCTATTTTGTTGGGTGGCTTTTATTATTTTCAATAGCTTGTTAATGTTATTACTTCCTTTTCTTGACTTATCTAAAGATAATTCTTCGATTGGCGTATTAAAAAAGTATGTTTTGTTTTTATCAAGCAGCTCATAATACTCTTTTAAAGGGATAGATACTTTTTCTTCATTTAATGTGCTTTCAAAAACTTTGACAGTTGTTAAAAAATCAAGTTCCGTTACCTCATTTTTATTTGTGGAATAGAAAAATTTCATTAGTTTGCCTCTTCGGAAAAATGTTATCAGAAAAGATGAGGAAGCAATTTCACTATAGCCTTCAGAGAAGGATTTTGCAGAACGAGCTTTTTTGGGTAGTCGTTTTATTCTTTCAAAAAGATCTGGCTTATTATCTCTTATTTCTTCAATGATTTTTAGATATTTAAGTTCAGATTCTTCTTCCTCATCGCCAGTAATTGTTTTTTTCGAAATTAATCGGTCAAATAATTCATGCGACTCAACTGGTTCGCCTTCAGTTAATATTGAAGCATCTCCTCCAAGTAAATTTAAAAATGCTTCTATTTTCGAACGTGCAATATTAGTAAGTTCTATTTCAGAGTCAGACTGAATAGTTGGAAAAAAATTAAAGGTATAGATCTCATCGTGTGGAGTATCTATACGGTTAACTCTTCCAACTCTTTGCATAATTTTGGTAGGGTTCCATGGAATGTCATAATTTATGACAATATTTGAGCGATGGAGGTTGACCCCTTCAGCCAGAACATCAGTTGTGATGAGAATTCGAAAATCATCTTTTTTATTTTTTACCCGTGCATCGAAGTTTTCTATTACCTGATTTTTTATAATTTCAGATGATTGTCCGTGAAACAAAAGAGCTATATTACCAAGCTGAGTTGTGACATTTGCTGTAAGATATTCAGCTGTTTCTTTCGATTCAGTGAAGATTAATATTTTTTTATTTTTCAGATCTGAATTTTCTTTCAAATTCTTTATGAGAGTTTCTATTTTAGGGTCTCGTGTTATGGTATCCCAGTCTTTTTTTATTGCTTTTAATAGTTCTAAATCTCTATTTAAATCAGTTATAAAATCCTCTTTAAAATCACTACTATTATAGCTTTCAGCTTTACCTTCATCAATGAGTTTTTGAATTTCATCATCATTTCCTTCTTCCAAAAGTTCAAAAATCTTATTTGAATACTTTTTACTAATATAAACCACGCCCTTTTTATACTCTTTGATAAACATTTCATAGGAATATATAAACCTATCGATACTTTTTTTGAATGCGTAGAAGCTACTTTCCAGACGCTTTACCAATAATACCTTCATAAAACCACCCATATTTTGCTGTGACTGTTTTTCTAATTGGGTAATTTCACTTTTAAGATAAAGTAAAGGCGTATAACGGGCATAAGAAAAATTTTGTGTTAACCAGTTGATACTTTTTGTAAATATTTTATCTTCTTCACTGTTAAACTGGTAATAAAAAGGCTTGGGGTCTTTTACTTCTGGAAATTTTATGTTATTTCTTTCTAAATCATCTTTATAGTACTTATCAATTTCAGTTCTGATTCTACGTATCATAATATATTTCAAAATCTTCTCTCGTATTTCTTTAGCATTTTGAACTGAAGTCTTTAGATATTCCTCATAATTATTTTTGCGGTCAATATTTTTTAATTTTGATTGTAATCCAGTAAAAAAAGCTTCAATGTCTGATGTACCCGGAATTGTGCTATATCGAGTGTTTTGGAAAAGCTTTATTTGGGATAGTATATCTAAGGGAGAATTATTATAAGGTGTTGCAGAAACTAAAATTACTCTTTTCCCTCGGCATATTTCAGCAAGAACTTCATAACTAAGGGTAGTTTCGTTTCTGAAGCGATGGGATTCATCTATAATTATGTTTTTGTATTCTCTTTTTTCCAGTTCTCTTTTTGCTTCATTGAGTTTTCCTACAGAAAAAAACTTTGCAGAAATTCGAAAATCGTCAAATACATTAGGCCATGAGCCGGGATTATTGTGGTTTAGAAGTGCCGGAGGAGCAATTACCATGGTTCTACCGTCAAGTTCAGAAGCAAGCAATGCTCCCATATATGTTTTACCAAGTCCTACAACATCAGAAATAAAAACTCCGCCGTATTCCTCAAGTATTTTTTTTGCATTTAAAACTGCCTGCTTTTGATATTCAAACTCTTTAAAGTTTTCTGGTAGGTATTTTTCTTTCAACTCATTAGTTCTAGAAAGTTCATCTTTGAAATATTCATATAATAATTTAAGATAAAGATCATAAGGCTTGATGTTTTCGTTGAGCCATGTTTTTTCATTTATGGTCTGCACAAAATTTTCCGAAACATCTACAGAATTTTCCCAAAGTTCATTAAACTTTTGTCTTGCAAAGTCATAATCTGCTCGGTTTTTAAGTTCAACATTGAATTCGAGATTATCCCTGAATCCTGCCTTTGTAAAATTACTTGAGCCGGTAATTACTCTTCCCACATCGCGATCACCTTCCTTAAAGGTCATAATGTAAAGCTTAGCATGGATATCTCGAGATGGATATGCTCGAATTTCAATCTTACCCTTCTTTAACCAATCTATAAATTTTTGAACCCCATCTTCTACTTCTGGCTTATCCTCTGATTCGGCCAGTTCATCTTCAATCATTTTTGAGGTTAGCTCTGTTGTTTCATAATGCGACAAATTTTCTTGTTGGGATTCTTGTATCAAATCATAAGTTTGCTGGGATGTGCCAATTCCGATAAGTATGCGTATTTTTTCTGTTTTTTCCAGCGATTTGTAAATAGCATGAAAACCACTGAGATAAAAATAAGCCACCAGACAGTCGAAATACCGGCTATCTTTTATTAGTTGTTCAAACCGGTTTTGTAAAGATTGCCCTTCTTCGTTGGTGATAAAGGTTAGATCCGGATGAGATAAATTATTCATATCTTTGTCCTTTATTTTTTTTAAAATATTGCACCCATATATTCTTTATTATTATGCGAATAGAGTTCATCTAATTCCCATTTTAATGGATTATTGGATCGGCAACATTTATTTATGCAATTTTTATTCGGTCGCCTTTGATAATCTGTATTCTACTGGTGTCATGTAATTTAGTGAACCATGAACACGTTTATTGTTATACCATAACACATATACCCCAAGCTCTCTTTTAAGTTCCTCCAAACTTCTAAAAATTCTGTTAAACGCAAACTCCGTCTTTATAATTTTGTAAGTTGCTTCTGCCACCGCATTATCATAGGGGCAGCCCTTCTTACTCAAGGAACGCTTTATCCCAAAGGCTTTTAAAACTTCCTCTATGATTTTATTCTTAAACTCATTTCCTCTATCAGTATGAAATACCTTTATCTTACTTAAATTTATCTTAGAGTTCAAAAAAGCTTCATATACTAAAGACGCATCTTTTTTAGAACCTGCTGAATACCCCACTATCTCCCTATTGAAGAGGTTAATCAATAAACATATATAATGCCATTTGCCAGATACATTTACATATGTAAGATCACTTACCACTATTCCTAAGTCCTCTCTGCTGTCAAATTCTCTGTTTACTATATTACCCACTTCATCTTTGTTACAACTTGACTTATGAACCTTAAACTGTTTTACAGTATAATTAGAAATTAATCTATATTTGTTCATAATCTGCCTTATTTTTCTTCTTGAGGCTACTATATCTCTCTTTCTTAGCTCCTCTTTAATCTTTCTTGCTCCATAATTGTTTTTGCTACCCCTAAATATCTCTATAACCGCATTCTCAAGCTGGGTATTATATGTTCTTGCCTTTTTCTTATAATATACTAAACTTCTTGAAACTCTTAATAATTTACACATTGCGCTGATACTGTACTTTTCCTTATTTGCTATAATTAGCTCTACTTTCGTGCCATTATCAGCGCTGCTTGCTTTAAAATGTCATTCTCCATCAATAACTGCTTATTCTCTTTGCGTAACCTTATTAGCTCATTCTCCTCCTCACTTCGATTATCTTTAGCTTTAAATGACCCCGTCCTGCTATAATCTTTTACCCACTTAACTATTGTAGATTTGGCTATTCCATATTCTTGGGCTAACTCAACTGTCATTTTTCCACTCTCTTTCAATGCTACAATTTGCCTCTTAAATTCATCTGTGTAATTCTTTGTCTTACCTGCCATATTACTATCCTCCTATCGCTATTTTTTTATATACCATATTATAGCGACCGAATCTTTCTGTCCAATATATTGTTACCTATCCATTATTGATGATATATTCTTTGATTCTATTTAATTCGTGTTTATTTCTGATGATGTGTTCGTAATAATTTCGTTGCCATAAGGGTATCCCAGGTGTTTGTCGTAATTGATTTATTTGTTTTGCCGAATTCATTTTGAACCGACCGATGATTTTGGGTAATGTCATCAATCGTCGTTGTTGTTTTTGTAGGGGCAATTCATGTAGGGGCAATTCATGTAGGGGCAATTCATGAATTGTCCCTACGGTATCATTAATATTAATTATAATGATCCCATGCACATGGTTGGGCATCACAACAAATTCATTTAATTCTACATTTTGGTAATGCAACGGTATATCCAACCAACATTGTTGGGCAATTTTCCCATATTCATTCAACACCATTTTCCCATCAATAATATTACCAAATAAATATTTACGATCCTTTGTGCAAATGGTAATAAAATATGCTCCCGGTTGCGAATAATCATATCCCTGCAATCTTATGGAACGGCGATGATGTTTTTCTGGATTGTATTTCATTTTTTTAATTTTCGTTTTTGTTATTTTTATTCATTATTTTTTCCCTGCCACTCTTCTATTATATTTTCCCATTTTATTTGTCTTTCACTCTTACCAGTCCATACATCCCAGTATTCTGGATCTTTTGATTTAGGACGATAATTTTCTGGTAATTCATTTATTTCTACCATGGTAGGGATTGGGATTGCCCAGCCTAGAACAATTGCTTTACGGGAAGGCAAAATTGAAAGTTCATTTAGCATTTTTCCCATTACATCTGGAACTAATTTTTTTACCATCTCTTGGTCACGGTCACTAACTATTCTATGTAAAATAAAAGTATTACACTGAGACAATACAGTTTGAGATAATTCAGAAGGTCTTTGTGAAGCCAATACCAACCCTAAACCAAACTTTCTTCCTTCTTTGGCTATTTTTTCAAATATTTGTGTACAAAGCTGTTGGGATGAAATATTATCATCAGCACTTTCATATCTTTTTATAAGATTGTGTGCCTCATCAACGACTAAAACCGTAGGTAATACATTGCCATTTATTTTCTTGTAGCGGTGGTGCGCTTCAAATACAATTCGGGCAAACACGGCTACAATTAAATAAAGAATTTCAGAAGGTAACAAAGAGAGATCCAAAATAGTAAGTGAGGGATTGTGATCATAATCACCTATGTAATTGATTAACCATTGTTCTAACGATAATTTTTCTGCTGTTTGTGTGTTTATTACAGAGGCTATACGAGCATCGGTAAACAAGCTTCTCACGCGCATTATGAAAAAATCGAGGTACTGTTGTTGATTTGCCTCTTGCGCAAGCCGTTCGAGATGGATCAGAAAATCTTCATTCTTAAAAAATACTGGAGAGTCTTCATCTGGACCCTCATATGGTTTAAGTTCGCCAATAGCTAATTCTGATTTAGTAATTATATCTAGTAAGCAAGTTACATCATCAAGTGAGAACGATGGGAAATACCCCCTATCATTCTTTTTCTTAGAATTAATAATATCATTAATCTTGTTTTTTATGCTAACTTTTAAAGTTAAAAGATTATTGTCATTAAAGTTATTAAAAGATTGATCTTCAATTGACTTTTTAACTCCTTCCAAAAATTCACCATAATTCTGTTTTCCGGGAAATTCAGAAATTCTTGTACCATCTCTTTGATAATTAAGAAGGCTGATTTTTAAACTTGTGATAAAACGTTTAAATAGTAATTCTTTTTCATTGTATTCTGTATGTTGGGCACCTTTCACTTCCCTTAATGCCCTCCTTAATAACGGTCTTTGCGTTCTGGCGCTTGCCTGTGCAATAGAAGCCCATTCCCAGCTATTCCACATCCAGCTTGGAACTTTAAGTTGCTCTATGCCTTGTTCATCTTTAATTTTTACAGCATATTTCCTAACATTACCTAAGCCATCAAAGCAATTACCATATTCTCCATTAGGATCAAGAATTATAAATCTTGCGTTAACTTGTTTGGTAATTTCTTTCAACTTATTTTTTGCGGCCTCAAGACACCAACGAATCAACCCCGCCACAGTACAGGATTTCCCACTACCAGTATTGCCTAAAATGGCTACATGGCGACCAAAAAGTTTGTCAGGGTCAATATATACATTAGCATTTGCTGCAATAGGAGATGTTCCTATTTTTATCTTTGCATTTGGATCTTTATTTTGAATAATAGATTGCAATTGCTCTTTCGTAGGAAGGGTAACAATATCTCCTACTGATGGGAAAATAGAAATACCTCGTTCTACTTCGTAACCTCTGCCAAGTTCCTTAAGAATTCCTAATGGTGCAAGGGATAATTTTCGCAAGGGATAGGGTAAGTCGATTATGTCAAAGTCCTTGTACCCTTTTCTCTTAGGATATGGAGAATACTCAATACCAATCCATGTGATCATTCCTATAATAGCACCTGCTTCATTTGGAATTAAAAGAAAGCCATTTACGCGAGGGAACAAGTGAGGAGAACCTGTATTTAATGATGTGCTGAAAGGAGCTTCTGTATCCAAAAGAACTTTTATTTCAGATGGAGACACAAACTCAACTGTGCCAATGTTGGCATTTCGAATATTTTCGTAAGTTCTCATAGTATTCCTTCCTCTTTTTTATTTTCTCCTTCTGAAGTTTCTTCATCTTTAACTCCTCGTTTTTCAAGAATTCTCCGCTCTCTCTCTGTAATTCTATCAATGGCTGGTTTGGGTAAATTATAAGTAACGAGTTTTTCAAAATCCCCAAGGTCACTACCGACCATTAGTGTAAGCTGCGATAGGTTACATTTTTCAATAAAATTATTAATTCTACCACCGGCATTATCGTAAGAGATTATCACTAGATGAGTAGAAGGAATGGTAAGCATATCGAGGATAATTCTATTTATATGAGAATCACCAAAGCCATATCCATATGTAACCAGCACAGAATTAGGACGGCAGATTGCTGTTGAAAAATCGCGGAAAAGCTCAGAATATGGGAAAAATGATGTTTCGTATGCTTTGGAAGAATTTGGAAATATTACAGCACTTTCTAATGGGTTAGAAAAATATTTGTTTAGTTCTTCTTCACAACCAAACGCTAATGGAACTTTAATAATTCTATCACCATCGAACTTCCAATCAATTGATCCGTGTAATTTAGTATATTTTACAACACCTTCGACATATCTTGGTTCACCTCTAATCCCTGGAGGATTATAATGGTAGTCAAGATCTATCTTGTGGAAACGCATTATAGGTTGCAATTTTCCTATAAACCTATCTAGCATAAGTAATCCTGCTTCATCCAAACCATATTCAATAAAACGATCATAGTTTGTAGTGAATATGTGAAGACGGTCGCGAGTAGCAGTTCTACTTCCAAAGCTTAGGAGAAAACTTTTTAATAGCTGTTGTTTTTTCTTTCTATCATTATTGTCATCTGCATTATTTGGATCTCTCAAAAAAGAAAGTTCGTTTGCTAATATATTTTTAATGAAATCTTCTATTTTTTCATTTAATTCTTTCTCTAATGAATTAGATTTATCATTTTTATTTAAAATTTTATATCCTTCCAATAAATTAATTGCAACTCTAATATCATCTTCAAGATTTGCTGAACCTCTTCCTAATTCTGTAGCTTCTTTATTTGCCATTTTACTTATAATTTTTTTAAAAGATTTACCAAATTCTAATCTCTTCATTAAATCTTTATTTCCCCCTAAGGTAATAGATAAACCACTACCCACTAAAAGAGAAAGATGCTCACTCTGGAATAATGCAGTAAGCCAAGGTTCTACCGTTTTTCTGATTTTAATATAATCTATCTTACCTTCACTTTTAAACTTATCAGCTTCTTCTATATCAAGTTGTTCGTCTGATATATAAAACACATTTGCCTTTGAAAAATCTATTTTCATATTCCCTTCTATTTATTATTTTCAACAATTTTTATTTCCTCCTCCGTCAAATCATACAGCCTATACACCAACTGGTCTATCTCTCGTTCCCAGTGGGTGGTATCGGCCTGCGGATTTTCTTTTTTCACTTCTAAAATTTTATCTACAAACATCTCTATTTGCTTTACTATACCTTCATTTTCATTTGTAATTGGCGGAATAGGAGTTTTTATCATATTTTCCTTAGAAGCATAAGTATAATTTTCTTCTGATGAAAATATAAAAGTAAAAAAATATCTAATCAATTTAGAATTATAATAAGCACAATAATATTTAATATTTTGCCCTGTTATCATAAAAATTG
>Ga0255340_1000888_pt1 | contig 44324 bp, 37 predicted proteins | sample wastewater_treat_7_FD_192417 | JGI IMG/M metagenome (GOLD analysis project Ga0255340, IMG submission 192417) | Wastewater microbial communities from Lulu Island WWTP, Vancouver, Canada - plant10 | ecosystem: Engineered > WWTP > Wastewater > Unclassified | place: Canada: Vancouver, British...
AGGAGCGCTAACGCCAGGTTTATGTTTCCACTGTGTTCTCTGCGTTCTCCGTGCGAAACCATCATTTACTCTTCTAAAACATGCCGAACTAAAGTTCGGCGTTCCCAGGCGCACCATCGCGGCGTATATAAATCAAAAGACGGATCGTGGGGTCGTAAAAACCACTTACCCCGCGATAACCCACACGGGCATCGTGGCGTAAGAAGGACAATAGGCGGAGCTCCTCCTCTTTCTATTTTTTGTTGCACCTCGATATTATACGCACTTTACCTTTTCGAAAATCCCGCCTTTACGGTATAATCCGATGAGACTTTATTCTGGAGGGATACCCGTGGAGAAGATAAATAAACCGCACGACAAATTGTTTAAAGAAGTTATGGGAGATATCGAAACGGCGAAGTCCTTCATCCAGCACTATCTGCCTCCGAAGATCGTCCGGTTAATCGATCCCGAATCGATAACGATAGAAACAGACAGTTACATCGAGAAAGACCTCTCGGAATACTTTTTCGATCTGCTCTTTCGGGTGAAGATGCAACAGGAAGAGGGGTATGTTGATATGCCCCCAAAAGTGAGACAGTTTTCATGAGAAAGTATAGCATAAAAAGTGTCTCACTACCGATGATTCATAATGAATCATCGGTTCATCAAAAAGTCAATAACTGGCAATGTGATATCTAATAGGCACTTCGTACTGTAAACTCGAATGCGGTCTTTGATAATTGTATTGGTTGACCCAGTCTTGTATGGCTCTTTGGAATTCCTTTAGCGAAAGCAGATTCATATCTAAGGTTTGAAGGCATTCGTTGTTAAGCCTGGCATTGAACGCTTCGCTAAATCCGTTTTGCTGAGGTTTGCCTGGTACGATGAACTCATGCTTGACGCGAGAGTTGGAGAGAAAGCGATTCAGTGCGCCTTCTCTGAATTCGGGACCATTGTCGGTACGCAAGACCCTCGGACGAGAATAGAGAGCGAAGGCCTCTTGGAGGACGGCTTGGACCCGATATGCCGGAATAGATAAATCAACCAACGAACCCACTATCAAACGGGTATGGTCATCAATCACGAAGAGGAGCCTAATTTTTCTATTTCTCACCATCACATCCACGAAATCAGCAGACCACACGTGGGCGGTGAATTGTGGTTGTGTCAAACACACAGGGGCACGAGAACGTATTTTCCTTGAACGTTTCACCTCCTTCTGGAGAGAGAGCTGGGTATAAATCCGATAGACCTTTTTTTGATTAACGACAATCCCTTCTTTTTTGAGAAGAGCCCAAATGCGGCGATAACCATATTGGGGATGTTCATAGGCCAACTGAGTGATCCGCTCCACCAAAGGATCTTCTCGAATTTGAGAAGCCAGGAATCGGTAAAGGGTCGCACGAGCGATAGAAAAAGCGTTACAGATCACACGAACAGGGATACTGTGCTCTTTCATATAACTCACGACCTCCTTCAAAGATCGTTTTTTTTAATGAAGTCGCGAAGCACAGCGTTCTCCAATTCTTTTTCCGCCAAGATTTTTTTGAGGGCGCTGTTTTCAGCTTCTAAGATGACTAGTTTTTTCGCTTGATCGGAAGAAAACCCAGAATAATGTTTCTGCCAGCGATAAAAAGTGGAAGCACAAATACCATATTTTCTACACACACTCGACATAGACAACATTTTCGCTTCTGAAAGAATCTGGATTATTTTATCAATAGAGTACTTTTGTCCTGCCATATTTATTCGCCTCCCTTACTAAGTATAGCATGAGATTTGTCTCATTTTTGGGGGGCAGACCAATGTCTATCTGCTGTTCGAACACAAAAGCAAGGTTGACAAACACGTGAGCCTACAACTCCTGGGGTATATGACCTCCATATGGAAGAAGACAGTACCGCGGCCTCTGCCAGTGATTTTGCCCGTGGTTTTCTACCAGGGGAGAGAGAAATGGGAAGCGCCGCAATGGTTTTCGAATCGCTTTTCAAACGCCGATCGTATGGACGGGGACTTGAAAGAATACATCCCAGACTATAAATATGAACTGTTTGAAATTTCGTCATTGAGAGAAGAAGAGGTCAAAGGGGCGAAACGTCTTCGTATCTATTTGGACGTCATAAGGATGAGATCGCTCGAGGGAAAAGAAGCGATTCGAGAAGTGATGCTCCGAGTCGCATTGACGATTTCGGAATTGTCGTGGACAGAAGCGAATGAACGGTTTTTCCAGGTCTGTACGATCTACCTGTTCGATACGATGGGAAGGGAGTATTTCCAACAATTGTCAGAACTGATGAAAACGGTATCGGAAGAAAGGAGCGAAAAGATGCAAACAATCGCGGATATGCTCAGACAAGAAGGAATGGAAAAGGGAATGGAAAAAGGCTTAGAAATGGGGATTATAAAAGGCAGAGAAGAAGGCTTAGAAAAAGGAATGGAAAAAGGAAGAGAAGAATTGCTTTGGAAACTAATATCCAAAAAGTTCCCTAAGATATCGCAAAAGTATTTCGAAAAGCTGAAGACCCTTACGATAGAGAAACTTGACTCCCTAGGACTTGAGCTAATCGATATGAAAAATGAGGAAGAGTTAAGGAAGCATTTAATGTAGAGAGTCCGACAAAGGGCTTGAACCCGATTTGATATATCATGTGCGCGAAGTTATTGCGGCTATTTCGAGGGTCTTTTTTCCCTCTCGTTTTTGTCTTTTTTCTTATTACACCCGGATATTATACCCACACTCTACCAGGTGTTGTTGACGGGTTAGTGCCACGAATCCGGCAGAGTGGGTCAAGCTATAGGGTGCAATCAAGAAGCAAGCCAGATACAATCGCACGATTTTTGTTCACGAAGTCAGCGCGGCGTATGCGCTTCTTTTTTTTGCGACAGCGCGATACGCTTATGTACAAGCCGATTACAGCGTAGCAGGAAGGGGTAAGGAGGGATCGCGGGGTCCCGTTGGTTACCCCGCGATGAACCTCTTAGTTATGTCATCTCATAGCGCGGCCCACACAATCTGTCGGGGTGTAGCCGGATTCGTGCTATAATCCTCCCGCGATTACCGAGATTCGCGAAAAGGGGGACAATCCTATGAAAACCTGCATATTATATGCCGGTAAATACGGAACGACAGAACACATCGCGAAAATGATCCAAAGCAAGCTGGGGAACGACGCGGTCCTGATCAACCTCACAGACCAGAAAAAACCTGACATTTCCGCCGCCGAGCGCGTTGTCATCGGCAGCGGCGTGTATATGGGAAAGGCGCGTAAAGAGGTGCGCCACTTTTGTAAAACCCGCGCGAGCGAACTCAGTAGCAAGCGCACGGCCCTCTACCTCTGCTGTATGGAGAACGTGGAAGCAGAGGTCGAGAAGTACTTTCAGAAAGCCTTCCCCGAGGCCGTCCTGTCGAAAGCGATCGTACACCGTCGATTTCCGGGGGCGCTGGTTCGTTCTCAAAAAGAGGGATGGATGACGCGCGCGATGTTCGAGCGTATGAGACAGACCAATGCCGAACGGAAAGAACCCGTCGAACAATGGGTCGCTGCCTTCGTCGAAACGATCACGAGATGAATACTGACCATAAGACCTTAGGAGGTGAAGGCGCAACGCCTTTTTGAATGCCTAAAAAAACGATTCTTGGACCCACATTCAACGAGATGCTACATCCGGAAACCATCCCGGAAAACTTCAGAAAAGCCGCGCTTCAGGCTAAGCACCGCGACCCGTTGGATCCGATCAATTTCTTCAACATCACGTGGAAGAACGAGAAGAACGAGATCCCCTACTTCGTCCTGCCGAAACAGATCACCGGAGTGCCCTGTCATATCGTTATCCTTTACGGAAAGGACTTCCCCACCGGTTCTCACAAAGTTGGGGCAACCTATTCGATCTTGATGGAAAAGGTCATACGTCACGAGGTCGATCCTTTCTATCATCGGCTCGTATGGCCATCCACCGGAAATTACGGGATCGGAGGCGCCTGGGTCGGGTGTCGGATGGGGTTCGACTCCCTCGTGATCCTTCCGGAACTGATGAGCCAAGAGCGGTTCGACATCATCCATTCGTACGGCGCGAAGGTGATCGCCACCGCCGGGTGCGAGTCCAATGTGAAAGAAATCTACGATAAATCGAAAGAATTGAAATGTGCAGACCCCGAAAAAGTGAGGGTGCTCAACCAATTCGAGGAGTTCGGCAACTACCGGTTTCACTACTATGTCACCGGTAACACGCTGATAGAACTGGCGGAACTGCTCAAAAAGGCCGGAATCGGAAACGGAGAGATCTCTTCTATCGTCTCTTCGATGGGTTCCTCTGGCACAATTGCCTGCGGTGATCGGCTGAAAGAAGTCTTCCCGCGTTGCTTAGTGGTGGGTTCCGAGCCCATACAATGTCCCACGTTGATGCAGAACGGGTACGGCGGCCACGATATACAAGGAATCGGCGACAAACACGTCACTTGGATCCACAACGTGATGAATATGGACGCGATGGTCGCCGTCGACGATATGGAATCCAAACTCGGACTGCAGCTGCTCACCGACCCCGCCGGAAAAGCCTATCTCCAATCCATCGGCGTCTTTTCCGAAGAGGTCGAAAAGATGGCCGCCATCTTCGGCATCTCCGGCGTATGCAACGTTCTCAGCGCAATCAAAGTGGCCAAATACTACGACCTCACCGAAGAAGACACAGTCGTGACGATCGCGACCGATGGCATCGACCGCTATCACACTGTGATGGACGCGTTGAATCAGCAGTTCGGCCCTATGGATCGGACCCGGGCCGCCGTACTTTTCGAGAAAACCTTTATGGGAGTGCGCACTGACTGGCTGCAAGAGGGGACTTACGAGGTTCGCAAACGGTGGCATAACCTCAAGTACTATACCTGGGTGGAGCAACAGGGTAAAACCGTCGAAGAGCTCAACGAAACGAGGAAGCCAAGTTTTTGGCGAAAACAGCAAGACATAATCGAGGAAACCGATCGCCTCATGCTCGAATACCGCACAAGAGGAGGGGCGCCCGTTTAGTTCTATTTCCGCCTGGTTTCTGCATCTGAACATCTGGGCGGATTCAACGGATTCCTTAGCTGCGTTTAGAGTTTAGATCCTATGCCCGTACTCTATACTTGGTGCGGGTATAATATTGAGGCGCACCAAAAAAAAGACAAGAGGAGGAGATCCGCCTTTTGTCCTTTTTATGCCGCGATGACTACGAGGATCATTCCGGGGTAAGTGGTTTTTACGACCCCGCGATCCGCCTTTTATGTTTTTTACGCCGCAATCAACACGCATAAAAACGTATCGCGCAGTCGCATAAAAAAGGGCGCTTTCGCCGCGATGACTACGTGGACGAAAAACCGTGCGATTGGTTCTGGCCTTGTTTCTTGGTCTCACCTCATAACTTGACCCACTCTATACTTGACGTCGACGTATTTATTTGGTACAATTAGGGAAACAATATACGAAGTTTGTTTCGAGGGCTGCGCCCTCGAAACTTTTTACTGGTGAAAAGAGGATGGAGAAGAAAGAGAGAGAAGAGATCATCCGAAAGCTCGTTCAGGAGGAAGGTTTTGAGCTATACGCCTATCGATATACTCCCGGAAAGAAGGGAGCGCGGCTCTACATCGCGATCGACCTCGTGGAGCGAAGGATCGATCTGTCCGATTGCGAAAGGGTATCCAAACGTTTAGGCGAGTATTTTGATCGCGAAAACTGGTTCGATTCCCCCTACACCTTGGAAGTCTCTTCTCCGGGAGCCGAACGAGAGCTCAGAACCCCGGAGGATTACCGGCGCTTCTCGGGAGAAACGGTAAAAATCGTTTTGAAAGAACCCCTCGAAAAGCGAAGCGTGTTCATCGGCCGCCTTTCCAAGGTATCTCTCGAGGAGCGGCGGATAGAGATCGTAGAGAGGGACTCCACCCGCAGCTTCACCATCGGATTCGACCAGATAAAAAAGGGGAACCTTTACCTGGAGGTATGATGGGATGAACATCCAACTGATTAACGCTCTGGAACAACTGCGGGAAGACCGTGGAATCTCGAAAGAAGAGGTGATCGACGCGCTGGAAAAGTCGCTCAAGGTCGCCTATAAAAAGTCCTTCGGGGAGGAGGAAAACGTCGAGGTGAAGATAGACCCACGCAACGGGGAAATCACGGTCTTTCGGGTTTTTGAGGTGGTGAAAGAGGAGTCGGAAGTGACCGACATCAACAAAATCCAGGTGGATGAAGCTCGGAAGATCGAACACTTGATCGCTCCGGGTGACATACTCCGGCAAAGGGTGAACGTTAAGAAATTCAACCGTATCGCGGCTCAAACGGCAAAACAGGTGCTCATACAAAAAATCCGGGAGCTGGAAAAAGAGAGTCTGTTCGCACAATATAAAGATATGAACGGGAAAATCGTCACCGCAGAGGTCATCCGGGAGACCCGCGACGGGTATGAATTACGCGTAGGGAAACTGGATACGACCATCCCTTTCGATCGTTTGTTACCGAATGACCGGTATAGAAACGGCGACCTCATGAAAGTCCTGGTCGAGTCGATCGATCGCCGGAGTAGAGCCGCCGCGATCAAGGTAGACCGGGTGTCCCCCCAATTCGTCCAACAACTGCTGACCTTGGAAGTGCCGGAACTGGAAAACGGGATCCTTCAAATCAAGGCCATAGCTCGCGAAGCAGGCGTGCGGACCAAGATCGCGCTGGTTTCCGAACACCCGCAGGTAGACCCGATCGGCGCCAGTATTGGAGAAAGCGGCGGTCGTATCGCCTCGGTCGTACGAGAATTGAAAGGAGAAAAGATCGACGTCTTCTATTGGTCCGACGACCCGAAAGAGCTCATCAAAAACGCGTTGGCGCCCGCAGACGTGTTGGAGGTGGAGATCGTCGACCCGGACAACCGCATCTCACGGGTGTGGGTGCCTCCGACGCAGCTGTCGCTAGCGATCGGAAAGGGCGGCCAAAATGCCCGATTGGCCGCAAAATTGACGGGCTGGAAAGTGGATATCAAACCGCTTCTGGAATGAAGATGGTGGCGGACGCATACCGGAGCGCGCAGACGTATGCCCCAGCATTCTCGAGATAGCCGCGCCATTTGAGCAACCTGACCGGCTTAGCCGCCGCGTTCTTCCTGACCACCGTTTGTGATTTCGTCGTTCCCTTTGTTATACTCGACCGAGAAAAATCGTGATGTTTTCATATCTTTGGAGGTGTATGAATGGCAACGAAAGTTATCATTATGGGCGCCGCCGGGCGCGATTTCCACAACTTCAACACGTTTTTTAGAGACAACGCGGACTATAAGGTCTGCGCCTTCACAGCCACCCAAATCCCGGGCATCGAAGGAAAGGTCTACCCCGCGGCTCTAGCCGGAAAACTCTATCCCAACGGCATTCCGATAGAGGCGGAAGAGGAACTCAAAGAACTCATCAAGAAACACGCGGTGGACCAAGTGGTTCTAGCCTACAGCGACCTTCCCTTTTCTTATGTGATGGAAAAGTCCGCGTTAGTCAACTCGTGCGGAGCCGACTTCGTCCTGATGGGCCCCAAGCGCACCATGCTCAAATCCAAAGTACCCGTGGTCGCGGTGGTCGCGATCAGAACCGGCTGCGGTAAAAGCCAAACCACACGCAGAGTCCTCGACATCCTGCGAAGCCACGGGAAGAAAGTGATCTCCATCCGTCATCCGATGCCTTACGGTGACCTCGTAAAGCAGAAAGTGCAGCGTTTCGCCAACTACTCCGATTTGGATACGCACGATTGCACCATCGAAGAACGTGAAGAGTACGAGCCCCATATCGATAGAAAATCGGTCATCTACGCCGGCGTCGACTACGAAGCCATCCTTCGAGAGGCAGAGAAAGAACAGCCCGACGTGATCCTTTGGGATGGCGGCAACAACGACTTTCCCTTCTATAAACCGGACCTTTGGATTACCGTTGTCGACCCCCACCGCGCGGGCCACGAATACTCCTATTACCCCGGCGCAGTCAACACCCTCGCGGGTGATGTCATCATCATCAATAAAGAAGAAACGGCCAACCCCGAAGACATCCAGCAAGTTCGTCTGCGGGTTCAGAGTTTGAATCCAAACGCGACCATCATCGATGCCGCGTCCCCAATTTTCGTGGAAAAGTATCAACAGATCAAAGGGAAAAAGGTGCTCGTGGTCGAAGACGGCCCTACCCTCACCCACGGGGGTATGAAATACGGTGCGGGCCTCGTGGCGGCGCAAAAATTCGGAGCGGGTGAGATCATCGACCCCAGGCCATACGCCAAAGGATCCCTCCTATCGACCTATAAAAAGTTCAATCACCTCGACAATATCCTACCCGCGATGGGTTACGGCGCTAAGCAGATGAAAGAGCTCGAAGAATCCATCAACGCCACGCCGGTCGATCTGGTCATCATCGGAACGCCAATCGACCTCACCCGAGTCATCAAAATCAACAAACCCGCGCTCCGAGTTCAATATGAACTTCAGGAGATCGGAAAGCCAGACCTGGAAGACGTTCTGCAAGATTTCATCCGGAAGCACAATATATAAGCGGCCGTTCGGCTCGACAAGGTGAGGGTATAATATCGGGGTACATAAAAATGGGAACGCCGGACTTTAGTCCGGCGTGTTTCTTTGCTTTTCTGAAAGCTCTCGAGAGCCCTTAAGCCCTTACGCCGCGATGGGCCAGTGGGGTTATCGCGGGGTAACCAGCGGGCTGACTTCGAAAGCCCACGAAGTCCCGCGATTCGCCCTGGGAACGCCGGACTTTAGTCCGGCATGTCTTTTCTTTTTCCGGGAGAACCCTGTCCCTTGCCAGTTTTTCCTCTGTGTTCTCCGTGCTCTCTGTGTGAGCTTTTTCCAAGACATGCCAACTTTAAAGTTGGCGTTCCCAGAGAGACGAGCCGGCTGGAAGTCGGCCCCACAAAAAGAAGGGGCGCTTACGCCGCGATGCTCGTGTGTTATCGCGGGGTAACCAGCGGGCTGACTTCGAAAGCCCACGAAGTCCCGCGATTCGCCCTGGGAACGCCGCATTTTAGTGTGGTATGGGTTCATTGTTATCTCCGTGCCCTCAGTTCCCTCCTTGCGAACCCTGTTTTCTGGGAACGCCGGACTTTAGTCCGGCATGTTTCTTTGCTTTTCTGAAAGCTCTCGAGAGCCCTTAAACCCTTACGGCGCGATGGGCCAGTGGGGTTATCGCGGGGTAAGTGGTTTTTACGACCCCGCGATCCGCCCTTTGCCTTTTAACCGCGATGGGCGCAGAAAAAATCGTATCGCGCCCTCGCGAAAAGAAGGGGCGCTTACGCCGCGATGCTCGTATGTGTTATCGCGGGGTAACCAGCGGGCTGACTTCGAAAGCCCACGAAGTCTCGCGATCCTGATGAAGCCCTACGATCAGCACGTATAAAAGCGTATCGCGCCGTCGCAAAAAGAAGGGGCGCTTACGCCGCGATGACTACGTGGGCGAAAAACCGCGCGATTGATTCTGGCCTCGTTTCTTGGTTACACCTCATAACTTGACACCCACACGGGGGGGATCCCCGATGATTTTCTTATGCTATAATCAAGAGGGGGATGACGATGAAAAAAAAGGGCTTATGGATAGTCGCGATCGGCGCCGTCGTTCTGTTTTGCTCCGGCTGCTTCATACAGGACACGATTTCGTATATACAAAGCGTTGAGGATATCGTCAACACGGTGTACGTGATCGGAATCGTGGGGTTTGTTGCCGGATGGTTGCTCTTCCACAAAGAGTAGTCGCGTTGTCTCGAGATTTCGTACTTCTATTTTTATCACGGGCTCCGACGCGAGCGCGCCCTCTTGCCACATTTCGTTTTAAGTCGTTATAGGACGACAGTCTTTGCTTTTTTGCTTGAAAGGAGCCGAAAATGTCAAAACGCGTTTTCCTCTTGTCTTTCTTAATCCTAATCACGGTCTCCGTGGGACTTTCCTTTTCAGTGTGGGTTTCCTGGGAAGGGGAAGACTGGTATCGGATGATCGCGAAAGCCTACACCGAGGCGACTCAGACACCGGTCGAGATCGTCCCGATACCGGCACCCGACCAAAAGCTTCTAGTGGCGTTAAAAACCCCGGACACCTTGCCCGACCTTTGCTTGATTAAAAGCGACGATTTTCCGCTGGCTGCGACGATCGCCCTTCCTATCGATTTGCCGCGGCTGCCCCAGTATGCGGATCGTTTCGCACAGATCGGGATACAGACCTACACTTCGGGCGGCGCGTTACGCGCGGTTCCTTTTTACGCCGATACCCAAGTGCTCTTTTTACAAACGGCCGTCTTCGAAAAGTATCGGATTCCTCTTCCTGAACCCGATTGGAACATCGGCGATTTCGAAGCGCTCCTGGCCCATTTACGCGCCGAAGGCGTGATGCCGATCGGCTGGGGATTCAATTCCCCGTACATCTTTCAGGGGTTGCAGGAAGGCTTTGGCCAGTCTTTCCTACCGGACGGTACCATCCGCGTCATCACAGAAGAAAACACCCGCTTGCTCAAGAGAATGCGCTCCTGGGTGACGAACGGTTGGTTCAAAGACTATCCGCAACGGCCGGGATTGGTCAAAGATTTCTCCGCCGGAAAGGTGGCGATGATGCCACAGGGCAGCTATCTCATTCCCGATTTGGATGAGATGGGGGTCCCTTATGCCCTCGCTCCACTACCCGAACCATGGCGGTCGGTCATCGACACGAAGGCCTGGGTGATCTTCAAAAACGAGACGCTCGTCTATCCCTTTCTTTCCTTTCTCTTCGAACGAATGGAAGGCCTGTGCGCGACGTATGCGAAACAAAGCTTGATCGAAGGGATTCCTTTCTCCGGAAACGCCGGGGGCGTATTGGAGAGAGCGTTAGAAAACGGCCTCGTCCAACCATCCACACGCGCGTATTCGGAAGGGTATTGGACCGCGATGAAAGCGTGTTTGGAGTTGTATTTACGCGGAGAAGGGGAACTGCAAGAACTCTTGTCCACCGCTCAAGCCTACATCGATCAGTTTCAATGACCTTTTTTCTCCCATTTTTTCTGCTCATCGCCGGAATGACCCTCTTTCCGGCCGTATTTTCGGCGATCGCCGGCCAAGCGCAGATACGATTCGACCTCTTTTGGACCTTGTTCCAAGACGGGGCTTTCCGAATTTCCGCTCAAGTATCCGCTCTGTACGCGTTCATCGCCACCCTATCGGTCTTCTTCTGCGGTACAACGCTCGCTTACCTCCTCATCCGATTGCGGAGGTTTTGGAGAAAAGCGGTGGCTCTGCTTCTGTTCGTGATATGGGCGCTTCCTTCTTTCGTTTCCCTGCCCATATTTCGAGCGCTTCTGCTCAATACGATCGAAAACCCCATCGCTTCGGAAATCCAAGCCTTCTGTTCCATCCTGGTCGGGCGTTTTTGGGTGGACCTTCCTGTCGTGGCCCTGATCGCACTGGCGCTATTCGAAGAGCTCCCTCCTTCGTATGAGGAAAGTATGCGGCTCGAAGGCGCCGGAACCGTCGACCGCTTTTTTTCCCTCTTCTTCCAGATCGCTCAAAAAAGCTTGGTCGGCTATCTCTGCGTTTCCTTTCTGGACCTTATGCGCGACGTCAATGTCCCGATGATGATCACCGAAGGCCGCCCTTTATCCTACGCGGGCTTCACGCCTTATGGGATTGCGGGTGCGACGACGACGCTGGGATTCTTTTTGAAAAACAACCTGCTAGACTTTGCTGCAACGGACTCTTGGACCTTCTTATGGTCGCAAAACGCTTTGGTCACCGTCACCCTCTTGGCCGGCTTCTGGTTCCTGAACCGGATGTTCAAGCGTCCGGAAAAGACCTTCGGGATTTGGCTCGGGTTGGAGATCGTGTGGAGTTTTTCCCTCGGATCCTTGTTGTTTTTACCCGCGTTTTTCTTCAGAGACTGGCATCGTCGAGGTCATCTACGCGCTTGCGCGATCATCGCCTTGGGGGCTTCTTTGATCCTTCGGCAGCTCTCTCCGTCCACCGTCATCCTCTGTTTTTATCTATTGTTTCGGCTTTTTCCGTTCCAAAGGGCCTTCGACCGACTCCTCTTTTTTTTCAATGTCGCGTTGGCCGTTCTATGGATAGCGATGAGCGGGGGCGCTTTAGGCTTCCTGGTTTGGCTTTCTTTTTCCCGATACCGGTATCTCCCCCCCTTTCCAGGGATCGCGGACGCCTTCAAGGGTCTCAGTTGGAACAACTACGTCTATCTCTTCGACTCGGGATTTCTCGTTAATCTGAAGAACAGCCTTTGGCTGGGTTTGGGAAGCGGGTTGTTGGGGGTGCTCGTTTTCTCGATGGCCGCATACGCGGCATTAAAGAACTCGAGGTATCACACCTTCGCGAAGGGGTTAATCGGCTTGACTCTGGTGATGGCGGGAATGAACACCTTCGTTCCTCTCGTGTTGACGCTGGACGCGTTAGGCGGCTTGAATCGGTTTCTACCGATCGTGTTGGCGATTTTGAATCAGAGCGCTCCCATCGCGTTTATGACCGCCTATGCTGCCTTTCGGCAAACGGATCCGACCTATGCCGAGTTGGGACAAATCGACGGGGCCTCGCGTTGGCAGCTCTTTTGGAAGATCGTGTTCCCGCTGGCGTTTCCCACAGTAGCAGTCTTGTTTCTGTATATATTTATCCGAGGGTGGTCGAGTTTCATCGCGCCGCTGTTGCTGATCTCGTCACCGGAAAAGTATCCCGTCTCCTTGCGTCTCTACGATTGGGCGGGCAATCCCGGCTTACACCACACCCGTTGGGGGCTTTTCGCCGCCGGGGCGCTCCTGACGGTGACGATGATGGCGGTGTGCTCCATCCCGTTGCCTGCGTTATGGCGCAAAAGGTGGTCGTCGGGTTGACGACAGACGACCACCCTTACAGGCCGAAGGGTCTATCTTAACACCCCTAGCTCTTTACCGACCTCTTCGAAGGCGCGGATGCCGTAATCGAGGTCTTCTTTACTGTGGGCCGCGCTCATAATGACCCGTATACGCGCTTTCCCTTTGGGAACCGTCGGGAATCCGAGCGATTGCGCAAAGACACCCTTTTCAAAGAGGGTTCGGCTGAATTGGCTGGCTAAAGGCGCCTCGTAGAGCATCACCGGCGTGATCGGGGTCTGCGTGTGGCCGGTATCGAATCCGAGGCGCGTCATATTCGACCGGAAATATTCGGCGTTCTCCCAAAGCTTTTTCACCAACTCGTCGCTTGACTCCAGGATTTTGACCGACTCGATTGCGGCCGCCGTATCCGCTGGGCTCAGAGAGCTGCTGAACAAAAAGGGACGCGCCTTCTGTTTCAAGTAATCGATCAGCGGTTTTTTCCCGGCGACGAACCCGCCGATCACTCCGAAGGCCTTCGAAAGCGTGCCGACTTCGATGTCCACCTCTCCGTGGAGATGGTAATGGTCGACGATGCCGCGCCCGTGTGAGCCCAACACCCCCTCGCCATGCGCGTCGTCAACCAACACGATCGCTTCGAACTCTTTCGCCAGAGCCACGATCTCCGGTAAGGGCGCGATATCGCCATCCATACTGAAAACACCGTCGGTGATGATGATCTTTCGCCTAGCACCTTCGAGCTGGGCCTTTCGCAACTGTTCGCGCAAGTCAACCATATCCTTATGCTTCCAAACGAAGCGCATCGCTTTCGTCAGACGCGTCCCATCGATAATGCTGGCGTGATTCAATTCATCCGACAACAGGGCGTCTTGGGCGCCGACCAAAGGAGCCAGCACGGCTTGATTGGCTGTAAAGCCGGATTGGAGCATAATGACGGCTTCTACCTTCTTAAACGCGGCCAGCCGCTCTTCGAGCTGGTTGTGCAAAGACATCGTCCCCGCGATCGTCCGAACCGCCCCCGGACCGACGCCCCAGTTTTGGATCGCTTCGATTGCCGCCTGTTTCATCGCCGGATGATTGGCTAACCCCAAATAGTTGTTCGAAGACAGGTTGAGCACTTTTTTCGACTGTATCGTCAACCAGGCGCCCTGTGGCCCCTCCAACGTCCGAATCCATGTGTATAACCCTTGCTCTTTCGCCTCTTCCATCTCATTCGTGAGTTCCATCCAATCCTGCATGATTCCAACTCCTTTCTACTTTTTTCCCCCGGACCACGGCCATCCTTCTTTTGTTTTCGTCCCCAAACCCTATGAACTCGCCGGATTGGAACATACACAGCTTTTTCGTTGTAATGCGATTCAGCGAAGACTTGATCATCTTCCCGTAAAACTGTATCGAGGATGGAGCGTCCGCGGTCTCACAATACGGTTCAAGACTATCTCGAACGGAGTAGTACAAAGTTTTTTTGGAAATCCAAAACTCCAGCTCCTCGGGATAACGGGATAGGTTTAGGATGCCGTTATCCGAAAGCCGAAGCGCCTTAGAAAAAAGCTTTCGGGCCTTTCCGGAGTCCACCCGCGCCACCGGTTCCATCCGCTCGTAGACGTGCAACAGTCGGAAGAGGTCGGTCTCGTCTCTTTCGTCCAGCGCTTTCATACACAAAGCCGTCACGGCCCCAGCCGTTTGGAAATAAATCTCCTCGCTTTCTAGAGAAACGCCGATCTTGAGTTCATTCACATCGATGAGCGAACACGCCTTCACAAAATGGCGGATGCTGGCATACGGGATTTGGGCTTTCAAAAAGCTGCCGTCTTCGAAGCGACGAATCGGAATCTCGCTATTGAAGAGCGCGAAGCTGTCCTGCTCCACGCTGACCACCGCAAACTGCCCGTCGTAATCGACCAAAAAAACCCGATCGAGCATAGGAAGAGAAATCGTCGCGAAGTCTATGCCGTTCATAAACGCCTTGAAAGGCACCGTACACAACGAATCCGGAAAGGACAAGTCTTCTATCCGCCTGTCCTGGCCCTGCCTTAATGACAATACTTCGTTATCGCAACGAAAGATCGCCGATTCTTCGCCTAGAAGAACGTTAACGTGCGTATCCACCGACCGTTCTTGCAAAAAGAGCTTCAACGGGCGTATCGGAAATTGGTAGGCGCGCTCGAAAGCCGGATACTCCCCCTTCGCCTGGAAGACCGTTCTCAAAGAACCATCCGTGACGAAAATCCGCAGCCCCTGATGGTGAAAGAGCCAAAAAAACCCGTATTTCTTCTCGGAGCCCGCGATCATCTCGCAATAGCTCACGATCTTCAATAGCCGCTCTTTTTCTATACTGAAAGCGGCGAGAGGCAACATCGCGCCACTTGAACGAACCACGGGAGTCGGACTCGGCCAGCTCATACGACATCCCCACGCGAAAACCGTGTTAAAGTCGCCCAACAGCCGGCGTCCCGACACAGGCTTTCATAACGCGCCAAGACCGACGGGTCAGTATCGGCCTTAAACACGACGTAATGAGCGGATCCAGAACCGCTCATCCGTTTGAGCAAGATCGCCGGGTCCCTATGCATCCCGTCTTCACCCAGACGAGAGAAAAAACTGTGAAAAACACGGTATTCCGGATAATACGTCAAAGCCACCTCTTCAAAGTCGTTGCGCGAAATCACCGGCAACTGTTGCGCCAAGGCCATATAGACATCCTGAGCGGTCTGTTGGTCCGACCTATCCTCCCTGAGCGGATGATTCGGGCTCCGTGAGACCATTTGATCGTACTGCTCGTACATTTTCGCGGTACTCATCGCGTACGGCGGTTGGACGAGCAACACCGGCAAGGCGGGCAACGGCGGTAACGGGGACAAGGCGCTCCCGTTTTCTTCACCTATCGCGGTACCGCATAGGAGAAAAAACGGAACATCGGCGCCAAGCCGTTTCGCTACGCTCCATTCGGTATGCGGGTCCAAACCGAACCGTCGACACAAAAACCGGAGCAACACCGCCGCATCGGCGCTGCCACCGCCGAGTCCCGATTGCGTTGGGATCGTTTTCTTTAGGTGGATCTTCCAATGCCCGCACGTATGACCGGCGGCGTTTTCTAACACTTCGAAGGCTTTGTACAGCAAATTGCGCCCATCCCAACGCAGTTCCGGTTGAAAAACGATGCTAGGATCGTGCTCCACAGAGAAGGAGGTGGGACTTTCCGTCTCCTCGAGTGTCAGCCTATCCGAGAGAGCGACCGTCTGGAACAGCGTCTGTATCGGGTGGTATCCGTCTTGCCCGCGAGAGAAGACCCGTAAAAAAAGATTGATCTTCGCCCGCGCCTCTAATACCGTGACCTGTCTCTTCGCGGAGGTTATTGTAAGGCCTCTATCCGTTTTTTTGCCTCCGAAACCCTCGAAGACGCGGGGTACTTCGCAACCAGGTCTTGGTATATTTTCAGGGCCTTGTCCCTCTCGCCGGACTTCTCGTAGCATAAGCCGATGTAGTAATAGGCGGTGTCGTTTTTGGAAAAATCCGGATAGGAGGTGATCAGCTTAAAAAACTGATTCTTCGCATTTGTGTAATCGTTCTTGTTATAGTAGTACAGGGCATAATCCTGTATCGCCCAGGGTGTTTTCGGGGATTGCGGGTACTGATCGATCAGCTGCTCGAAGGCCGCGCGCATCTCCCCTTCGTTCCCCTGAGAGGCGTAGTATTTCCCGCGTATATACAGGTACCCTCCCTTAGATCCCGCGGACAACCGATCGAAGCTTGCGTCCCTCAACGCTTCGAAAGCGGAAATGAGGTCGCCTTTTTTCAAATAGGCTTCGGCTCTCAGATACCTTAACTCCGCGCTGAGAGCAGAGTCCGACGTCACTTGAAGGGCCGCATCGATCTGCCGGGCGATTTCCAGCGGGTCCTGATTCGTATCCAACATCACCGTATACTTTTTCAGAGTCACCGTCTTATAGTACTTTTTCGAAACGTCGTTTCTCAAAATCCAATCGTACTCGTTCAACGCCGAAGCGGGCAGATTCCGCGCGATATAGGTTTCGGCCATATAGAACGCCGCGTCCAGCGCCGCGCTGAGGTCTTTCGTGATCTCTGTTTTCAAGGTTTCAAACTGCTTCTGCGCGGTCGCGTAGTCTTTGGCATTCAGCGCGACGATTCCGAGGTTCAGGATCGCTTGGCTTCTTTCCGCTTCGGAGGCGTTCTTCAAGGCATTTTCGTACGCGATCTTCGCCTTTTGATAATCGCCGGTCTGGAGGTAGAGATCGCCTTGGAAGGTATACCCTTGGAAGACAGCGGCTTGATTTCCCGAGCGGATAACCCGGTCGACGTAGTCTTGGGCCCGCTTCATATCTCCCGTCTTCTGGTAGAGTTGGGCGAGCGTGTAGTTCGCGTCCTGATAAAAAAGACCGGACGACAAGACACGCTGTAACAGAACCTCCGCTTCCGAGTACCGCCCCAAGGAGAGATACACTTTCGCGCTCTCCAGGTCCAAGGCCGTCCCTTGCGAAGGAAAGGTGGCCTTCATCTGGTTCAGATAGGACACCATCTTCGCCGAATCCCCCGTGTTACGTAAAACATTGATCGCCTGTTTCGCCACTTCGAAGGTTTCGATCGGATACTCCGCGGCGCCTACGCTGATCGCTTTGTTCCAGTTGGCCAAAGCGGTCTCGTAATTACCCGACTTGTAGGCGAGCCAACCCATCGCATTGTAGGCGTCGAACAAATCACGGGTGCTTTTGGCGTTTTCGATGATGTAATCGATATAGCGCGCGGCGTTGGCATATTCGCCCGTGCGATACAACAGTTCCACGTGCAGCATGAAGATCTCATCGCGATAGCGGGTTGTGGAATAGTTGCGAACCAAGTTCTCGGAGTAACTCAACGCCTCCCGATAATTCTGAAGGTTCATCATGGCGCGGATCGTCTGGTATATGCTGGCGGCCATCAGCTCCGGGCTCTGCCCGAACTGTTTCGCCCGCTCGAAAGCCATGATCGCCGAAGGGTAGTTCCCTTGCTCAAAGAAGATCAATCCTTTGTAGTAGCTGGCGAATCCTATGGCGCTCGGGTCGGTTACCGCGTCGAAACTGGAGGAAGCGGCGAGGTAATCGCCCTTCGCTTTCTGGATCATCCCTTTCAGCAAATAATAGTCCTGTTGGTATCCGGAAAAACTGACCAATTGCTCTAAAAGGATCAACGCCTGATTCAACAGAGAGTCGCGCTGGCTTTGGTGGGTCTCCATCGCCATATGATAGGTCGCGTAACACTTCGAATAGACCGCGTAAGGATAGTCTTGATCATCTTTACCGGTGTATTGCAGCGCTTTCTCGTAAGCTTCTATGGCCGTACTGTAATAGCCTTTGTAGAAGTAGGCGTCTCCCGTGAGCAAGTGAGCTTTCGAAAGGACGTAAGGGTCGGAACCTCGATCCAATATGATCTTCTGAAGATCAATGATCGCGGCATCCAACAAAGAATAGTCGTTGAGATCGTAAGCCAGTAGAATCTTGGATTGGACGCTTTTCAGCTCGAACAAATCTTGAGAAAAGGCCGTCAGCGTCAGGCAAATGCATAAGACAACCAGCGTGAGCGTCGTTTTCATCAAACCCCCCCATTTATCCGTCATTAAAATAAGCCTTTCTGAAGTCTTCCAGTTCATTTTCATCGATCTCCCTGATCTGCCCGGGAATTTCTATTCCTTCGAGGGTAAAGGGCCCGATTTGATCCCGCCGCAGGTACACCACCCGAGACCCGACCGATTCAAAGAGACGGCGTACCTGCCGCTTCTTCCCCTCGTGTATCGTGATCCGCCAGCACGGTCGGCCTGTAAAGCCTCTCTTTTCCAGACGCGTTTCGGACAGTTTTGCTTTCGCGGTCTTCACGCCGTCGATCACAACCCCGGATTCCAAGAGGAGTATTTGTTCGTGACCGATCTCACTCTGCAAGACCGCCAGGTAGACCTTCGGGATCTCGTGAGAGGGATGCGTGATCCGGTACGTGAAGTCCCCGTCATCCGTGAGAATGAGCAGCCCCTCGGTCTCCTTATCCAACCGACCCGTCGGATGCAGCGGCCCCGAAAGACCGTGAACGCGTCTGACGTAATCTATGACCGTAGGCCGTCCTTGAGGGTCCGATACCGTCGTGATGAGTCCGCTCGGTTTATGGAACAGGTAATAGCGATGACCCAGGGGCAACGCGCAAACCGCCCCGTCGACCGTGATGCGATCCTTCTCCGGGTCCACGGGCGCCCAAAAATCGCGAACGACGACTCCGTTCACCCTCACCCGTCCTCCCTCGATGATCGCATTGACCTTTCGCCGCGCGGCCAGTCCGCACCGATGGAGATAATACTGCAGCGTCATCTTAAAAGGGCTCGATGAGACAAACCGACAGCCCGATTTTCCGAGCGGATATCTCGATTTCCACGGTGAGATGGTCCCTGAACCGATGACGATCGCTTTCGATGAAAAATCGCGTCTTAAACTCGACGGTGCCCAACAACCAGTCCATTGTGTTCAAAGTATTCGGGCTTCGAATGATCGGAAACCCGATACCCAACTGAAACATCCACGGGTGAAGATAGTATTGGCCGTATAAACCAGCGCCCAACCAGTATCCGCTGTTTTGCCACACTTCCCAATTGGATAGGTCAGAGGAAGTTTCTGAAGGGTCCTTATAGGTGTCGTAAAAATTCCCAAACTCGAAGGTGCCGAACAAGCCGAAGCGGTACCCTTCTCTCGTTTCCCGCCGGCCTAACAACGGAATCATAACATCCACATCGAAATTGAGGTAGTTCGTAGGCGTGGCCTCTCGCTCTCCCGATTCGCTGAAAGAGAACTGAGGATGATAGGTGACATCGAGGGTGAGCATATCATTGAACTGGTTGAATAACCCCAAATCCAGGTTCCAGCCGTGGTTGGCGAAACTGAACGGTGCGAAGCGATAGCCCGTTCCGATCTCGAACAACATACCAAAGACCGATAGCCCGAAGAGCGATAAGAGAAGAAACGCGCAAAGTCGAGGTCTCATACGAACCCTTCTCGTCCGGGTAGGTATTGGGAGCCGATCTTCGTAACCAGCCCCTTAAGCGACAATCCTGTCAAGATGCGGTTCAGGGTCGACGCTTGATATCGGGTCCTCTCGGCTAGGCTATCGAACTGGTCACAGCCCTCTACGATGAGATCATAGACGGCTCTTTCCTCGGAAGCCAAGGAGGCGCTATCGGCGCCAGCTGCTGGACTCGCCAGGGTATCGGGGACCAACCAGGGGTATTCCTCGACGATATCCAGCGCGTCCGTCACCAACTTGGCTCCTTTCTTGATCAATCCGTTGGTGCCCTCTGACAAAGCGCTCTGTATCGACCCGGGGATGGCGAAGACATCCCGGTTCTGAGAGAGTGCGTGCTGGACCGTTATCAACGAACCGCTCGTCTTGGAGGCTTCGATGACCAAAACCCCTTGGCTTAACCCCGAGATGATCCGATTTCTTTCAGGGAAAAAGTAGACCTCCGGTTTTTGCCAAGGCAAGTATTCGCTGACCAGACAGCCCTGTTCTTCGACCTTCCTGAAGGCGACCGTGTTGGATGCGGGGTAGATGTGGTCCACACCGAAGCCCAATACGCCGATCGTGTGGGTGCCTTTCTCGATCGCCGTCAAATGGGCCATCACGTCTATTCCGTATGCGAGTCCGCTCACGATGGTCACCCGACGTTCGGCTAACTGACCGATGATCTTTTGAACTACGTACTTCCCGTATGATGACGGTTTTCGTGAGCCGACACACGCGATCTTCAGTTCCGGGCTGGATAGCCACTCCGCTTGCCCTTTGATGAACAAGACCTGGGGCATCGGATCGATCTCCCTGAGCAAAGGGGGATAACCCTCTTCTTCGGGAAAGAAGATCGTGAGGTCTTTGCGCCCTGAAACTTTCCGGCAACGATCGGCGATATCGGCGTTCCACATCTGCTCGACTCTTCGTTTCTTTCTTTCGAGCATAGGGGCGGTTTCGGATTTCAAGAACTCCGAAATCGAAGAAAAGGCTTCGACCGTATCGATTTCCGCGGGGGTGAAGATCTTCGAACCCCGGAGGGCCAATCGTTCTATCCGTTCCACGGGTTATCCCCTTTACAAAATGTAGGATGAGAGATCCTGGTCGGAGACGATCGGGCTCATAACCGAACGGACGTAGTCTCCGTCTATCATCCTATAGGTGTTATCGGTATCCGGCGCGTCATATGATATCTCTTCCAAAACCTTTTCTAGAACCGTGTATAGCCTTCTCGCGCCGATGTTTTCCAACCGTTCGTTGAGCTCGAAAGAAAGGTGCGCGATCTCGTGTATTCCCGTATCGTCGAAAACGAGGGTCACGCCGTCTGTTTCGAGCAAAGCTTTGTACTGTTTCACCAAGGAACATTCCGGTTCCAGCAAGATCCTCTCGAAATCCCGCTCGGTCAGGGGGTCCAATTCGACTCGGATGGGAAACCGTCCCTGCATTTCGGGAATGAGATCGGACGGTTTCGAGATGTGAAACGCTCCGGCAGCGATAAACAAGATATGATCCGTACGCACGATACCGTACTTGGTCATCACGGTCGTGCCGTCTATTATCGGGAGCAAGTCTCGCTGAACGCCCTCTCGGGACACGTCCGGCCCCGAAACCGACTTCGAGGAGGAAGCGATTTTGTCCATCTCGTCGATAAAGATGATCCCGTCATTTTGGGCCAACTCCAAGGCGTCGGAGGTGATTTTATCGGTGTCAATCAACTTCTCCGATTCTATAGGCATCAAGATTTTTCGGGCTTGGGCGACGGTCATCCGCTTTTTTATTTTTTTAGGTGGCATCAGATTGCTCAAAACGCCCTGCAAATCGATTTCCAGATCGCTCATATCCCCTCCGAGACCCATCACGCCGAGGGGGGGTTGCTGAGCCTTTTCGATCTCGATATCGATGAACTGGTCATCCAACTCGCCGTGACGATAGCGTTCGGCGAGGTCCATCGGGTGTGGGGGCGGCGTATCCTCCTCGAAGGTTTCCGCTTTCTGACTCGTCTGTCTGTCGCGGTCTCCGAAGGACTCCATCGTAATTTTCGAATCCAAAAAACGGCTGAAGAAGTCCCCGAGTTTCTTTTCCGGTTGCTTGACGGACGTTTTCGTGATCGCGTTGAGGATGATCTTCTCCACCTCTTTTTGCGCCAGAGCCACCACCTTCTGCATCTCTTCCTTTTTCAGAAAGTTGATCGCAGATTCCACCAGCTCTCGAACCATCGAGTCTACGCTCCGCCCCACGTAACCCACTTCGGTAAACTTCGTGGCCTCCACCTTCACAAACGGAGACCCGGAAAGAAAGGCCAGTCTCCTGGCGATCTCGGTTTTTCCGACACCCGTGGGGCCTATCATGAGTATATTTTTCGGAATGACCTCTTTCCTCAAAGGATCGAGTAGTTTTTGACGGCGAATCCGATTGCGCAATGCGATCGCCACGGCCTTTTTGGCAGCCGTTTGACCCACGATATACTTGTCCAAAATCGCCACGATGCTCTTGGGCGTCATCGAATCCGTTCGGTTCGGGATAGGCTCTTTCGAAACGATCTCATCCGACACCGTTTATTCTCCTTTCACGAACAACACGCCTTTCGGAGTGACTGTGATGGTATGTCCGTTAATCGCGATCTCAGAATCGCAGTTTGACAACAGGCCTTGTCTATATAGCTCTCCCACTCTTATATACAACTGCAAAGAAAAAAGCGAACGCCATTTTGCGATTTCCATCGAAACGAGCAGGTTTTCTTGGCTTTGAACATCGTCCAAGTACCACAGAAATGACACGGAAAAGACGAAGAGAACGAAAACGGTCAGCAGGATGAGGACACCGCTACGTTTCCACGTCATGCCTAACGTATCCGATGAAGGGAAGGTTCCGGAATCGTTGATTGTAATCGAGCCCGTACCCCAGCAAAAAGTAGTCTGGAGCGTTGAACCCCACGTATTTGGCTTTTATCCCGTAATGGTCTTTGGATACTTTGTCGACCAGGGTCGCCACCTCCAAAGTTTCTGGGTGATACTTGGACAAGTAATTCAGGACGTACTTCAGCGTCTTTCCCGAGTCCAATATGTCTTCCACCACGATGACGTGTTTCCCTTGCACCGACTCTTCAATCCAAGATTTTACCACGATTTGTCCGGTAGAGGAAGAGCCGGTGTAACTGGCTATCTGAATGAACATATAATGAACGTCAATAGGAATATTCAGCAGAAGGTCGGAAAAGAAGTGGGTCGACCCTTTCAACACGCAGACCATATACAAAGTATCGGTCACAGGCGCGTAATCCCGCGCGATTTCCCTCCCGAGTTCAGCGACCCTATTCTGGATCGTCTGTCGGTCATAGAGCACTTCGATCGATTCTCTTTTAATTTCCATTCGCCGATTACTCCCGATTCTGCTGGTCTTTTAATGAGGGGTCAGCCGTTGTCAGGGATGCCAACATCCCGGAAGCGGCCCGGGTGATCTCGGTTTTAAGGGTGTGGTAGCGCCCTTCGCATTCTTCCTGGGTTTTTCCAACAGCGGACAAATAGATCTTGAGCTTCGTTTCGGTTCCGGAAGGGCGAAAGATCGCCTTCATCCCCTGATTGAACCGGACGAGAAACACGTCCGCCCTCCATAGGGGGTCGACCTCCACGTTATAGTCTCTGACCGCTTCCACGGGCAATGAAAACAAACGATGTGGGTCGGCCGCTCGCAGAGCACTCATAAACTCTTCGATCCGACGGGCACCTTCCGACCCCTCGAATCGCTGTGTCTCCGCGCTATCACGATAGAAACCGAATTCTCGATAGATTTCCTGCAGTCGATCTATCATTCTCGACGCGCTCCCCAGGTTCCTCAACAGCAAGCCTAACAGGAGCGCGGTGGAAAGGGCGTCTTTGTCCCGGGCGTGATCTCCGTGCAAAAAGCCGTAGCTCTCTTCGTAAGCGGCCAAAAATTCCTTGTTTTCGCCGTTTATGGCTTCTATTCGATCTCCCAGGAACTTGAAACCGGTCAGCGTTTCGATCACCTCTATACGGTTCTTGAGCGCGTAGGGTTTCACGCTGTCCGACGTCACGATGGTTTTGAGGAGGACTCGGGTTCGGTCTTCAGTTCTTTCGGGGTGGGTGGGCGTGGCGCGCACTAAAAAATCGGTCAGGAGCAACCCGATCTCGTTCCCGCTTAAGGGGCGGTAGGAATCGTTCTCTAAAAGGTAGACCCCGATTCTGTCGGCATCGGGATCGGTCGCCAAGATCATTTCCGGCATCGGGTGCATGCCTTTGGCTTGTGTAAGCGCCAACCCGAAAGCCTCCGGATCCTCCGGATTCGGATATCTCACCGTGGAGAAGGTGGGATCCGCCCGACTCTGTTTCTCGACCACTCGGCAATCGAAACCGAAGCGATCCAGCAGGGGAGGAATGTAGGCGCCGCCCGTTCCGTGCAACGGCGTGTACAAAATCAGATGCCTTCGCCCGTCGGGTAGGTCGAACGGCGCGTTTTCCCGGCTCACCTCTTTCAGGTATTCGGTTTTGATCTCCTCCCCGAGGAAGTCGTAGGCATAGGCTTCCGGGACTCTCTCGAAGAAACCGAAGGACTCGAGATGCGTTTTTAGGGTTTCAATCCGGCTCGGGACCATTTGCACCCCACGATTATCGTAGACCTTGATGCCGTTGTACGCCGGTTCGTTATGGCTGGCGGTGATGACCAAGCCCGACTGGGTTTTCAACCGTCTGATGGCGAAAGAAAGGACAGGCGTCGGCGCCGGCTCGTCGAACACGAGAACTCTGACTCCTTGCGCCGCCAAGGTCCTAGCGGCCAGCAAAGCGAAATAGCGCGAACGGTGCCTGGTGTCATAGGCGATGATCGCGCTTTTCACCATCCGAGAAAGCCCCAAAGAAACCCGTATGACCCAGGGGTCATTCAGCCCGTTCGTGCCGGCGCGAACGATCTGCCGAATCCCGCCCGTGCCGAAGTCGGCGAGAAGGCCAAACCGCTCGCGAAGCTGCTCTTCGAAGTCCCGGGAGGGTAAGAACTTCAACGATTCCAAATCCTCGCGAACCCAACCCGCGCTCTTTTCAAGCCATTCTTGATACCGAAGCAAATAGTCGTTCACACACCGCGCCCCCTGACGAAAAAGAACTGCCTGTGCCTTTGTATAAGCCTTGCGGTATTATACCATAAAGGTATGGCGGGCTTCAGAAGGGATGTGTGTCAAGTTATGGGGTGTACTCAAGAAACAAGACCAGAATCGATCGCGCGATTGTTAGTCCACGTAGTCATCGCGGCGTAAGCGCCCCTTCTTTATGCGACGGCGCGATACGCTTGGGAACGCCAACTTTTAAGTTGGCATGTCTTAAAGATAAGGCCGGGCTCACACGGAGGGCACGGAGGTCACAAAGAAGAAGTGTGTTTTCGAGAGTCAACACCAGGTTTATGTTTCCATTGTGTTCTCTGCGTTCTCTGTGCGAAACCATCTTTTACTTTTCTAAAACATGCCGAACTAAAGTTCGGCGTTCCCAGGCGCACCATCGCGGCGTAAGCGCTTCTTCTTTCAGCAACTGCGCGATACGCTTTTATACATGTTTTGAAAAACAGGGTCACACTGAGGGCACAGAGGGCACGGAGAAAAGATTCTTGTGAACCCCCTGGGAACGCCTCGATATTATTCCCACACGTTTTGGATATAGAAAAACGTAAAAAATGGTATAATTCGCCGAGTCTCATTTTTAAGAATACAGGGGTTAAGAGTCAGTGCACTTCATACTATAAGGGGGTACGTAAGATGGAGCATTATGGCATTCTGGGACTTCTGCCGCCTTTGATCACGATCGTATTGGCGCTTCTAAGCAAAGATGTCATCCTTTCTCTGTTCTTGGGCATCTTCTCTGGAACCCTGATCTTGGCGGGCGGAAATCCGATCATCGCAATCATGAAACTCACGGATGGTATCGCGAATTCTTTAGCCGATGGATGGAACATCCGCATCCTGTTGTTCTGCGCGTTGTTGGGCGCCTTGATCGGGCTGTTGGCGAAGACCGGGGCGGCGCGAGCGTTTGGGCTATGGGCCTCGTCGAAGGTCAAAACGAAAACCGGAGTCTTGCTTTTGACGTGGGTTTTCGGACTTCTGATCTTCATCGACGACTACTTCAACTCCTTGACCATCGGAACCGTGATGAAACCGGTATCCGACGAAAAAAAGGTGTCGCGCGCGAAGTTGGCTTATATCCTCGATTCGACCGCCGCGCCAGTGTGTATCTTAGCCCCCATTTCCAGCTGGGTTGTCACCGTGATGAGCTTGGTCCGAGATTCCGACGGATTCGGCTCATTAGGGGTCTCGGAATTCTCGTTCTTCATCCAATCGATTCCGTTTAACCTGTACGCGATTTTGACATTGGTGATGGTGGCCCTCATCGCCGTCACCAAGCGCGATTTCGGGCCTATGCTGCGTAGCGAGCTGCGTGCGGAAAAAGGGAAGGGGCTCTACGACGAAAAGACGTACGGACCCGTCTCGGGGAACGTGGAAGAAGAGGTGGGAAAACTCGCCTCCAAACCGATGGATATGCTCTTTCCTATCATCGTGTTGATCGTGTTGGCCATAGTCTTCTTCCCGGTCACGACGTATATGAGCGCGATCGACGGCGAAACGATCACGACCTTTGGACAGGCCGTCGGGTCGATGACCCTCGGGGAAGCCTTTAACAACACGGACGCTTCCGTCGCCCTTTTCTACGCCGTTGTCGCCACCTTGTTCATCACGTACGTCTATTTCGCCATCCGCAAACTTTTGAACATCAAAACGGCCGCCGATGGCATCGTAGACGGTATCAAATCGATGGTGCCGGCGATCGTTATTTTGGCGATGGCTTGGACGATCGGTAGCCTAATTAAAAATGCTCCGGCGGATGACGGTTTAGGCCTTTCCACCTATCTGTCCGAAGTCGTCGTGAATGGAGGATTCCCCTTGGCGTTGCTCCCGTTGATCGTCTTCGCCCTCTCTTGCCTTATCTCCTTCTCCACCGGTACCAGCTGGGGAACCTTCGCGATCATGATACCTATCACTATGCCGATCGCCGTATCCTTAGCCCAAAACCTCGGAATGACAGGAGCTGCGTTGATGAACGCGGCGTTGATCAGCGTCGGAGGCGTTCTGGCGGGAGCGATCTTCGGTGATCACTGTTCCCCGATCTCCGACACGACGATTCTGTCCTCTATCGGCGCCTCTTGCCCCCATCTCGAACACGTAGCCACGCAAATCCCCTATGCCGTGTTCATCGCCGCCTGCGCAGGTGTGGGCTTCCTGTTCGCGGGGCTGACGAACAATATGATTTTCGGTTGGGCCGCCGCACTGGTCATTTTTATCGGCGGGATGTTCTTACTGCCAAAGGTTCTTGGCGCCAATCGCTATTCGCTGGACTAACGCGTTAGGACATTCATAAGAGTACGACATAGAATAGAGGCGCCTCGGCGCCTCTATTCTTATTTCATAGAGAACGCTTCGGATTCTCGCTCGTTAGGGAAACCGGCATCTCTCGGTGAACGAGTTCGATACCTTCTCCCTCGACCAGCTCATAGGTCACCGCTGAAAAGCGCGCGCGGACTTCCAGTATGGCGCGACGGTAGTACAATCTGAACGCATATCCGCTCCAAGCTGGAGGAACGGTCGGGTGAAAGCGAAGTTTGCCTTCGTTGACTCGCAACCCACCGAAGCCGAAAACCAGAGCCATCCAAGAACCGGCCATCGCTGCCATATGCGCGCCGTCCACAGTATTACAGTGGAGGTCGTGCATATCTAAGAATACGGTTCGATAGAAATAGTCTTGGGCTTTGTTTGGATATCCGACTTCAGAGGCCAATATCGAGTAAATACAAGGAGAAAGGGAGGAGTCGTGCGTGGTTAAGGGCTCGTAGTAATCGAAGTCGCGTCGCTTCTGCTCCACGCTCACCCTTTCCCCGGCCAGTAGGTGCGTCAACACCACATCCGCCTGCTTGCAGACCTGATGCCGATAGATCACGAGCGGGTGGTAGTGTAACAGCAAGGGGTAGTTCTCCGTCGGCGTCCCCGAAAAATCCCATCGCCGTTTGGCGAGGAAACTGTCATCTTGAGGTGTGACTCCTCGACTGTCTATGGGAGGAAAATACATCCGTCGGCCTTTCTCACGCCAATCGCGCGGTTCTTCCTCCGACATCCCCAGGACACGTGTCAGACGCTCGTACTCCGAAGGGAACCGCCGTTCCAGCCAATCCGCCGTCTGCGCGGCGAACAAGAGGTGCGTCTGCGCCATACGGTTGGTGTAGTAGTTGTTGTCCACGACGGCGGTGTATTCATCGGGACCGGTCACGCCCTCGATAGTGAACTGGCCGCCCCTTTCCGGGTTGAAATGCCCGAGATCGCTCCATAACCGGGCGGTTTCGAAGAGAATCTCCGCGCCTTTCTTGACGAGGAAGTCGTCGTCGCCAGTCACTTCCCAATACTGCCGAATTGCGTAGGCGATGTCGGCATTGATATGATACTGCGCTGTGCCTGCCGGATAATAGGCAGAGCACTCTTCTCCGGCGATCGTTCGCCACGGATACAGGGCGCCTTGTCGATGCCCCAAGGTACGCGCGCGCTCCCGAGCGAAGGGAAGAAGGCCGTGGCGGTACTCCAAGAGCTTTCGGGCGATTTTTGGCTCACGAAAAATAAAAAACGGGATCATATAGATCTCCGTGTCCCAGAAGGTATGACCCCCATATCCCTCGCCGGTCAGCCCCTTCGAAGCGACGTTCCTTTTTCCGTCCTTCCCCGTGGATTGGTACAGGTGAAACTGATTCAGAGCCATGGCCTTCTCGACCTCAGGCTGATTTTCAATCTTCACCTCGGCAACACGCCAGTAACGGGACAGGATTTCGCCTTGAGAAGCCGCGTACGCGTCAAATCCTTCTTGGAGCGCGTGGGCTCCCTTCTGCCGCAAAAACCGGTCGATCTCTTCGACCGGCGTCTCCTGTGAGGTGGTGTAGCACGCGAATTTCGTCAACGACGCTTCTTGCTCTGGATCGAGGAGCAGGACATATCGGATGGCGGCTTGCCGATTCTCGCACGTGACCTCGGGAGCCTCAGCCGGTTCTCGAGACAACAGATGGTGGATGGAACAGCCTAAGGTGAGGTTCGAGTGGCGCGTTCGAAACACAGAGATGGCCAAGCCCTCTTTCGCGTAGCCGGCCGATGAAATCGGTTCTAAGAAAAGCCCCTCTGACTGGCTTCCCACACGGGGATCATCTTCGTTCTGTATATTCCGGACGTTTCCGTCGATGAGAGAAACGAGTTCTATCGCCCCGGAAAAGTTGATCGGTGTCAGCGTCAGATGCATCGCCAGCAGGTGAGGGTCCTGCAAGGATACGAACCGACGAAAGCGGAAGAGAACCCGTTTTCCTAGAGGCGACTCCCAGTCCATTGTTCGAGTTAGTACCCCATCCGCCAGAGACAACACTCGCTTGTAGGCCCATAGCCGCCCTGTGTCGATGAAGACGGGTTCACCATCCACCGTCAAACGAAGGCGTGTGGCATCCGGAATATGGAGCATAATCTGATTCGTTTTCGCGAATCCAAAAGCGGACTCCCCGTAAAGGATCTTTTCATTCTCATAAAACCCGTTGATATAGGTTCCACGGACGCTTTTGGGAGAAGGCCCCGCGAACCCTTCCTCAAAACTCCCTCTGATCCCCAAGTATCCGTTCGCTTGCGCGAAAAGCGTTTCGTGCAACGGATAAATTGACGGATCCCAGTGGTCTTCGGTAAAGACGATCTCATTCATCTGACGATCCCCCTCTGTTTTAAGAGATAGATGTGCGAAGGAGAGAAATCGGGAATCACCAAATCCGCCTCTCCGAGGTGCTCGGGAGACCCCACACCGACAGCGGTCATCTCTGCCGCTTTTGCCGCCTCTATCCCGTTTTGGGCGTCTTCAAAAACGACGCACTCAGAGGCGCGAATTCCCAGCGCTTGGGCGGCTTTGATAAATATCTCGGGGTCTGGTTTGGTCTTTTCGATCATCGAACCGTCTATCACCGCATCGAACAGCGAGGCGATCTCCAGCAGAGAGATGACCCGCCGGGCGTTTTTGCTCGCGGAGGCCAGTGCGACGGGCCTGTGGGCTTCCTTAAGAGACCGGAGGAAGTCGGCGATGCCGGGTAAGGTGTCCGAAGGCCGAAGGGTGTCGACCCACTCCAGGTAACGTGTATTCTTCTTCTCGGTGAAAGCCCATTTACGCTCTTCGTCCAAATGAATGCCGGCCAATCGGAGGATGATCTCGAGCGATTCCATCCGACTCACCCCTTTTAGCCGCTCGTTATCGCGCTCGGTCAGTTCAAACCCCAATTCTCGCGCGGTTTCTCTCCAAGCTAAAAAATGAAAACGGGCCGTATCAACGATGACCCCGTCCAAATCGAATATGTAACCCTTAATGTCAAACATAGCCCCTCCGATGCGCTCATCAATAAAAAATTATAACACGAACCTCGTAAAAGAGCGCCTGAGAACGCCGAACTTTAGTTCGGCAGGGTTTTTTTCGTTTGCTAGAGCACCTCAGAACGCCACTCTGGGAACGCCGAACTTTAGTTCGGCATGTTTTTTGCTTTTTTTGAAGCTTCCAAGAACCCTTAAACGCTTACGCCGGGATAACTACAAGGTTCATCGCGGGGTAAGTGTAGTTTACGAACTTGCGAAGACAACGACGTTTATCGCGGGGTAACCAGCGGGCTGACTTCGGAAACCCACGAAGTCTCGCGAAACTAATGAAGCCTCGCGATTAGCCCGTACAAAAGCGTATCGCGCCGTCGCGAAAAGAAGAAGCGCTTACGCCGCGATGCCCGTGCGGGGTAAGCGCGGGATAACCAGCGGGCTGACTTCGGAAACCCACGAAGTCTCGCGATACTGATGAAGCCTCGCGATTAGCCCGTACAAAAGCGTATCGCGCCATCGCGAAAAGAAGAAGCGCTTACGCCGCGATGACCATCGGGGCACCGCAATGAGCCTGTGGGGTTATCGCAAGGTAAGTGTAGTTTGCGACCCCGCGATGCGCTCTGGGAACGCCGAACTTTAGTTCGGCATGGTTTAAAGCCGGGGTTTCGCACAGAGGACACAGAGAGCGCAGAGAAAATATAAACCTGGTGTTGACTCTTGCAAACATCTCTCTCCTATAAGCCCTCCGCCGTCTCCGTATGAACTTTTTTCAAGACATGCCAACTTAAAAGTTGGCGTTCCCAGCCCACGAAGCCGCGCGATCCGCCCTGGGAACGCCGAACTTTAGTTCGGCATGTTTTTTTGCTTTTCTGGAAGCTTCCGAGAACCCTTAAACGCTTACGCTGCGATGGCTTTATGGACTAAAAATCGCGCGAGCGATTCTGGCCTTGTTTCTTGATGGCGCCTCATAACTTGACCCTCACTGCCCCCTATTGACTCGGAAATCTATGGTATAATTCGCGTACACGCGTTCACGCGTACGAATACGCGCCACGCTTTCGAAGGAGGCTATTCGGATGAGTCGGGTTTTGTTCTCTTTTATTGTCGGCCTATTTGTGTGTACTTCTCTCTTAGCGTTGCAATTCCAGGATTACGCGGTGTACAACGAGATCGAAAACGGGCTGAAGGTCGCCGCGTTAACTCAGAAGGGGGTCGTGTTGATCTTTACGCGCCCCAGCTGTCCTTCTTGCACCCAATTGAAGGCGGAAGGCCTGGCGACTCTGGAATTAGCGAACTTGTTGCGGTTGAATCACATCGTCATCGTTGCGGAGGCGGAAAAAGATTTCTATGCCCGCTTTCCTTTCGATGTATTTTTAAACCCGGATATTACGCAGTACGAGACGTTGAGCTACTACGATATCGCGGCGAAAAAATTCCACGTCTCTGCGATTCCGCGAACCTTTCTGCTGGATTCCCAATTTCAAACCGTCGGTTCGGTTGAACGGTATCTGAGCTATGAGTCGTACGTGACTTCGTTGCGCTCGGTAATGAACCCCGCGATGTCCCAACCGGTTCGGCTGATTCGATCGGTCACGTCTAAGGAAGCGACGCTGCTGACGGCTACGTTACCGAATGTTCGGACGGTGACCTTCAGCGAGTTCGCCAAACTCTTTCCCACATACGACTGGATGGGTTATTATATCCTGTTGAATACCAGTGTCCAGGAGGTTCAGGAGTTTGCGGCCGCGAATCCCACAGTCCCGCTCAATTTACTCGTTAAAGCGCCTTAAACCCTACCTCGCGGCCCTATGGGTCATTCTGTTCTTATCGTTCGCATCTTTGTCTTTCTGCCTCGGGCAAATCGAGGATCCGTGCGCGGAAGAATCCGGGGGATGCAGTCTCCTCGATATTCTGGGGGAAGGGCTCGATGTCCATACGGACTCAACAGTTCAAATTCGGCGAGAGCCGGAGAACGGGCGGGTATTTTTATACCTTTTTTACGGTGACGATTGTCGTCACTGCCAAGAGCTCCGAGCGTTTTTGAACACGCTGGTCGACTCGGACGCCTATGAGGAGTTCGAAGGGTACACGGTCAACCGGGCGCTCTATGACCAATACCAATCCGTTGATCCCCGTCTTTTAATGAACGCCTACGAAATCAGCCGTGACGCCGCCAACGCTTCCATCCTCGAATCCTTTTTCGCTGCTTACGATACCCGGTTCACCGGAATTCCCATTCTTTTCGTAGGCCGGGAGGCCTTTTCGGGGTTTGACCGCACGACAATGCCAGACGAAATCCTCAGAGCCATCATCACCGCCTATGGTGTCGCTCCAGTCTCGTCCGACAACACCATCACGCTTCCCCTGTTTGGCAAGATCGACCGGAGCTCGCCTTTGTTCTTCCTGACCATCCTGATCGGTCTGCTCGACGGCTTCAACCCCTGCGCTTTCTGGGTGTTGATGTTCCTGCTCAGCCTGCTTTCCACGGCTAAATCGCGCAAGCGAATGCTTCTGATCGGTTCGGTCTTCGTCATCGCCTCCGGTGTCGTTTACTTCGGCTTTATGTCCGCCTGGTTCAACTTCTTCTCCCTCATCGGGATGCACCGGATCATCACCTGGATCCTCTCGGTGGTAGCGATCGGTATGGGGCTCATCAATTTGAAAGAGGTCTTCTTCTTCAAAAAAGGGGTCTCTCTGATGATCTCCGAAAAACAGAAGCCGAAGCTGTATCAACGCGTGCGAAAGATCATCCAAACACGAAGCACGCTGCTGGCGATCGCGCTGACCGTTGCTTTAGCCCTATTCGTCAATTTGATCGAACTCACCTGTACGATGGGGTTACCGGCGTTATTCTCGAAAATACTGACAGAACGGAAAATCGCCATCGGCGCGAAGTATTTCTACCTCGTTCTCTACAATATCGCCTACATCTTTCCTTTGTGGCTGATCGTCGTCGGGTTTTCGGTGACGTTGGGGAAGTATAAGATGACCGAAAAGAGCGCCAAAGTTTTCAAAGCAATCAGCGGTCTTCTGATGATCGCCTTGGGTATCTGGCTATGGTTTGCGTAAGACAGAATACCTTTCGAACGCGTAATTTTCAGCTGACTTCCAAAATCGCCGCCTCGTAAGGCTCCAAAGAGGTGGAAGCTGCGTTGAAGCGCTCGGGGCGCGATGTTGTGCCTCCTATGTAACGCCGAACCTCGACACCAAAGCCTTTCAAATTCAATACGACCTTGCGGTCTTCGAAATTGAGGAGAACTAAGACCCGTTCCGACTCGCCGATCCTGAAGAAGCCCATCAACGCCGGATCTTTCGTGTCCAGGAGCTCCAGCCGACCGAATCGCAGCGCCTCGGATTCTTTCCGGATACGTATGAGTTGCTTATAATAATGGAACATCGAACCCGGTTCCGCTTTCTGCCGTTCGACGTTCACTTCCCGCGCGTCTTCTCCGATGGGGAGCCAAGGCTCAGTCTGAGAGAACCCCGCATGGGGAGAGGCGTTCCAGGGCATAGGTGTTCGGCATCCATCTCGACCGACGTTGTTCGGCCACAGGTTTTTGCCTTGCGGATCGACGATCTTTTCGTACGGGATCACGGCTTCGCGCATTCCTATCTCTTCACCGTAATAAACGAACGGCGTTCCCCTCAGCGTCAGAAGTAGAGCGGCGAGGACCTTCGCCTTACGCACGGCGTCTTCGCCTTCACCCAATTTGGACAGAAACCGTTTTGAGTCATGGTTACCCAGCACGTAACTCGGCCAGGCAAAGTCCCGAAACACCGCCTCGTTGAGCTTGATGTGTTCGACATAAGTCTTGGCCGCGAAGGGCCGCAGCTCTTTGAAATCGAAATTGAAGGCCAGGTTCAAGCGATTCGGCCGTGTATAAGCGAAGTACTGCGCCTGCCCCAGCTCGGTTGCCACCTCACCGATAGAAACCCGGTCTTTATAGCGGTCCATCAGCTCCCGTATCTCCTCGATCGCGCCCTCCGTCTCCGGCCTGTCGCGCGTGTAGAGATGATGATGACGATTAAACGCGATCGGTTCGTCCGGATATTTTGTCGGATTGTCTCGCAACCGCTCGTCTTTGTAGTACAGGTTGACCACATCGAATCGAAAGCCGTCCACCCCTTTGTCCAGCCAGAACCGGATGCTATCCATCACCTGTTTCCGGACATCGGGATGACGCCAATTCAGATCCGGTTGCTCTTTCACGAAGAGGTGCAAATAGTACTGTTGACGCGCTTCCTCCCATTCCCACGCCCCTCCGCCGAAGTAGGAAAGCCAGTTGTTCGGCGCTTGCCCCTTCTCTCCATCCACCCAAATGTACCAATCGGCTTTTGGATTATCTCTCGAAGCGCGCGATTCCACAAACCACGGGTGCCGATCGGAGGTGTGGTTGTAGACTTGGTCCAGGATCACCTTGATCCCGCGTTCGTGCGCCGCATCCAACAGACGGTCGAAATCGGCCATCGTTCCGAAGATCGGATCGATCTCCAGATAGTCGCTGATGTCATAACCGAAGTCCTTCATCGGGGATTTGAAGATCGGAGAAAGCCAAATGGCGTCCACCCCTAATTCTTGGATATAATCCAACTCTTCGGTTATGCCCTTGAGATCGCCGATCCCATCTTGATTCGCATCTTTGAAACTCCTCGGATAGATTTGATAGATAACCGCTCCCTTCCACCAGGGCTTGTCCATCTCGGGCTCTCCTTTCGTCAATCTTTGACTCCGCCGGCCGTTAACCCGGCGACGATCCATTTCTGAAGCAATAGTACCATCACGATCAAGGGTAAGGTGATCACCACGCTCGCCGCGGCTATCAATTGCCACGAGGAGGTGTACTGACCTGAAAAGAGTGTCAACGCGCGGGGAACGGTGAACTTTCGATAGTCGGTGATGAAGATCGAAGCGAAGAGCAGCTCGTTCCACGCGCCGATAAACGTGAGGATGAAGGCGGTGAAGATGCCGGGGGCTGCCAACGGGAAGAGGATTTGGAATAGCGTACGCATCGGGCCCGCCCCGTCAATGACAGACGCTTCGGTTAAGGCATCGGGGATTTGCTTGAAAAAGGATTGGAGAATCCATATAGTCATCGGCAATGAAAAGGTCAGGTAGGGCAAGATCAGCGCCCAATAGGTGTTGATGATCTTCAAGTCCGAAAATTGCATATAGAGCGGCGAGACGACGACGATTCCGGGAAACATCGAAACCGCCAAGACGATGCCCAAGATGAGGCTTTTAAAACGCATACGGAACTTGGCCAACGCGTAGGCCGCCCAGCTCCCGATCAACACGCTGATGAGCGTGGTAGAAAAGGCGATCACGAAAGAGTTCTGCAGGTTCTGACCGAGATTGTGGTCGGTGAAGATCGTTTTATAGTTATCCCAGCGCGGATTCTTCGCGATCCAGTCCGGCGGCATTTTATAGAGATCGAGATCCCCTTTCAGAGACATGATGAACAGCCAATAGAAAGGGAAAAACATGAAGACGATGATCACGATCACGGCCAAGGTCAGCAATAAACGGGGGATCCACCGCTTCTTCATTTCAATTCCCTTCCCTTTGAGGCGTAAGGATCGGCGCCGAGGACTTTAATGAAAAAGACGGCAATCAGCATCGTAAAGACGAACAGCATAATCGCCACCGCGCTCCCACGGCCGTGCTGCCCTTGTTGGATCATCAATTTATAGTTGAAAAGGGACAACAATTCCGTTCCGGAAGCCGGTCCCCCTCCGGTCAACACCTGCGCGATATCGAAGGCCTTAAAGGTGTCGAGGGTCCGAAAGATCAAAGCGACCAGTAAACTGGGTTTGAGCATCGGGAGCGTAATACTGAAGAACTGCCGCCACTTCGAAGCGCCGTCGACCCGCGCGGCTTCATACAGTTGCAAAGGGATCGTCTGTAGGCCCGCCAAAAGCAGAAGCGCCATAAACGGGGTGGTTTTCCAGGCATCGGCGGTGACCATCGACCAAAAAGCCGTCGTCGTACTGTCTCCTAGAAAATTCACATAGTCGGTGATCAAACCCAGTTTTTTCGCTATATCGTTGATCACCCCACCCTGACTGGAAAACATCATCCGCCACATCTGAGCCGAGGCGACTGTCGGAATCGCCCACGGAACCAAGGTCGCTGTGCGCACCAACCCTCTACCCCGGAATTCGCGGTTGATGATCAGGGCGATCAACAGCCCCAGCACCGTTTCTATCGATACCGCAACCACCGTGAACAGGAAGGTGACCCAGGCGGAATGCCAGAAACTGACGGTCCAGCTGAGCGCTTCGTCCGGATTGACCAAGCCTTGGAATATTGCAGTGTAGTTGGTGAGTCCCGTAAAGTATTGTCTGCTTTCGAATTTGATATCCCAGCGGAACAGGGAGCGATAGAAGGTTTGGCCGATCGGGAGGAAGGTAATCAGAACGATGACGATCAGCGACGGAAGCAAGAAGAGCAAGCCCATCCGCGTTTCTTGTTTTTCTCTAGAATAGCGTTTTCTCAAGGTCCAAACACCTCCGAAAAAAATCCGGCCCTCTCAAGGGCCGGAAAAAACGTAATGTACAGACTACTCGTAGATCTCTTTGATCTTTCTTTCTAAGGCTTTGACCGCATCGGCGGCGGTTTTCTTGCCGGTCAGGACGGCGTGGAACTCTTCCTGAAGCGCGTTGCTGACTTGGGCGTAGAACGGAGTAACCGGTCGCGGAACGGCGTTGATCATAATCGGATACAGAGTTTCGACGATCGCGTTGGCTCTCAGTACCGTGGGATTCGAGTAGACGGCGATGCGGGTGGGCGCGTTGCCGGCCACCAAATTCCGTATGATCTGCGCGGATTCCGACGTGATGAACTTCGCGAACTGCACGCCAGCGGCCTGTTCTGCCTTCGAAGCGAACGGGTTCACGAAGAGCATCCAACCGCCAAGCGTCGCGGCGCCTCCGGATCCTTTCGGACCTTTCGGCATCGGGATCATTCCGTATTTTCCTTTAACCGCAGATTGGTCTCCAGCCATATTGGAAGGAGAGTGGCAGTAAGGCCAGTTTCTCATAAAGACCGCGTTCCCTTGCTGGAAGGCCATACGGGCGTCTTCTTCCATAAAGGTAAACACTTTGTCGGGGGCAGCGCCGGAAGTGATCAGTTCTCTCATGAACTCCAACGCCTGGATGACTTCGGGGCTATTCACTTTCACGTTCCCGTTGCCATCGATGACCTCCCCGCCATTCGCGGCGATGAACTCGACGGCGTCACAGACCAAGCCTTCATACTGGGCGCCTTGGAAGACGAAGCCATCGATGCCTTCCTTCTTCGCGATGGTCGCCGCGATCGTTTTCAGCTCTTCCCAGGTGGTCGGCGGTTTATAACCGTATTTTTCCAACAGGTCGGTGCGGTAGTACAGCAGACCGCCATCGGTGAAACTGGGAATCGCGTAAATCTTACCAAGGTAGGTCGCCGATTTGATCGTTCCCGGCAGGAACTTATCCTGTTCGGACTTCGGAAAATAAGGGGTCAGGTCCAACGCCCATCCGGCTGCGGCAAACTCTGCGGGCCAAATGACGTCACCCAAGTAGACGGTCGGATTGGGGTCTTTTGCCCCAAAGCGGGTGACGAGCGCGGTGTGTTTGTCGTCTGTAGACCAGGACTGCAGCAGGAATTCGACTTCGATTTCATCTTGAGAGCTGTTGAACAGCCTTGTCAAAATGGCCTCAGCCGAATTCGGGTCGTTGTCCCCGAAGTAGGTAATTTTGGTCTTCGCCATACCTATCGCAGAAAAGACGAGGACCGTGACGAGTAACGTGATCCATACTTTCTTCATACTGACACCTCCAAAATGGGATTGATTCCTAAAAGAATAAAGGATTATTTCTCTAAAAATCATAGCGCCCCGAGCGCCTAAGGCACATTTCAAACGGTGACGCACAAAAACAGGTATGACTAAGCAGCTCGACACTTCTGGCCGAATCTTTCCGGCTGTTGGATAAGAGAAGTTGACCCCACACAAAAGACGACTGAACAGAAGAAATAAGAATGGAATCACAATGGCATTTTGCGTTTCCCGCTCTTAATTATATACCAAAACTCGAGAAATACAAAAAAGACGTGCCTGTCAAGTTATGGGGTGCTATCAAGAAACAAGGTTGGAATCAATCGCGCGATTTTTCGCGACGTCGCGATACATTTTTGAGAAGGGCAAAAGGCGAATCGCGGGGTCCCGTTGGTTACCCCGCGATAACCCACCTGAGCATCGCGGCGTGAACGTCCCTTCTTCTCGCGACGGCGCGATACCCCGTTCATTCGTTTCCGAAGATCAAAAAACAGGGTTCGCACAGAGGGCACGGAGAACACAGAGGAAAAAATGGCAAAGGGTGGGGATCGCGGGGTCGTAAAAACCACTTACCCCGCGATAACCTTGTAGGCATCGCGGCGTAAGCGTCCTTTCTTTTCGCGACGGCGCGATACCCTCTTTAGAAGAGCGAAGAAGGGATCGCGGGGTCCCGTTGGTTACCCCGCGATAACTCACCTGAGCATCGCGGCGTAAGCGCCCCTTTTTTTCTCGAGGCGCGATACGTTTTTGATTCGGTTATCGAGGGCTCGAATGTTAAGGTTTGACCATTTCTCGAAAACGGAATATCCCTGCGGAAAAGAGGCAAAACGCGAAGAGGAGAAGGATGAGGGTGTTTGGTACAACTGAGAGGAATCCTTCGGCGCGGTTCAAGCGTTCTATGCCATTGATAACCCAATACTGCGGCGCTAAAACCGCCAGTTTGTAGACCGCTTCCGGCAGGAACTCTTTTGGGACGAACGTACCGCTGATCACCCCTGTGGGGATGATGATCAGGTTGGAAACGATTGAAATCATCGACGGACGTCGGCAGATTCGGCCGATCAACACCCCGAGGCTGAGCGTGACCAGCAGGAAAGAACCGAGGAGCATCACCCCTCCCAAGAGATCGTTCTGGATCAATGGGGCGGGTGAAAAAACCGATCCAACGATGAACAACAGGAGGGTATGCAACGCAACCAAAGCGAGCATCGATCCAAGAATCGAAAGCGCGATACCCGTGGGTGAGTTCGGTGTCGCGTAAAATCGAAACAACAGGTTCTTTTGTCGGAGTTGGAGGAGATCCGACGCGATAAAGGTAGCCGAAAACATCATAATGAAAATGATAATGTTCAGGACGATCGTATTCGTCGAGCCTTTCTCGGGTTCGGGCGTCACCAACGCGATCGGGCTGTCAGAAACCGCGGAGTCGAGGTCCGGGCGCGGCGTATCGCCTCGGAGCCAGTCATCCCGAACTGCCTGACGTAAACCGTCTTGCAGGCTAGCCTCGATCATTCCGGAGGGGATGGTCGGCAGCACACTGAACAGGATCTCTTTGGGCGTTTCCGTACGAAAGCTTGCGGTGAAGCCTTCCGGTATGGTGATAAGCGCCCCAAGCCGCCGGTTTTCGAAAAGCGTTTGCCCTTGGTCCGCCGCGTAGAGTGAGACTTCGTAATTCTTATCGGTTTTTAACCTGTCTATCAGGTGTTCTGAGAGGGGGGTTCTCTCCAAGTCGATCACGCCAACAGGAACCTGCTGGATGACCTCACCACCGTGCACCAAGAGGGACAGGATGAGAATTCCGATAAGCGGAAGGGAAAATATCGTGAGTATGAGTATCGGGTCCTTGATCACCCGCCGGAAGTTTCCATACAGTACGTGAAGTCGCATTCTATAACACCTCGCTTTTTTTGAAAACGAACCAACCGACGAGGGCCATCACCGCCGACTGGGCGAAAAGGATCCCCAAACGCGTCGCGTCGAGGCCAGGATGTCCTAAAACAAGGCCCTCGTAGAGTTTGAACAGCTGAAAGTTTGGCATAAACTCTGCGATCCTTTCCAAAGCCATTACCTCCACCGGAAAAAAGGCGCCGCCTAAATACAGCATCGTGAATAAGGCCAGGAGGCTAATGACGAGTTCGACTTTCCGATTTTTACACACTCCGCCCAACAACGATTGGAAGGCGGATACGACCATAGCCTGTACGATAACCGCGCCAAAAAAAGGCCCCAACGGGACAGGAATTCGAAGGAATATCCCGAAAACGATCGTGAAGTACACAAGAGCTACTGCAAAAACCAATACGAAGTTCGACAGGAAATTCGACCAGTAGAGCGTCGACTTCCTTATACCCGCGGTAAACGAACGCGCTATCAACCTTTGTTCTCGATCTCGGACGAACTCTGTCGTAAATAGAATACAGAAGCCCGTGAACAACGAGATCAGATAGTACTCAAGCGACGACAGCACCCGGATGTCTTCCCGAGGAACCTCGCGTATGAGGGGGCGGGCGGCGAGGATCTCCCACTCGGTCATAAAATCCGCAGCTCGGGGCCCGAGAATCGCGTAGGTCCTCGTATGCCATAGCGCCTCTTCTACCCCCTTTTCGATTGCCTGGAAAAGAATGTTCTTCTCTATGCTCTTCTCACCGACAGAGCGCCAATAGATCTTGGTCTGCCCTTCCTCCTCTTTGATCAAAAGCCCGACCGCATTTTTCTGATTTGCCAATCCTTCCTCGAAGTCGAGACTGGAAAAGGCCTTATGAAGCTCGATAAAAGGAAACCGATCTGGGCTCAGCAGGTCTTCGGCGAAGCCGGGCTCTGAACTTCCTGTCTCATCGAAGATGAAAACGGGCAAGGGTGTCCAGTGGATATTTTGATCGAAAACGTTCTGATACATCAATCCATATAGTAAGCCTAACGCCAAAAGAAAGAGAAAGAGGAGGAGCGTCGAAAACCCCTGGCTTTTAATCACTTTGAAGTCTTTAGAAAAGATAGCGCCCGTTGCTTTCCATACGCTGTCGAACATATGCGTCCCCCCTAATCCCTTAATGCCTTCCCGGTGATGCTCAGAAAGACCGTTTCTAAGGTGGGGTTGTCTACTGAAAGGTTGCGGACCTTGACCTCTAACCCATCGAGAAGCCGAACGGCCTTTTCGACGATAGGATCGCTCGAATCAACGATCAAATGTATTTTTCCGTCCCTGACAGATGCTTTTTTCACACCCGGCACCTCCTGAAAGGCCTCTGTGATGCCGGTTGGAAGGTAATCCGTCAAGATTTCGACCACCGATTCGTTCGTCACCGTTCTGATGATCTCGGTTTTGGTGCCCTGTACGAGTTCTTTTCCCAGGTCGAGGATCATCAGTCGGTCACAGAGCGCTTCCGCCTCTTCCATATAGTGAGAAGTGTACAGAACGGTCATTTTCTGCGTGCGGTTCATTTCTCGGATGGCTTCGAGGATATGGTTCCGAGACTGGGGATCCACTCCGACCGTTGGTTCGTCCAGTACCAGGATCTTGGGGTCGTGTAGGATCGCGCACGCGATGTTCAGCCGACGTTTCATCCCGCCGGACATCTTCTTCACCTTCTGCTTGTGGTGGTCTTTCAACCCGGTGATCGCGAGCGCAGATTGTATCTTCTCTTTCAATCGGGTTCCGGAGAGGTGGTACAGCCGCCCGAAGTACTCCAGATTATCCTTCACGGTAAGTGTGTCGAAGAGGACGATCTCCTGGGGGACGTAGCCGATCAACGCTTTGAGTTTTTCCGGCGATTTTTTCATCGACCGACCTCCGATCAGGATATCCCCGCTGTCCATCCCGATCAGTCCACATAGCAGATGGATCAAGGTCGTCTTCCCCGCGCCGTTCGGGCCCAACAACCCGAAAATCTCGCCCTCCTCGATGCGCAAGGACACGTTGTCCAGAGCCAATTGATCGTCGTATCGCTTGGTCACGTTCTGTATAGAAATCTCGTACATCGTGAAAACCTCCTTTTGTGTCAATCTTTTACCGCATTATAGAGGGTTTCACACAGAATGGGAAGTAGCCTAGGGCATCGTTCGCGGGATATGGAAGTGACTTAGGTCATCACCAGAGGTCACGATTGGGCTATGACTCTACCAGATGGTTTTGGAAGGCGAAGATGATCATCTGGGTGCGGTCACGCAGGTTCAGCTTGGAAAGGATCTTTCCAATGTTGTTCTTCACTGTTCCTTCGGTGAGGAACAGCTTTTCACCGATCTCTTTATTGGATAGCCCCTGGCAGACGAACCCGATGAGCTCGAGCTCTTTGTCGGTCAATTGATAAGCTTTTTTGATCTTATCTTTCGCTAACGGCGTTTCCTTCGCGCTGACCATACGCTTCACGATTTCGGGATGCACGGCCACGTTCCCAAAATGCGCACTCCGTATGGCTTCGTAGATCCGATCGCTGGAACTGTCTTTCAGCAAGTACCCGCTTGCTCCGAGCGACAAGGCGGAGTAGATGTACTCCTCGTCTTGGAATGTCGTCAGAATGACCACCTTGATAGCCGGATTCGCCTCTTTGATCAAGCGGGTCCCTTCGACCCCATCGCATTTTTCCATCCGGATATCCATCAGAACGACATCCACCGGGTTCTGCCGGCAGAAACGCAGCGCTTCCAAACCGTTCCCGCAGGTCCCGACGACCTGAATATCCTCATACACCCCCATCAGCACCCGTAACCCCTCGCAGATCAGCTTTTCATCGTCCACAATCAGAAGTCGAATCATCTCACTCCACCTTTGACGCGGGCATAGACGGCCGTTTCGGTAGTTCGACCACGAGCTCGAACCCTTTCCCCGGTGTCGAAAAGGCGCGCATCTCTCCACCCAGCGACATCGTTCGCTCTCGTATTCCCTTGAGTCCCATCCCGAAAACGATTTGGGCGCATCCCTCTCCGTCATCTTTGATCTGGGAATAGATGCGGTCTTCCAAAAATTGGAGCGCGATGGTGATGTGGCGGGCTTTCCCGTGACGCATACTGTTGCTCAGGCTTTCTTTGACGATCTGATAGAGTTGGAGGCTTTGGTCGGAGTTCATCGGGTAGCGGTTTTGCGATAGGAGAAGACGGGTGTCGATCCCCGTGAGTTTGCTGAAGTTGCGCGCCAACTCTTCGATGGCGAAGATCCCTTCGAACGCCTCAAATTCTATAGGTCGCAGCTCCCGAACGGCGCGTCGAACGTTTTCCAACGCGTTGTGTGCAAATTGCCCGAGTTCGTCCAGCATACTCTTCGCTTTCGGGGCATCCTTCTCCACGATGGTTTGGATCGCCCTCAGCTGGAGTGACAGGGTGGAGAGGGCATGGCCGACACTATCGTGTAGCTCGCGAGAGATGCGCGCGCGCTCTCGCAGCAAGGTCAATTCTTCGATCGTGCTCGAATATTGTTCTAGCGCACCAATCGCATCCTTCAAGCGGTCTTCGGACTTCCTCAGCTGATCGTACAACTCCTGGGCGACAACCTTTCGACTCTTCTCTTCCTGGAGAAAGAGCAAGAACCCGGCAAAAAAAAGGAGCAAGACAAGATCTGCAATCGCCAACGACAAGGTGAAAGCCTCTTGTGATGGAAAAAACCGATAATAAACCGCGAAGAACAAGCCCACCGCGGCCAAGCTGGGAAGGACCCGACGGTGATGACGGAACGCGGAGGTCGTGTCCATCAATGCCGAAAAGAGATAGATCGAAAGGAAACCGCCATATCGGTGAAAGAGGTAAACGCAGAACGCGACTTCCGCCACAGCTGTGACCCAAAACAGGAACGGTCGCGCCGTGAGGTAGTTGCTTCGCCATTGCGATACCGAGATGAAGACCAGCAATAAAACCAGCGCCAACGCCGCCGAACCACCCGGTTGGAATTCGACGGTGAGAATTCGATAGCCCACAAACCCATAAGCGAGCGCTTTCAGCCATTTCGGATTCAATGCGATCTCTCCACTTGGATTTGATTGAAGTATAGCACGTTTTTTCCGTGTGTGGGTTTAATGGCTGAAGTAAAGGAAAAAAAGAGAAAAAAAGACCCTCGAAGGGGTCCATTAGATTGACGAGAATAGCAATTGATTGTACCATAAAAGGCGGGAAGTATGCAAGTGCGTGCGGGTCAAGTTATGAGGCGCCATCAAGAAACAAGGCCAGAATCGATAGCGCGATTTTTGGTCCACGTAGTCATCGCGGCGTAAGCGCCCCTGCTTTTCGCGACGGCGCGATACACTTTTGTACGGGCTCATCGCGGCGTAAGCGCTTC
>Ga0255340_1000913_pt1 | contig 43476 bp, 55 predicted proteins | sample wastewater_treat_7_FD_192417 | JGI IMG/M metagenome (GOLD analysis project Ga0255340, IMG submission 192417) | Wastewater microbial communities from Lulu Island WWTP, Vancouver, Canada - plant10 | ecosystem: Engineered > WWTP > Wastewater > Unclassified | place: Canada: Vancouver, British...
CAGCTATGGCTTACAGTGAAACATATGACTGGTTGTTTGTACCTGCTGAAACACTTGGTGACAGTGCATTACCTGTTGGTGATAACTTCTATCAGGCGGTAACAACAAGCGGTTACAAAATTGCTCGGTTGGGCGGTGGTTGGTATTATGCTTCTTATGCTGGTGCTTTCTATTGGATTGTGTATGATGCCCCTTCTAGTCGTGGTCGGGATATCGGCGGTCGCTTGGTGTATGTACCTGCTGCGTAAATGTAACTTGAAAATTTAATAATATGGGCAAGCAGTCCTGACCTTTTACAGGGAAAAATCACAAACAAAAGAAAGCTTAATTGCTCAATTAGGCAGTAATTGGAATAATGCTTCTAATACTGGTACTTTCAATTGGAATGTGAATAATACCCCTTCTAATCGTAATCGGAATATCAGCAGTCACTTAGTAAATGCACAAAACAGCACCCTTGAAATACAGGGTGCTGTTCTATTATAAAACCATGTGAAACTGCTTGCCCTGGCTCTTGCCAAAACATAAAAAGGATAATTGAACTGTATTGGTAAATTTGAAAAGTTAATTTCAAATTGAAGATTCAGTTTGATTGTGCATACAAAGGAAGTCCATCACATGAAAAGACATATTCACCCACTTAATAATCAGAATTGCACCTTGTGGGAAGCAATATGTGATATGGAAAACCTGAAACTTGCACACCAAAATGCGAAGAAAGGCAAAGGGTGGTATGCAGAAGTAAAGATGGTTGATGAAAACCCTGAATATTATTTGGGATTGCTTCAACAAATGATGCTGAACCATACTTACAGAACTTCTGAATACAAGACCTTCATCAAAAAGGACAGCGGAAAAGAAAGGGAAATATTCAAGCTTCCTTACTTTCCTGACCGCATTTGTCAATGGGCAATATTGCAGGTCATTGAACCAATTCTGATAAGGAACTTTACCAATGACACCTATTCTGCTATACCAGGCAGAGGTATTCACCAAGCGTTCACAAGGATAAAACATGCGGTTCAGAATGATGTTCCAGGTACACAGTATTGCTTAAAGCTTGATGCAAAGAAATATTACCCTTCCATTGACCACAACATCCTGAAAGACAAATACAGGCGGTTGTTCAAGGACAATGACTTACTTTGGTTGTTGGATGAAATCATTGGTTCAACACCAGGCAACAAAGGCATACCGATTGGGAATTACCTTTCACAGTACAGTGGAAACTTTTATCTGTCATCCTTTGACCACTGGCTGAAAGAAGTGAAGGGTATCAAGTATTATTACCGTTACATGGATGACATAGTTATTTTGTCAAATTCAAAAGAACATTTGCACCAGTTAAGAAAAGAAATTGATGAATACTTCCGCAAGGAATTGAAGCTGACCATCAAGGAAAACTGGCAAGTGTTCCCCACATTTGACAGGGGCATTGATTTTGTTGGTTACCGTATCTTTTTAGGATATTCACTGTTAAGAAAGACCACATGCAAGCAGATGAAGGTCAAGATGGTAAAAATCAGAAAGAAAGTTGAAGGCGGTCAGGAAATGAATCATTCAGAATGGTGTTCAATCAATTCATACAAGGGGTGGTTGATGCATTGTGACAGTTACAGATTAAGTATGAAATACATTGAACCTATTCAGAAACATGCAAATGACTATTACATCAAAAATATTAAAAGAAAGGCAGCGTGAACCAAATGATTGATTATGGAAGGCAAAGAAGCACAGTGAAACCTGAACCAATGGTTCTTGATGAAAGCAGTGTTTGGGTACACACCAACATCCAGGAAGTAGAAGAAACGGTTGGTGAAGAAGTGTTCAGCGGTTATGAATTCAACATGGTGCAATACACCAAGGATGAATACATTGGCAAGTTGGACAACCAACTGACTGACACACAGCTTGCCCTGGTTGAAGTCTATGAATTGATTTTAGGATAAGAAAGGAACGGTGAATCAGAGTGGCAAAAGTATATGCAGACCTTATCAGGAAAGGTCTTAAAACAATAGATGATGTTCCTGACAAATTGAAGGATGCAGTTCAAGCATTATTGGATGCTGATTCAGATGCTTAAATTACTTTTATTTTTATTCAGAAAGGATGTGAAGGATATGGCAGTTGTTTATGCAACCCTAATTGTGAAGGGCAAGAAAAAGATTACAGATGTACCCATAACAATCAAGGAACAAGTCAAGCAGGTTTTAATTGACCTGGATTGCAGTGATTTGGCGGTAGAATAACATTATAATCAGTAGGGGGTATAAAGATATACCCCCGAAGTAAAACCCCCTTACAGGTCATTCTGTGGCTTGTAGGGGGGTTTTACTTTAAGAAAGAGGGTATGTCTATATGACAATTGAAGTTGCTCTTTTGATTTCAGGTGTATCAGTGGCATTTGGAATCATACAGGGGTTATCTAACATGAGAAGAAATAACAAAGCAGATGATAAAAATGATGCAACACAATTGACCACTGTTATTGTTAAGCTTGAAAATATTGCCAATGGTGTTGCTGAAATCAAATCAGAAATGACCAATGTCAAAGCTGACATTAAGGAATCCAGGGAAAGACTTATCAAGGTTGAACAGCAAGTGAAAGTTCTGAACAAAACTGTATTCAAAGGTGATGTTTCAAATGAGTAAGAAAAAGAACAGATTTTCCAAGTTCATTGTGACCTTGGTTATTATTCTGAACACAGTTTTCACTGCTGCTGTTTTGTATGCATTCGTAAGAACAGGAAGTGAACCAATGACTTTAATTGGTGCATGGTTTATCTTCACAACAGGGGAACTGTGGATGCTTTCAAGTATTAAAAAATCCAAAGTAAAGAAAGATGGTGAAAACAATGAAAATCAATTGGAAACAGAAGCTAACAAGCAGAAAGTTTTGGGCAGCAGTCATTGGTTTTGTAACTGCAATCATGGTTGCTTTTGGTGTGAATGATTTAACCATTGAACAGGTGGTTGGACTTATCACAGCAGCATCTACACTGATTGCTTACATAATCGGTGAAGGAATGGTTGATGCTGCAAGGGTAAAAGCAGAAACAACCACACAAGATGAAAGTGATGGTGAATAATTATGGCAATAAAAATCACACTTGACCCTGGGCATGGTAGGACTGGAAACCCCTATCCCCCACAAAAGGGTTACTATGAAGGAACACAAATGTGGAAGCTTGCAAATTTCCTGAAAACGGAACTTGAAAAGTATGGTTTTGAAGTTGTAACAACAAGACCAAATTTGAATGATGACCCTTCCCTTTCAGCAAGAGGGCAAACAGCAGGAAAGAATGGTTCTGCAATGTTTATATCCCTTCACAGTAATGCACCTGCAAGTGCTTCTGACACAAAACCAACAGGTTCAGTCATATACTATTCTTTGACAGATGCTAACAACAAAGTATTTGCTGATAAGCTTGGAAAAAAGGCATCCGAAGTAATGGGGCATTATTACAGGGGAAGCTTAACAAGGGCATCATCCAGTGGTGCTGATTACTATGGTGTAATTAGGGCAGCAGCACAAAGTGGATGCAAAGCAGCTTTTATTGTTGAACATGGATTCCATACCAATATTAAGGATTCAGCATTCCTTATTGTGGATGATAACCTTCAAAAATTGGCGGTAGAAGAAGCAAAAGTGATTGCACAACACTTTGGTCAAGATACAAAAGAAAAACCCCCACAGGTCAATCCTGGGGTTCTGTATAGGGTTCAGACTGGTGCATTCAGTGTGAAGTCAAATGCAGATGCGTTACTTGCAAAAGTAAAGGCAGCAGGATTTGATACCTATATGGTCAAAGTCAATGGACTGTATAAGGTTCAAGTTGGTGCTTTCAGTGTAAAAACAAATGCTGATGCTATGGCTGCAAAGTTAAAGGCAAAAGGATTTGATGTTTACATTACAACCGAAAGTGGAACACCTGTTGCATCTGAAACACAAAAGACAAAACCTGAAATTAAGGTTGGAAGTAAAGTCAAAATCAAACAGAACGCAAATGTGTATGGTAAGACAACAAAGTTCCAGTCATGGATATATCCTTTGACTTGGATTGTACATTCCATGAGTGGTGACAGGGTTGTTATCAACAAAGATACCACAGGTAAATATGCAATTATGTCACCTGTAAAGCTATCAGATTTGACATTGGTTGGATAAAATATTTGTTACTAATGTGTTACTAACCACTGGGTTTTAACCCTTCCTTCTGTGTTCAAAAAGTTCAACAATCCGCATAAATACAGGGTTTAAGGCACTTGTAAATTGAACAAATTCATGATATAATATCCACAGATAACCCCGAACTGCTTATTTATAGCGGTTGGGGGTTATTTTTGTTACTAACCTGTTATTAGTTCAAAGTTGCATCTATCAATTCAATAGCTTCTTTCAGTTCTTCAATTGTCTTGTGGGTGTAGATTCTTTCACCCACTTCTTTTGATTTGTGACCCATCATCAAATCAATACAGACTTTGTTTGCACCTGCGGAATCAAGTCTTGACCTGAATGTATGCCTGCATTCATGGGGTGTGTGTTCCATTCCCAACTGTTCCATGATGGTATTCCAAAAGATGTAATACTGACTGTTGGAAATTTTCTTCCCTTCATAACTGAAAAGATATTTGTTCCCCTGGTCTTTTCTTCTTTGAACTAACTGAACAATCTTGGAATGAATTGGAACAATACGGTCTTTTCCTGCTTTAGTCTTGATACCACCTTTTATTGTTCCTGCTTCCATGTCCACATTATCTGATTCAATAGACAGCATTTCACTGATTCTGAATCCTGTGTATAAAAGGAATATAACTGAATCAACCCATTCCTGGTCTTGAATTTCCCACACTTTGTTGACTTCTTCATCAGTGAATGGTCTTTTCTTGGTTTCAGGTATTGGTTCAGCGGTTATCAACTGGGAATATGATTTGTTGATAACATCAAGTTCCAGTGCAAATCTATCCAAGTGACCAAACAGGTTCTTAATTGCCCACTGGGTAGAATAACCACATCCACAATTATCAATACAATCTTGCATATGGAAAGACCTGATTTCTTTATACTTCATGTTTTCAATTTTCTTACAATGCTTATAAGCTGATTTCAATGAACCTTGGGATGAAGCTGACATCTTATGAAGCTTCTTTTCTTTGAACTTTTCAAACAGTTCCTTCATGGTTATTTTGGCAGCATCTATGTCATAGGGGTTGCGGTTATATTCAGCAAGAATCATCAGACCTTCTTCCCTTGTTGCACTGTAACCTATTGTGTCATATATGGGATGACCTTTTTCATTCCATCCTATTGTTTTACGAATAACATATGGTCGCCTGCGATTACCTGAAAGCTTGGCAACTGTACCATAACCATTTGGATTCTTGATGATGTTCACCCCCTTCCAATGAAAGCTTCATTCTTATAAGGAAACCTTGTTCAATTTTGCAGGTATTGGGTTCAGCTTCCTGAAATAGTCAACCATCTGTGCTGCATTGTACCAGTCCTTGGTTGCATCAATGACAATTGTTTTCAGGTCATCAGATTGATAGCTGACAAGCAAGAAGTGGTTCACAACCCTTTTTTCTTTGGTCTGCACCCTTCCACCTATCATTGCACCGATAACACCAAAGGCAACAGCACCAATAATCATTCCAGGGGCAGACTGCTTGATGATTTTTTCCATTTCAACATCTGACTTCAAATCAACCAGTGTTAATTTTGAAAAGTTAATTTCAAATTCTTGACCACATCCAACAATGGTCATTGCATCAGGTGTAAGCTTGATGGACAAATCTGAATTCTGCGGAACTGGCAATCCTTCAACCAGGTTTCCAAGGGCAACTGCTTCATTTTTCGCTTTTTTACCGAACATAATATTACCGCCTTTCATTTTATATATCGTTGAATATATTTAATCCATTCATCAATTTTGGGTATAAAATCTTGGATGCTTCCTTCAACTGAATAGTGTTTATACAAGCCTTTTAATACTTGCATATAATGTATTTTTCCTTGTAATTTAACCTTTCCAATTGGGTAACCAAAGTATTCAACAGCAAGTGTTCCATCAGACATTCTGACCAGTGTGACATTTTTATTCAAGTTTGCTTTTTGTAATTTTGTAAGCAAAGTTTCCAAAAATAATTTTTCCAAATCATTCACTTCATACACTTTTGAAGGTGGAACTGAATTATATCGGATATTAAACTTAATCAATAGCATCACTTCCTTTCTTTTGGTATGTGTTACACATGTTACAGTGTTACACATATTTTCTTATTACTTTATTTTTATAGAAACTATAAATTTTGATGATTTGAAGCTTTGAAAATATAAGAAATACAAAGTAAGTGTAACATGTGTAACATGTGTAACACTATTTCTTTTCTGTGTACTTCTCAATCATACAAAGGTCACCTGTATGCATTCAAGCAGTTCAACTTCCGCTGCATTCTTTTCATACATCAACCTTTCCATTGGAACATCATACCCCATCAACCAGGCTTCATTGACATTTAGGGCTTTAGCAATTTTATATAATGCTTTCTGTTTTGGTTCATATATACCTGAATAATATTGACTTATTGCAGATTTTGAAAGACCAGTTCTTTCTACCAGGTCAGCTTGTTTCATATCTCTAATTTCCATGGCTTTTCTTAATCTACTTACAAATGATTCTTTCATTTAATAACACCATCCTTTCTATATCATATTATACACTAAAGTTCAAGAAATTATAACTATTTTTGAAAAAAAGTTAAGAAAACTGAAAAATATCCTTGACATTATTTTTCCCTAATGGTATTATGTATATAAGTTCAGGAAGTTGAACTAAGTAGTTCAGCTTTCCAAAGATGTTCCTTGATAATTGAATACAGACCAGTAAAAAGCATGGAACAACCCCCATGTTGTAATAATCTGGTTGTAAATTTTATTTAAGATTGGTGGTGAAATAAATGAATAAAGAGGAATTTAAGGATAGGTTAAAAGTTGGGTAAACAACTTTCATGGTGGTTTGTATCTATATTTAGAGTAAAGCGAGTGTGATGAAAAATGAATCCTAAAATAAATTACAATCGCCCATGTATTGGGTATGGTGAATTTGAAGGGAAATGTCACTACGTCACCGTTGATAATCCGCTAAAGCAGGGATTTTTAAGAAGGAAAGTGAGGTCAAGGATAATGCAAAATTATTATTACCAAGTGCTTATAGACGGAAAAGTTTTTCCGTATGAAGGCTGTAAAATATGGAACAAAGAAAGCGCAGAAGTATATCTAAAACAAGCCGAAACAATCGTAAAAACACACGTTGATTACAAATATAAAAATTGCAAGGTTGAATTAGTGAGAATGGAAAGGGGGGTAATAGAGGATGAGTAATACAAACGACATATTCCAAGTGGATTACATGCTTGATGAAAAGAAAATAAAGATTAATCTTCCTGAAGAAGTTTGGAGGAACATTGATACTATAATCATGACAAGACTATTTCAAGAAGAATTGGTTGTTGAGAAACAAAAAGAAATTGAGGTTGAGGAAGAGTAATGAAAATTAAATTTAGGGTATGGGATAAGAGAAATAACAGATGTTAGTATAAATAGATATGACAAAGATGACTTCTGCAAAATCGTTGATGCAGTTGGTGTTGAAAAGCTTTTAAAGAAACAAAGTCATTATGAAAGACTTGACCAGGCTGAACAGGAACTGTTCAGAAGCAAGCTTCCAAAGATAAAGCCCTCAAGTTCATCATCTTCAAGGAAATATGTGTGTCCTGGATGCGGTGCAATCATCAGAGCAACAAAAGAAGTAAGGGTCACATGCACAGATTGTGAACTTGAATTTGAAGAAGAAATCTAACTTATTGACTACTGTTCTTTGACAACTTAATACAGACCAGTAAACGGTGTGGAACAATCCCCATGTTGTAATAACCTGGTTGATTATATTAGAAAGGGGGTGAACCATTGAATGAACAACCAAAGCTGCAAAGTGATTATTCATCAATTATTGTAAGCTATTCAAACGGAATTGACAGTGCAGGTGCATTATACTGGGCAGTGAATAATTTCCCAAAAGAAAAAATATTCCTTCTTTATTGTGATACTGGGATGGAATATGACATCAATATACAGTTGTTTTATAAAACAGCAGCATTCATGCGTGTGAAACCAATATTACTTGCACACCCAAAGAGTTTCCTTGGACTACTACTTGAAGAAAGACTGATGTTCCCTGACATGAAAAATAGATGGTGTACTTCTTATCTTAAAACAGGAATCACTGATAAATGGATGAGAGCAAACAGGAACATCCTTGGTGAAAAGTGCTTGTTTATAAGTGGTGAAAGAAGGGATGAATCACCAAAGCGGTCAAGACTTCCTGAAATTGAATACCACAGAACCCACTTGAAAACTGAAAGGGTTGCAAAGTTTGAATGTCACTGGTTCAGACCCTGCTTGGATTTTGAGAAGGGGAAAATGTTTGAACAAGGAAAACAACTTCACCTTGAACCACATCCTTGTTATGAATATGTTGACAGGTGCAGTTGCATGTTTTGTGTATTCATGAAGGATAGGCACACAATTGAGAATATGAAAAGACATCCTGAAAAAATAAAACCATATATTCAAGCTGAAATCAAACTGCAACATACATGGAAAGCTAAAACCAGCTTAAAAGAATTATGGGATACAGTTTGTGATGAAGTTGAAGATGGCATTTTAGGATAGAAAGGTGGTGATATCAAGTGGCAGGTTATAAGCAAGTTACAAATAAAGATGTTGAAATTTTCTTGAAACTTTATAAGAAGTACCTTCTATTGAAAGTTAAGGAAATGGAAAAAATTTTGAAAACATTACCCACTAATGTAATTGAAAGATGCTTCAATAGTGCTGAATTCTATGACAAAGGATTTGACACTTCAAAAATTGATGAGATTGAATTTGGATTTGGCGGTCTGCATGGTTATTCCAAAATTGTTGATGTTTCAAATGCATTGTATATATGTAAGCAACTTGATAGTGAAGGCAAGCTTGATGAAACCATGAAAAGATATGGCTTCAAAGTGAAAAGAAATAAAATTGGTGTACTTGAACGGAAAGGAAGGTGAATAAAATGATTGATGTGACTTTTGATTATTCCAAGGTTAGAGGAAAAATCAAAGAAGTATTTGGAACACAGTCTGCATTTGCAGAAGCAATGTCCATGTCACCTGTTTCCCTGTCTGAAAAGCTGAATAACAAAGTGCAATTCAGTCAGAAGGAAATTGACAGAGCATGTGACCTGCTTCAAATTGCAAAAGAAGAAATCCCCATATATTTTTTTACACCAAAAGTTAAGGAAGCTTAACCAACTTATAGAAAGGATGGTATGAAAATGAGTTTTTCAGAGCAGTTGAAAAAAGCAATGTTGGAACGAAACATGAACCAAGCTGAACTTTCAGCACTTACTGGAATCGGAAAATCATCAATCAGTCAGTACCTTTCAGGTAAAAATGAACCAAAAGAACTTGCGTTGAACAAGATTGCAGAAGCACTTGATTGTTCAGTTGCTTTCCTGAAAGGTGAAACGAATTGCAGCGATTCAACACCTGACCCCAAAGGATTGAGAAATGTACCTGTTGACCAGGCTGCAAAAATGCTTGGTAAGTCAAGGCAATTTGTAAGGGTTGCCCTTCAAAGAGGTATTGCACCATTTGGATTTGCGGTAAAGTTGTCAGGCGAAAAATTTTCTTACCACATTTCACCGAAGAAGCTGAATGAATATATCGGAATATGAGAAAGGAAGGTTCAGACATGGAAAATGTAAAAGGATTCAAAGTGTTCAGTCCTGATTGGACATGCAGGGGTTTCCAGTATGAAGTTGGCAAGGTATATGAAGAAAATGTGACACCAAGCGTTTGTGACAGAGGTTTTCACTTCTGCAAACAGGCAAAGGACTGTTTCAACTATTACAAGTTTGACCCCAACAACAAGGTTGCAGAAGTCATTGCCCTGGGCGATATTGCAGAAGATGGTGACAAGTGCTGCACCAACATAATCAAGATTGAAAGAGAAATCACCTGGGAAGAAGTGCTGACAATTGTCAACACTGGAAAGGCTTGCACTGGTCTTTGCAACAGCGGTAACAGGAACAGCGGTGATTGGAACAGCGGTAACAGGAACAGCGGTGACTTCAACAGCGGTGATTGGAACAGCGGTGATTGGAACAGCGGTGATTGCAACAGCGGTAACAGGAACAGCGGTGATTGGAACAGCGGTGATTGGAACAGCGGTAACAGGAACAGCGGTAACAGGAACAGCGGTGATTGGAACAGCGGTAACAGGAACAGCGGTGATTGGAACAGCGGTAACAGGAACAGCGGTGACTTCAACAGCGGTGATTGCAACAGCGGTGATTGGAACAGCGGTAACAGGAACAGCGGTAACAGGAACAGCGGTAACAGGAACAGCGGTAACAGGAACAGCGGTAACAGGAACAGCGGTAACAGGAACAGCGGTGATTGGAACAAGGCTTCCAATGTGGTTGGTTGCTTCAATACTGAAAATCAGAAGCTGCGGTTCTTTGATAAGGAAACAGACATGACCTTTGAGCAGTGGCGAAATTCGGAAGCATGTTGGTTGATGAACAGAATTGATTTCAGACCTGCTGACTGGATTTGGTCAAATGAAATGTCAGATGCTGAAAAGGCTGAACATCCTGAACATGAAACCACTGGCGGTTATTTGAAAATTCGTGACAACACTGACTGCTGCAAAGAATGGTGGAACGGTCTTAACCAAAGAGAAAAGCAAGTCATCATGAGCATCCCCAACTTTGATGCAGATAAGTTCTTCAAAATAACTGGGGTAAAGGTTGGGTGATTGCATGAAGCTATATGAACACCAAAAGCAAGCACTGGAACAGACCAAAGCATTCAACAAGGTTGCATATTACTTGGACATGGGTCTTGGTAAAACATTTGTTGGTTCGGAAAAGATGGTTCAACTTGGTACAGATACCAACATCATAATCTGTCAGAAATCAAAGATAAATGACTGGATGAAACACTTCAAAGACCACTATCCAAGAATTCAAATTTATAACCTGACCGATAAAAAGCAACTGGATGATTTCATTTCACATGATACAGCATGGGCAGGTTATCCTGGTGCAATAATGACAGTCGGCATCATCAATTATGATTTAGTATTCAGAAGGTCAGAACTTCTTCAATTAGAGCATTTCACCTTGATGCTTGATGAATCATCACAAATACAAAATGACACTGCAAAACGGTCAAAATTCATCCTTAAAATGAAACCTGACAATGTGATTCTACTTTCAGGAACACCTACATCAGGAAAATATGAAAACCTATGGTCACAGATGAACCTGCTTGGATGGTCAATCAGCAAAGAATTATACAATAGACAATATGTGAACTGGGTCAAAGTCGAAACAGATGGTTTCATTCACTTTGTAATTGACAAAGAAGAACCTTACAAGAATGTTGACCGATTAAAACAAAAGATGCGTGATTATGGGTCAGTGTTCCTTAAAACAGAAGAATGTTTTGACCTTCCTGAACAGATATTCATTCCAATTACAGTTAAGAAAACAAAAGAATACACAAGATTCAGGAAAAAAGGACTTGTGACAATTGATGGAACTGAACTTGTTGGTGACAGCACCTTGACTAAAAGATTATATTCCAGGATGCTTTGTGGTCACTACAACAAGGACAAGCTTCAAGCATTCAAAGACCTGGCATCCAGTACAAAAGACAGACTGATTGTGTTCTACAACTTCAATGCAGAACTGGATGCACTTCAACGGATAGCAGCAGAACTTGAAAGACCTATATCACAGGTGAATGGTCATGTCAAAGACCTGACTGCTTATGAAAATGAAGAAGATTCAATCACCCTGGTGCAATATCAGGCAGGTGCAATGGGATTGAACCTTCAAAAGGCAAACAAGGTTGTGTTCTTCACACTCACTGATAAAAGTGAACTTTTTGAACAGGCAAAAAAGAGGGTTCACAGAATCGGTCAAAGCAAGACATGCTTCTATTACCTGATGATGTGCAACGACAGTGTTGAAGAAGTCATCCTTGATACCTTGAACCAAAGAAAGGATTTTACTGACTATCTATTTGAGCAGTTTGAAAGGGATTCAAAATGAACTACAAACATGGAATGAAAGGAACAAGGCTTTATAGGATTTGGCAAGCTATGAAAACAAGATGCTTCAACCCAAACTTTCCAAGATTCAATGATTATGGTGGTCGTGGAATTAGTGTTTGTGATGAATGGAAAGATGATTTTCAAGCCTTCCATTGTTGGTCAATTTTGAATGGTTATCAAGAGAATTTGACCATAGACAGAATTGATAATGATGGAAATTATGAACCTATAAATTGCAGATGGACAACCAATGAAGTTCAAGCAAACAATTCAAGACAATGCAATTTCATTGAATTTAATGGTGAAACTCACAACCTTACTGAATGGGCAGAAATACTAAACATTCCAAGGTATGTGCTATCAAACAGAATTCATGCTTACGGTTGGACAGTTGAAAGAGCATTCACAACCAAAGCACAAAGGAAACCAAGAAAGGCGGTGAACAAAGTATGAACTATTCAAAGAATGTGAGATATAAGAAAAACCACAAGCAAGTGGTGTTTAGAAGGATTCTTATTTCATGGGTTATCATCTTGTTAGTTGGTGCAATGGTTGGCTTCTTTATTGGAAGGTCAACAAAGTCAGCAAATACATTACCAATAACCACTGAAACCAGTACGTTTGCCCCTTTCCCCACACTAACAGTTACACCACATGTGACAATGACCCCTGTTCAAGAAACTTCTGAACCGCAACCAAAAACTGAATTGGTTAGCCTGGGCGAATTCAGAATCACAGCATACTGTCATTGTGAAAAGTGCTGCGGTGACTGGTCAAAAGACAGACCAACAGATGAAGATGGAAAGCTGCTTGTGTACACAGCATCAGGTGAACTTGCAGTTGAAGGTATGACCATAGCAGCGGATACAAGTGTACTGCCCTTTGGAACGGAAGTCATCATTGATGGCAACAGGTACATAGTCCAGGACAGGGGCAGAGTTATCAAAAACAACCGAATTGATGTGTATTTTGAAAATCATCAGGATGCCTTGGAATTCGGTGTTCAATACAAAGAAGTATTTATAGAAAGGATGATTGAAAATGATTAAGTGTAACAATGAATGCCCATTGAAAAAGTTTGACGGATGTTGTCATTCTTGCCCCCACATTGAGGGATGCACAGATGCATGTGAAAGTGAACCAAAAACATGCGGTGAAGCAATCTTTGATGAAGAAACAGGTTTGATGACATTCCAGGAACAGCAGGTTGCAGTTCTTCAACAAATTGCTGACCTGGTAACTGCAAAGAAAAAGATTGAAGCACAGGAAAAGGAACTGAAAGACAAGTTGAAAGAAGCAATGGAAAAATACAGTGTTAAGAAGTTTGACAGTGACATTCTGAAAATCACATATGTTGCTGCAACTACTGCAACAAGCATTGACAGTGCTAAGCTGAAAAAGAAGTACCCTGCTATTGCAGAAGAATGTTCAAAGACTTCTAAAAAATCAGCTTACATCAAAGTTGAAATCAAGGATGAAGCCTAAAGAAACCACATGCAAGGATTGCAGAAAGTGGCGGTATTGCGTGGAAAGTTCCAGGGGATATCCTTGCATCAAGTTTGAAAGGATGTGTTGCAAGTGGGCAGTGAAAAACGGTTTGAAACCAAGGTCAAGAAGTGGCTTGAATCAGAAGGAATCTATTCAGCAGGAACAGCACAGGACAAGAAAGTGATTCCTGAATGTGGTTGGTACTTAAAGACCTGGGGCGGTGGAATGCAAAAATCAGGCATCCCTGACCTGCTGCTTTGTGTGAATGGCTTCTTCATCAGTGCAGAACTGAAAGGTGATGCAGGAAAACCATCTGACCTTCAATTGAAAAACACAACAGCAATCAATGGGTCAAATGGAATAGGTATGGTTCTTTATCCGAAAGGATTTGAACAATTTCAAAACATAGTGAAAGGGGTGAAAAAATGCAATGTTCACACAGCAGAATTGAATGCTTTGAAAAATGCCCATTCAAGTACAAGCTGCGTTATCGTGACAAAATACTAACCTTGCCCCCTGATAATGCTGACCATCCGCTTATTATTGGAACAGCACTTCACACAGGGTTGGAAAAGGGTGTGACAAAAGCAATTGATGAATACTTCATGTCATATCCAATAATCACAGATGACCATATCAATGAAGCAATTAAGCTTGAATACTTGATACCAAGGGCATCAAAGCTGTTACCCAAAGGGGAATTTGAAGTCAAGATTTCAACGGAAGATTTCATTGGTTATATTGACCTTCTTGCACCAGTGACCATGTTCCATGAATCGGAAGTTCCGAATCAGTATGACATCTATGACTTCAAGTATTCCAATAATATCAGCAATTACAAACAGTCAGACCAGTTGCACCTGTACAAATATTTCTTTGAAAAGTGCAACCCTGGCAAGTACATCAGAAACCTTTTCTTCTTGTTTGTTCCGAAGGTCAATATCAAGCAGAAGAAAACCGAAGATTTGTCAGAGTTTAGGAAAAGAATTCTTGATGAATTGAAGGGTGTTGAACCCGAACTGGTTCAGATTGAGTATGACCCAAACAAGGTCATCAACTTCTTACTGAACACAAAGCACACCATTGAAGCAACGGAATTCAACAAAAACAGCACATATCTTTGTAACTGGTGCGAATACCAAAATTATTGTGAGAAAGGAATTGATTATATGTTGTTACCAAAAAATGAAAGAAGGAACATCCAAAAGATTGAAAAGAAAGTCATTTGGATGTATGGGTCACCATTCAGCGGAAAGACCACATTTGCAAATAAGTTTCCTGACCCCTTGATGTTGAACACAGATGGAAATATCAAGTTTGTTGATGCCCCTTACATTGCAATCAGGGATAAGGTTGAAGCAAACGGAAGGTTAGCACCAAAAAGAACCTTTGCATGGGCAATGTTCAAGGAAGTTATTGAGGAACTTGAAAAGAAAGACAATGATTTCAAGACCATCATTGTTGACCTGCTTGAAGATTGTTATGAACATTGCAGACTGTACATGTATGACCAAATGGGCATCACCCATGAATCTGATGACAGTTTCAGGGCATGGGATAAGGTTCAGACTGAATTCCTGTCAACCTTGAAGAAGCTGATGAACCTGGACTATGAAAACATCATTCTGATTTCCCATGAAGATACTTCAAAGGACATTACCAAAAAGGGCGGTGACAAAATCACTGCAATCAAGCCGAATCTGCGTGAAAAGGTTGCAAACAAGGTTGCAGGTATGGTTGATATTGTGGCAAGGGTTATTGCTGATGATAATGTCAGAACCCTGTCTTTCAAGACCAATGAAGTAATCTTTGGCGGTGGTAGATTGACAGTCAGTACCAATGAAATTCCACTTGATTATGATGCTTTCTTGGAAGTCTATGAAGAAGCAAATAAAAATGCAGTTGCAGAATTGAGTGGTGAAAAACCTGCTGCATCCGCTTCCACTGAAAGAAAAGGCAGAAAGAAGAAGGAAGAACCTGCTGAACCTGCACCCAAAGAAGAACCGCAAGAAGAAACAGAACCTGCGGATGCTGAACCCAAAGAGGAAATAAAGGAAGAACCACAGGAAGAACACACTGAACAAGAAGCACCAAAGACAAAAAAGACCAGGAAAAAGAGGGGTGAATAATTTGAAAATCACAATGTCAGTTTCAAATCTTAAAGAGATTCTCAAAGCTTGTAAGAATTATGTGAGTAAGGACAATTACAGACCTATGTTACAAGCAATTCAGCTTAATTGCATCAATGGTACTTGTAAGGCAACAGCACTTGATGGGTATAAGATGATGACAATTTGCGTTCCTTATGAAGGTGATGAAGGAACAATGTACATTCCAGTTATTAAACCTCCAAAGGGAACAAAGGTCATCATATCTGATTTAGATTCAGAAATAATGTTTGACTTCCTCACAGAAAAGCAAGTGGTAAAGAAATTTGAAGGTGAGTTCCCCAATGTAAAAAAAGTTTTTCCAGAGGGTGAACCGAATTTCAGAATAGGTTTTGACCCAAAGCTTCTGAAAGATGCATTGGATGGTTTCAGTGATAGCACATGTGTTGAGATTAAATTCTTTGGTGAAACAACTGGAATCATCATTAAAAACAGTATTGGTAAACAAGCATTGGTTCTTCCAATGCGACTAAAATAATCAAATTTAGAAAGGATAAGGTGATTTATTATGGCACAAAACATTTGGGATAAGTTTGATAAGCAGTACAACACAGAGGAATTGGCAAAGGAAGTTAAGGAACAGAAAGAAAATGGTGGCAACTTTACCCCTGTTCCCTTTGGAAGCTATGAAGTAGCAGTAACCAAAATGGAACTGACAGAATCCAAAGCACATGACCCTATGGTTACAATTTGGTTCAAGGTTCTGAATGGTGAACACAAAGGTAGCTTGATTTTCTACAACCAGGTAATCACACAGGCTTTCCAAATCCATCTTGTCAATGAGTTGTTAAGAGCAATGGACACAGACCTTGACATTGAGTTTGTAACATACAAGCAGTATGCACAGCTTCTGATGGATGTTCATGAAGCTATTGATGGCAACCTTGAATTTGGTTTGGACTATACCGAAGGAAAGAAAGGTTTCCCCAAATTTGAGATTACAGAAGTGTTTGAAGTTGAATAAGTAAGCACAGGGTGTGAGTGCTTAAAAATTTTTAAGCACTCACATTTTACCCTGGACTTCCCCATTATTAGTATAACCAACAGCTTATAAACTTATACAGAAAGGATGTGAATGAAAATGCTGTTTTATGACTTTGAAGTTTTCAGTCAGGATTGGTTGGTGGTCATCCTGGATGTAACAAACAGAAAAGAACATGTAATCATCAATGACCCTGATGAACTTGAAAGAGTGTACAAGGAAAATGTCAATGACATTTGGGTTGGCTATAACAGCAGACCTTATGACCAATACATCCTGAAAGGCATCCTTTGCGGATTTGACCCCAAACAAATCAATGATTTCATTATAGTGAAGGGAAACCCTGGATGGAGGTTTTCTTCTGTGCTGCGGAATGTACCATTGATAAATTATGATGTGATGCTTGGAACTGATAGAGGATTGAAAACTTTTGAAGGGTTCATGGGTCACAACATCAAGGAATCAAGTGTTCCTTTTGATATAGACAGAAAACTGACACAAGAAGAAATTGATGAAACAGTAAAGTATTGTAGACATGATGTGGAACAGACCATTGAAGTGTTCCTGCAAAGAAGTGAAGAATTTGATGCTTCCAGGGAACTTATTAAGATATTCAATTTACCAGTAACATCATATAGCAAAACCAAAGCACAATTGGTTGCTGAAATATGTGGTGGTATGGGAAAAAGGTTTGATGGCAATGAATTTGACTTCCCCATTGTTCCATGTGTGGAAAAGCAATTGAAAAAATATAGGTATGTTCTTGATTGGTACAAGAACCCTGAAAACCATGATTATTCAAAATCACTGGAAACAATCATTGCAGGTGTACCACATACATTTGCCTGGGGTGGCATCCATGGTGCAAAGAAGCAAAACACTGAATCGGGTGTGCTGTTGAATATGGATGTGACAGCTTATTACCCTTCCATTCAATTGCAATATAAGTTTGGTTACAGGAACATGTCAAAGCCTGAAAACTTTGAATTGATACACAAAGAAAACCTGCGATATAAAGCCGAAGGAAACAAAAAAGCAAGGTCACCTTTTAAGATTGCAGATAACAGTATGAGTGGACAGCTTAAAGACAAGAACAGCAAATTGTATGACCCATTGATGAATAATGCAGTTTGCGTGAATGGTCAGCTTATGCTGCTGATGCTGATTGAAATGGTTGAACCCCATGCACAGCTTGTTCAGAGCAACACAGATGGTATTTTGTTAAAGCTGAAAAGCATTGATGATTATGACATCCTGGATGATGTTGTTTATGAATGGGAATGTGCAACAGGAATGAAAATGGAATTTGAACTATTCAGCAAGGTGTTCCAAAAGGATGTGAACAATTACATTCTAATTGCTGATGATGGGAAAATCAAATCCAAAGGTGGTTATGTGAAAAAGCTTTCAAATTTAGATTATGACCTTCCGATTATCAACAAGGCACTTATCAACTACATGGTGCATGGAATATCTGTTGAAGATACCATCCTTCCCTGCAATGACCTGAAAGAATTTCAGATGGTAACAAAGATTTCAAATAAGTACAAGCACATAGTTCATGGTAACAAGATACTGAAAGAAAAATGCATCAGAGTATTTGCATCCAAAGCACCTTCTGATGCAGGGGTGTTCAAAATTAGCATTCGGACTGGGAAGCCTGAAAAGATATCAAATTCACCTGAACACTGCTTCATTTTCAATGATGCGGTCAATGGATTGAAAGTTCCTGAAAAACTTGACAAGCTTTGGTATATCAAGTTTGCAAAGAAAAGGCTTGCTGATTTTGGGGTGGTGTGATGAAAAAGATTATATACAGAAAGGAAGTGATGAAGCTTGTTTTTCAAAGGATATGTTGAAACCAAAGATAAGAAATGCATTGAGAAGTTCAAAAACAGAACTGATTTCAAAACATACCGACAAGTGAAGTCACTTCCTGAATTTGCAGGTATTTTGGATACTGACACCATTCTGATTGATATTGATGACTTTGAACAAAGTGAACTTTTGTTTCAAATAGTCAAAGACCATCAGTTGAAGTGCAGAGTTTATGAAACCACAAGGGGTAAACACTTCTTGTTTAAGAATACAACTGTTGACACCAACAGAACCAAAGCGAATCTTGCAATTGGTTTGGTTGCTGACATCAAGCTTGGTAAAAAGAATTCATATTCAGTCTTAAAGTTCAACAATAAAGAAAGAAAAATACTTTATGACCAAGCTGACAATGAAGAAGCACAGGAACTTCCAAAGTGGATGCTTCCAGTGAAAACAACAATGGAATTCCTGAACCTTGAACCTGGTGATGGAAGAAATCAATCCCTGTTCAACTACATATTAACTTTACAATCAAATGATTTCAGTGTGGAAGAATCCAGGGAATGTATCAGGCTTATAAACAAATACATTCTAAAAGTTCCATTATCAGATGATGAATTAGAAGTGATACTGCGTGATGATGCTTTCAAGAAACCAGTGTTTTTCAAAGGTACAACCTTCCTTTTTGATAAATTTGCAACTTATTTGAAAAACAACCATCACATTATCAGGATAAACAACCAATTGCATCTTTACAGGGATGGGGTTTATATCAGCGGATACATGGAAATTGAATCTGAAATGATTAAACATATCCCCCAACTTAACAGGGCAAAAAGGGCAGAAGTTTTGGCATACCTGGAAATTATGATTCGTGAAAACACCCCTGCATCCCCTGCCCACATGATTGCTTTCAGAAATGGCATTCTGAACATAAAAGATGATAGCTTCACCCCTTTTTCACCTGACATTGTAATTACAAACAAAATCGAATGGGATTACAACCCACATGCTTATTGTGAACTCACAGATAAAACCCTTGACAAGATTGCTTGCAATGACCCGAACATAAGGGCATTACTTGAAGAAGCAGCGGGATTCTGTATGTTCAGAAGAAATGAACTGGGAAAAGCGTTTATCTTAACTGGTACAGGAAGCAACGGAAAATCAACTTATCTGAACATGTTGAAGCACATGCTTGGAAAGCACAATGTTTCATCCCTGGACTTGAAAAAGCTTGGTGACAGATTCAGCACAGTAATGTTGTTTGGAAAGCTTGCCAATATAGGTGATGACATATCTGATGAATTCATCATGGATGCTTCAATCTTCAAGAAAATAGTCACTGGTGAAACCATTGATGCTGAACAAAAAGGTCAACCAAAATTTGAATTTGAACCTTATGTGAAGCTGTTCTTTTCTGCAAACAACATTCCAAGGATGGGTAAAGGAAGGGATTCTGCTGCAATATTAAGGCGGTTGATTATTGTTCCATTTGATGCAAGGTTTACTGTTGATGACCATGACCATGACCCACATATTGGTGATATGCTGCGGTCACAGGAATCAATGGAATATCTGATTCAACTTGGTTTGAAAGGTTTGAAAAGAGTTCTTAAAACCAAGAAGTTCAGCGAATCAGAAAAAGTTCAAAAAGAACTTGAAGAATATGAAGAAAGTAACAACCCTGTTCTTGGATTCATCAAAGAAATTGAATTAAGTGATGACTTCAAGATTGAGAATGAACCAACAAAGGATGTTTACAAGAGATACCAAGAATATTGCTTGGCAAATAATCTGCAACCTATGTCAAACATTGAATTTTCAAAGCAAATCAACAGAATTTTGAACATGCAAGTTGTTGTTAAAAGGATTGGAAACAAGACCCACAGATTATTTGTTCCAAGGTAAAAGAAAGGGTGGTGTAAGTGGATACATGTGTAATGTGCGGTGAATATGTTCCAGAGGGAAGGCAGGTTTGCATCAGTTGTGAAAAAGCACCTTCCATCAAAGACAGTGGGAACAGAAGAAAGTTTGAAAGTGGTGCAGTCAGAGATATTCAGGAAGGCAAAGGAAGGTGTGACCTTCTTCCCCTGGGTGTAGTTGCTGACTTGATGGGGTTAAAAGAGTTAATGCGGATTCATGAGTTCAAAAGCACAGGTGATGTCATCCCCCTATTTGATGCACTAAAAGAATTTTCGAGCATCTATATGACCAAAGATGAAAATGGCAAAATCACTGAATATGACAGCAAGGAAAAAGAACTTTCTGACATGATGCTTGAAGTGTCCATCCACTTTGAAGAAGGTGCAAAGAAGTATGGTGACAACAACTGGCGAAAAGGCATTCCTGCGTATTGTTACATTGATTCAGCGGTCAGGCATTATCTGAAATGGATTCGTGGTGACAATGATGAACCACATGACAGGGCATTTGCTTGGAATCTGCTTTGCTGCATTTGGACTTGTCAAAACAAGCCTGAATTGAATACTTATCTGAAAGGTGGTGCAGCAAGTGGCAAATAAAAACCCAAAATTCAATGCAAGCGGATGTCCTGACCCAACAGCATATGAAGCATTGAAACCAATAATCAAAGAAGATGTTGAACTGGAATCAAAAGTCAACTTTCTGATTAAGGTGTTAAAGTTCATCATAAATGAAAGTGGTTTTGAACTTTTGAACCGAATTGAAATAAAAGATAAAAAGACAGGAAGGTGCTTCAAATGAATATTTCAAAAATGAACAGATGTGGAGATTGTATTTATGCAATTTACAAAGGGATTCCAATGCACCCAAAGCTTAGGATATGTGAGAACAAAAAAAGTGGATATTTCAAGGTAGCGGTTCAATCATATGCATGTAATTTATACAAAGAGATTAAAAATCCGCAATGGCGAGATTACTGTAACAAAATGTATTCAGATTAGATATTGAGGGGGTAACTTTAAATGAAAGAAATGATTAAGAGAATGAACCAGTTCAGCAGAATGAAACCTGCATCTATACCTGATGACCTGTCAGATTACTTGGCTGACAATGGGTTCTTCCTTTCCCCTGCATCCACAAAGTATCATGGAAATTATGAAGGTGGACTGTATGACCATTCAACCAATGTTGCAGACAGGTTGATGTGGATGACCGAAAACCTGAACTTACAGTGGCAGCGGAATGAATCACCCTGGATTGTTGGCATGTTCCATGACCTGTGCAAGATAGATGAATACATCAAGGTTGTGGATGAAGAAGGTCAGGTGATGATGGGAACTGGTGAAGTGAAAGGTGAAGAAGCACACTTTGAACATGCATCTGATGTGCTGCTGAAAGGGCATGGTGATAAGTCAATCATGCTGCTGTCACAGTTCATCACATTGACAGAAGAAGAAATCTTGTGCATCAGGTATCACATGGGTGCTTATAACAGGGATGACTGGGGAGGCTTTGACAAGGCAATCAGAAAGTATCCGAATGTGTTATTCACTCACACTGCTGATATGTATGCATCAAAGGTTATTGAAAATTAACTTTCAAAAGTAATCAATGTTACAGTTTATTATGGTTATGTTACGGTTGAATTTTTCAAGTGTAACAATGAAAGCCTTGATAATACAGGGTTGTTACACATGTTACACATGTTACGGTTGTTTTTAACTTAATAACAATATTAGTGTTTTTTATAATCATTAAATTTTAATGATTTCATAAAAAATAACTATATAAGAAGTATAACTGTAACAAGTGTAACACTTAACCTGTGAAAGTATTGATGTGTCTGACTTTGAAGGTGTTACACATGAAAAATACAACCGTAACATTTTAAGTGTAACTGTAACATTGATGTGTAACAGATGAAAGTATTGAAGAAAGGGTGATGAAATGACAGCAAAACAATATTTAAGGCAAGCATACCGCCTGAATGAATTGATAAATAGTCACATCAGAGAAGTTGAACAGTTAAGGCTTCTTTCAACAAGTGTTCCAAGTACAGATTTTTCAAAGGAAAGAGTTCAAGGGGGCAAGCTTCCAGGGGATAGAATTTCAAATATTATTGCAAAAATTGTTGACCTTGAAAAGCAAATCAATGATGAAATAGACCACTTTGTTGATTTGAAAAAGGAAATTCATGATGTTATTGAAGCGGTGAAAAGTCCTGACCAAAGGCTTGTGTTAAGATGCAGGTATATTGAATTTTTAACCTGGGAAAAGACTGCTGAAATTATGAACTATTCTATTAAACAGATACATAGAATACATTCAGCAGCATTACAGAATGTAGTTATTCCAAAAAGATGACATGAAATGTCCTTGTATGTCACTGTTAATATATGGTTCAATTAAACTTGAAGAAATAGCAGCAAGTGAATTGCTGCTATTTTTTATTTTGATTGAAAGGCGGTGTTGCAGATGGCACTGACAAAGAAGCAGAAAGTGTTTGCAGATGAATATTTAGTTGATACAAATGCAACACAGGCTGCAATCAGGGCAGGTTATAGTGAAAAAACAGCATATAGTCAAGGACAGAGATTGTTGAAGAATGTTGAAGTTCAAAACTATATAGAAGAACAGCTTGAAAAGGTTCACAATGAAAATATTGCAGATGCATCAGAAGTCATGATGTACTTAACTTCTGTTTTGCGTGGTGAATCTATGTCAGAAGTTATTGTGATTGAAGGTACTGGTGAAGGATGTTCAGATGCAAGAAGAATGATGAAAGCACCTGATGAAAAAGACAAAATGAAAGCTGCTGAACTTCTTGGGAAAAGATATGGGTTGTACAAAGATAATATGAACATCATTGGTGCAATTCCTGTTGTTATTCAAGATGACCTGGATGATGAAGATGATGAATAGTAACAGGTTAGTAACAAAATTATTGACAAAGCCTGTGTTTTCAGCATCTTGCATTTATTGCACCATAAAAAGGCGGTGATGAACATGCAAAAGTTGAACATTTCATTGAAGAAAGTTGTTGGAAAGAAATACAACAAGTTTTGGAAGTTCAAAGGCAGATACAGAATTGTAAAAGGTTCAAGAGCATCTAAAAAATCAAAGACTGCTGCATTATGGTATATAACTAATATGATGAAATATCCTGATGCAAATACCTTGGTGATAAGAAAGACTTTCCGAACAATCAAGGATTCCTGTTTCACTGAATTGAAATGGGCAATCAACAGGTTGTGTGTTCAGGAATTTTGGAAAATCACTGAATCACCGCTTGAAATGACTTACATTCCCACAGGTCAGAAGATTTATTTCAGGGGTCTTGATGACCCATTGAAAGTCACTTCTATCACTGTTGAAGTTGGTTGCCTGTGTTGGATGTGGATTAACATTATCGGTTCACATCATAAAAATAAACTTCTCTAATTGCTGGAACACCCTAACGTAAAGACGAGGGCAATCAGCAGCGAAGCTACTTGACAATAATAAATGGTTATGGTATCATATACTTACGAAATACAGGTAAGGACGGTGATACCATGAAAGAAGTCTGGAAGGACATCAAGGGATATGAGGGCTTCTACCAAGTGAGCAATCAAGGATGTGTGAAGAGCCTTGGCGGTTGGTGCGGAACTACTCTAAGGAAAGAGAAAATCCGCTCCACAAGCCTTACGCATGACGGATATGTGAAAGTAAGGCTGATACACCAAGGAAGAGACAAGACGGCGAGAGTTCACAGATTGGTAGCAGAGGCATTCGTTCCAAATCCTGAAAGCAAAAGCACAGTCAATCACAAAGATGGAAACAAACAGAACAACATTGTTGAAAATCTTGAATGGGTTGACAGGAAAGAACAAATGGTTCACGCTTACAAGATGGGATTAAAAACTTCAAGGCTTGGTTCTGAAAATTCCAATGCAAAACTTACCGATGAACAAGTGAAAGAAATCCGAAAACTATATGTTCCACAAAGCAAAGAATTTGGAACGGTTGCACTTGGCAAAATATACGGTGTGACAAATAGGGTAATAGGATTGATTATAAACGGTAAGGCTTATAAAAATGTCAAGTAGAACGTTCAACGACTATCGAAAGCAGAAAAGCATCCACAAGGGTGCTTTTTTTGTTAGTAGAGTAGGGTTCAAGCGAATCCGAAACGGGAGGCACACTTCTCCGGAAGTGCGAAGATATAGTCTGCTCTATATGGAAACATATAGAGGGCAAGCGGAAGCGGCTTGCCCGTAACACAATGCGAAGAAGCATATGAAATCATGAAAGAATCTGATTTTGACATGCTTGATGAATCCATTCGTGGTGAAGTTCCAGAAGGCTTGTTCAAACAGATAACAATGACCTTCAACCCATGGAATGAACATCACTGGATAAAGAAGCGTTTCTTTGATGCACCCCCTGACCCTGATATTCTTGCACTGACAACCAATTACATGTGCAATGAATGGTTGGATGCAGCGGATAGAAAGGTCTTTGAAACAATGAAGAAAAACAATCCCCGAAGGTACAGGGTTGCAGGTCTTGGTGACTGGGGAATTGTTGAGGGTCTTATATTTGAGAACTGGGAAGAAAAAGCCTTTAACCTGGAAGAAATCAAAAAGATACCTGGTATCAAGTCAGCTTTCGGTCTTGACTTTGGTTACACAAATGACCCTTCTGCACTATGGTGTGGAATGATTGACCTGCAAGGTAAAACCATCTATGTGTTTGATGAAATGTATAAAAAAGGTATGTCTAATGAAGCAATTGCAAAGGAAGTCACAAATATGGGATACCGAAAGGAACGAATCAGGGCAGATTCAGCAGAACCGAAGTCAATTGACAGGTTGCGTGATATTGGTCTTTCAAACATCACTGCTGCAAGAAAAGGAAAAGACAGTGTGAATAATGGAATTGACTTTATCCAGGACTTCAAAATTATCATTCACCCAAGGTGTGTAAACTTCATCACTGAAATAAGCAACTATACCTGGGATACAGATAAGTTTGGAAAGAAGTTGAACATCCCTATTGATGACTTTAACCACTTGATGGATGCAATGAGATATGCCCTTGAAGAATTTGTCAAAGGGAAGTCTTTTTCTTTTGATTAGTAACATGATAGTAACAAAACACTTTGAAAACATTGTATTTCTTGGTGTTATCATATATGAGGTAATGAAAGGGGGTGAATGAATCGTGTTTAACTTTTTTCAATCTGAAACTGAAAGAGTGAACAACATCATCAGAATGGGTGCTGAAACAGTGATTACTGATGAACGGTTCATTGAACTTGAAATTCAGCGGTTCAAGGCAAGTCGAAGAAGAAAAGAAATGTTTGATGGTGAAAGGTACTTTGCAGGTAACCATGACATCCTGAAAAGAAAAAGGACTGTTATTGGTGAAGGCGGTGAATTGACCGAAATTGACAACCTTCCAAACAACAGGATTGTTGATAACCAGTACAAGAAGATGGTCAATCAAAAGACAAATTACCTGCTTGGTCAACCAATAGCAATCAGAACAGAAAATGAAATTTATGATAAGCTTTTGAAGCAGATGTTCAATAAGCGTTTCATGCGTTTGTTGAAGAACCTGGGTAAGGATTCCTTGAATGAAGGCATTGGATGGTTGTTTGTTTACTACAATGAACATGGTGAATTCGCCTTAAAGAAGTTCAAAGGATATGAAATCATTCCTGGTTGGGCAGATGCAGACCACACCATCCTTGATTATGCAATCAGGATATATGAAGTCATTGCTTATGAAGGTGACCAGGAAAAGACTATTGAAAAAGTTGAAGTCTATGATGAAAATGGAATTCATTACTTCACCCTGGAAGATGGAAGGCTTGTTCCTGACAATCCCTTCTTTGCAAATTACTTCACCACCACTGACCATGAAGGCAATGACCAAGGATGGAACTGGTCAAGAATTCCGCTGATTCCCTTCAAATACAACAGTGAGGAAATACCACTTATCAAGAATGTGAAATCTTTGCAGGATGGCTTGAATATTATCCTTTCCAACTTCCAAAACAATATGGAAGAAGATGCAAGGAACACCATTCTTGTTTTAGTGAACTATGATGGTGAAAAACTTGGTGAATTCAGAAAGAACCTGGCAACCTATGGTGCTGTTAAGGTCAAGACCGTTGATGGTGCAGCAGGTGACCTGAAAACATTGCAGGTTGAAGTGAATGCTGAAAACTACAAGGCAATTATTGAGATATTCAAGAAAGCAATTATTGAAAATGCAATGGGTTATGATGCAAAGGATGACAGACTTTCAGGTGAACCAAATCAGATGAATATTCAATCAATGTATTCTGATATTGACTTGGATGCAAATGAAATGGAAACTGAATATCAAGCTGCATTTGAAGAATTACTTTGGTTTATCAATTGTCATTTTGCAAACACTGGTCTTGGTAACTTTGAGGATGAACCAGTTGAAATTATATTCAATCGTGACATGTTGATGAATGAAGCAGAAGTCATTGAAAACATCAACAAATCAATTGGAATTCTTTCTGATGAAACCCTTGTATCACAGCATCCTTGGGTTGATGACCCACAAGCTGAACTGGAAAGGAAGAAAGCTGAAAAAGAAGCTGCAATGGCAGAATATCAGAATGCCTTCAAGCCTTACCCTGGTGAAGGTGGTGTTGTAGATGAAGAATAGTGCATATTGGAAGCTGCGGTTTGAACAATTGGAAGCTGCATCACACAAGAATGCTATTTCTACATTTGAAACCATTCAGGAACAATACATTGCAGCGGAAAAAGAAATTGAAAGGCAGATTTCAACCTGGTATCAAAGATTTGCAAAGAATAATCAAATCAGCATGGCAGAAGCAAGAAAGCTTTTAACATCAGGTGAACTTGCTGAATTCAAATGGGATGTCAAAGAGTTCATTAAGTATGGTGAACAAAATGCACTAAATCCTATTTGGATGAAAGAACTTGAAAATGCATCTGCAAGATTCCACATTTCCAGGCTTGAAGCTTTGAGAATTGAAACACAGCAGACAGTTGAAAGGCTGTTCGGTGGTCAGACTGATGAAGTTGACAAGCTGCTGAAAAAGAACTACTTGCAGAACTATTATCACACAGTGTATGAGGTTCAAAAGGGTTTCAACATTGGATGGGATATTGCAGCAATTGATGACAGGACTGTTGAAAGGTTAATTTCAAAACCATGGGCAACAGATGCAAAGAATTTCAGTGAAAGGATATGGTCAAACAAGGCTTCCCTTATCAATGAAGTTCAGACACAGCTTACAAGGACAATCATGCTTGGAAAGTCACCTGATGATGCAATCAAAGCTATTGCAGCAAAGATGAAGTCATCACAGGGGCAAGCAGGAAGGTTGGTGATGACAGAATCAGCTTATTTTTCTTCACAGTCACAGAAGGAAGCTTTCAATGCTTTGGATGTGGAAAAGTTTGAAATAGTGGCAACACTGGACAGCAGCACATCCGAAATATGCAGGGAACTTGATGGACATGTGGAAGAAATGAAGAACTATGAACCAGGGGTCACTGCTCCACCATTCCACCCTTTTGCAGAACCACTACTGTACCATACTTTGACGATAATGACGGTGAAAGATTCGCCAGAAACAGTAGTGGTAAAGGTATTTATATTCCGTCAAACATCACATATCATGAGTGGAAGAAGCAATTTATAAAATAACCTGTGGTGTAGATTTACAACTATATGGGCATTATATGAGGTCAAAAAAATCCAGTTTTTACTGAAAAATTATGAAATGAACCCAAAGGGGTGATTGGTAGTAGTTTCTTTCAGTGAACTGGATTTTTTGATATATCGTCACTTTGGTATTTCTGACGAAAACTGAAAAGACAAATGATACTGGACTGAACCAGGTAAAAAATGAATTTGAAAGGATGGTCAAAACAATGAAAAAAGAAGATTTGGTGAAATTAGGACTTGATGAAGAACTGGCAAAGAAGGTTGCTGATGCATCTGCGGAAGAACTGAAAGGCTTTATCCCAAAGGCAAGGTTTGATGAAGTCAACACTGAAAAGAAGAACCTTGAAACCGCAAAGGCAACATTGGAAGGTCAGCTTGAACAGCTTAAAAATTCCACTGGTGATGTGGAATCCATGAAGAAGCAGATTGAAACCCTTCAAGCTGAAAACAAGAAGAAGGATGAAACACATGCTGCTGAAATAAAACAGTTGAAGCTTGACACTGCAATTGCTGCTGCCCTTACGGATGCGAAAGCAAAGAATGCAAAGGCAGTCAAAGCACTGCTTGACCTGGAAAATGCAGAATTACTTGATGATGGAACAGTCAAAGGTTTGGCTGACCAAATTAAGAAGCTGCAAAGTTCAGAGGATTCCAAGTTCCTGTTTGACACCGAAAAGAAGAAGCAGACAATCAAGGGTGCAAAGCCTGGTGAATCAGGCAATGAAGAACCTGATGGCAAGGTTGACTTGAAAAACATGTCATATGATGAACTTTGTGCATACCTGGAAGCACACCCTGAAACCAAAATTTAATTTTGAAAGGATTAGGTGAAAATTATGCCGAATACGAAATTCAACAACAAAAGCTTCAATGCGGAAGCTTTCAAGTACCTGGTTGGTAGAGTTCCCAACTTAAAAATGAACGAAATCAAGAAGTCAAAAGCACTGGTCAGCAATCCTGACATCAAGGATGTCTTTGCAAGTCAGGATGGTACTGCATATGCAAGACTTGCAATGCGTGGTCTTGCTGATGGTGATGCTGTCAACTATGATGGTCAGACTGACATCACTGCAACCACAACCAAGACCTTTGAACAGGGTGTTGTTGTGGTTGGTCGTGCCAAAGGATGGATTGAAAGAGATTTCAGCTATGATGTCACAGGCGGTGTTGACTTCATGGAAAATGTTGCACAGCAGATTGCAGGTTATAAGGATGGTCTTGACCAGGATACCTTGCTTGCAATTCTTGAAGGTATCTTCAAGATGACTGGCACAAAAAATGAAGAGTTTGTTACCAATCACACCCACAATGTCATTTCAACCACAACTGGAAAGATGGCAGCGGAAACACTTAACACTGCGGTTCAGAAGGCTTGCGGTGACAACAAGAAGAAGTTCAGCCTTGTGTTCATGCACAGTGCGGTTGCAACCAATCTTGAAAACCTGAACCTTCTTGAACACCTGAAATACACTGACAAAGACGGTGTGACAAGAGAACTTGACCTTGGAACATGGAACGGAAAACTGGTTGTCATTGATGATGCACTTCCCCATGTTGATGTTCCTGCGGTATCTGCTGCAAATGCTGTTCCTGGTGTTTACACTATCACAATCAAATCCCCTGGTGCTGCAATCGGTGACAAAATCAAAATTTGTGGTAAGGAATACACTTGTACTGATAATGGTTTAGGTGCTAATGAATTTGCAGACACCAGTTCCGCAACTACTCTTGCAGGTGCATTGAAAACCTTACTTGCTGCCGAAACAGAAGGTGAAGCTACAAAATACACCTGGACAAATTCAGGCGGTGTCATTACTGCAACTGAAAAATCAGGTGGTGTTGGTGGTGTACCAGAAGTAATTGCAACCATGAAGGATGACGGTGGTATTTTGAGGGTAACACTTGCTACAACCACACTGGGCAAGCTTGCTGTTACCGCTGCTGATGCATACAGCTACTATGTGACTTATGTCCTTGGTGAAGGTGCAATCAGCTATGAGGATATTGGTGTGAAAGTTCCTTATGAAATGGCAAGGGATGCTGCAACTAATGGTGGTCAGGATACCCTTTACATCAGACAAAGAAAGTGCTTTGCACCGTTTGGTCTTTCTTATGAAAAGGTCAACCAGGCTTCACTTTCCCCGACTGATACGGAACTGAAAGACGGTGTAAACTGGTCACTTGTTCACAGCGGTGAAATTGCCGAAGGTGACAGAAGTTACATCAACCACAGAGCAATTGCGATTGCAAGAATTCTGTCCAAAGGCTAAAAGAAAGGGGTGATAACCAATGGCTGATATATCTGACAGACTGGAAGCTTTAATTCAGACCATACAGAATGTATCAAGCCTTGGTGCATCCTTTGTTTATGATGTTGGGAAGCTGCTTGAATCATTCGGGTATGAACTTCAAGATGGAGATGATTGGCTTCTTGGTTTCTGTATTCAGAAGGTAGAAAACAACATCAGAAATGAATGCAATGTTTCAAGTGTTCCTTGCGGATTGATGAAGGTTGCTTCACAGATGGTTGTTGGTGAATTTTTATTTTCCAAGAAAGGGATTGGACAGTTACAGGGTTTGAATATCAACATTGATGCAGCAGTCAAACAAATTCAGGAAGGTGACACCAGTGTGACCTTTGCCTTTGGCAATGGAAGCATGACACCTGAACAAAGACTGGATGTGTTGATTGCTTTCCTGATGCAAAATGGTAAAAGTCAATTTGTCCATTACAGGCGGTTAAGATGGTAAGAAAAGCAATTGAAAGCCTGTACAAAGATAAATGTTCCATTGTGGAATACAGGTCATACAAGAAAGCAAACAAGTCCACTGGACAGAAAGAATTTACCGTTCTTGAAAATCAACCCTGTAAATTGTCCTTTTCCACTATCAAGAGCAACACAGAAACCGCAAGTGCTGAAATGGTTACACAGGTGGTGAAGTTATTTATTGCCCCTGAAATCGTAATAAAACCAGGTTCAAAGATTGTTGTTGAGCATCAAGGTAGGATAACTGAATATAAAAACAGCGGTCAACCTGGGATATATCCTTCACACCAAGAAGTGGTTCTTGAATTGTTTGATGGGTGGTCATAATGGCAAGAAGTGTGAAAGCTAACATCAAAGGTCTTGAACAGTTCAGGGATAAGTTAAAGCAGTTAAGTGATGAACAAATTCAAATCTTCATTGAACAGACTGCAAAGGAACTTGCTGCAAGGCTTCTTGCCAAAGTCATCAAAAGAACACCTGTTGGTAAATACGGAAAATCAATTATGCGTGATGAAACAGGTGAAGCTGTTCGATACAAAAGCGGAAAGAACAAAGGCAAGGTTAAAAGGCAAGTGGTCAAAAAAGGCGGTACATTGCGAAGGGGTTGGACATCCAAAACCGAAGCAGAAGCTGCAAACGGAAGCGGTAAAGGTACTGATGCAGTCATATATGCCAATTCACTTGCTATTAAGAAGATTGGTAGTGATTATGTCATTGAAGTCATCAATCCTGTTCATTATGCATCATATGTTGAATTTGGTCACAGAACTGCAAATCACAAGGGGTGGGTTGAAGGAAAATTCATGCTGACTATTTCAGAACAAGAACTTGAAGCTGATGCACCAAGAGTAATTGAAAACAAATTGATTAAGTACCTGGGGGAAGTGTTCAAATGATAAACAAAATTATTGATGGTATATGTGAAAAATTAAATGAATCATTTGGGGATGGGTATGAAATTTACACTGAATTGAAGAACCAGGGTTTGAAAGAACCCTGTTTTTCTGTTATGTGTGTGAATCCCATCAATAATCAGGTTATTGGAAACAGGTATTTCCGAAACAACTTATTTTCCATCCTGTACTTCCCTGCATCCAAAGAACCAAAAGCTGAATGTAATACGGTTCTTGAAAAGCTATATCTTGCATTGGAAATTATCAAAATCAAGGAAACACTTCCTGATGAATCCATCAAGGAAAGCTTGGTCAGGGGTACAAACATGCGTGGTGAATTGGTGGATGGTGTTCTGAACTTCCTTGTGAACTTCAACTTGTTTGTTTATAAGGTTGAAGATGCAGACCTGATGGAAGAAGTAATTCAAAAATCGGATTTGAGATAATGAAAGGATGGTGTGGAATGGCAAAAGAAGTCAAAGAAACAAAGAAAGCTGATAATTTTGAAGTTAAGTTTTCAAAAAGTCAGTTGGTAGAATCGAAAAGGTTCAGCGGTCAAAAAGATTTGCTGAACACTATCCTGGAAGATGGCAAGGAATATACACTTGATGAAGTTGTTTCCAGGGTTGAAAAATACATGAAAGGTAAGGTGAAATAATATGGCACTGGGCGGTGGTACTTTTGTAACACAAAACAAAATTCTTCCTGGCAGCTATATCAATGTAATCAGTGCAGCTTCCGCAAGTGCAGAACTGTCTGACAGGGGTATTGTTGCAGTTCCCCTTGACCTGAAATGGGGTCAGGAAGGTGCTGTCATCACAGTGGAAAAAGGTGATTTCCAAAAGAATTGCTTCAAGCTGTTTGGTTATTCCTATACTGATGATGAAATGAAGCCTTTGCGTGAAATCTTCATGAATGCTGTTAAAGTGTTTGTGTACAGATTGGGAACAGGTGTGAAGGCACAGAACACCTTTGGAACTGCAAAACATGCAGGTACAAGGGGCAATGCAATACAGGTTGTAATTGCAACAAATGTTGATGATGCAACCAAATCTGATGTAAAAACCTTTGTTGGCGGTCAGCTTGTTGACAGTCAGACGGTTCTTACAACTGGAAAGACAGATGCACTTGCTGACAATGACTTTGTTGTTTGGAAAGCTGCTGTTGCACTTGCAAACACAGCAGGAACAGCAATGACAGGCGGTGAAGATGCAACTGTGGTTGGTGCAAATCATTCAACTGCACTGGGTGCTTTGGAAGCTTATGCTTTCAATGTGCTTATTTGTGATTCGGATGACAACACCACAAAGGGATTGTACTTCAATTTCACAAAGCGTATGCGTGATGAAATCGGGGTGAAATTCCAGTGTGTCATTCACAAGTACACAACTGCTGACTATGAAGGTGTTGTTTCAGTTGAGAACAACACAGGCACTGAAATGGTGTACTGGGTTGGTGGTGCTTTGGCAGGATGTGCAATCAACAAATCCTTGACCAACAAGCAGTATAATGGTGAATACACTGTCAATGTGACTTACACACAGACAGAACTTGAAGCTGCACTGCTTGCAGGAAAATTCATCTTCCATGCGGTGGGTGATTCGGTCAGAGTGCTTGAAGATATTAACTGTCTTGTCACCACAACTGCTGACAAGGGTGACATATTCAAGGATAATCAGACAATCAGGGTTGTTGACCAAATTGCAAATGACATTGCAACTTTGTTCAATACAAAATACCTGGGTGTTGTTCCGAATGATGCAGCAGGCAGAATCAGCCTTTGGGCAGATATTGTCAAGCACCATGAACAGTTACAGACCATCAGAGCAATTGAAGATTTCAGTGATGCTGATGTTTCTGTTTCACAGGGCAATACAAAGAAATCAGTGGTGGTCAATGATGTTGTGACTGTTGTGAATACAATGACACAGCTTTATATGACCTGCATTGTTCAGTAAGGAAGGGGGTAAAACGCAATGATTAACAACATTGTTATGAAAGGCAAAGATGCAATTTCTGCAAAGCTTGCTGAATGCTTTGTCACCATTGAAGGTAACAGATACAACTTCATGCAGATGATAAACTTTGAAGCAAAGTTTGAAAAGAACAAGACCGAAGTTCCCATCCTGGGAAAGACTGGAATTGGAAACAAGGCAACTGGTTGGAAAGGCACTGGTTCTGCTACTGCACATTATAACCAGTCTATTTTCAGAACCCTTCTGCAAAAGTACAAGGACACTGGTGAAGATGTGTACTTTGAAATTCAGGTCACCAATGATGACACGACAAGTGCAGCAGGAAGGCAGACCATTGTGTTTATGGACTGCAACACTGATGGTGGCATACTTGCAAAGTTTGATGCTGATGGTGAATACCTTGATGAAGATATTGACTTCACATTTGAGGATTTCAAGATGCCTGAAAGCTTCACTTTACTTGCAGGGATGCGTTAAAAACACAAGTATAATGCCCCTGGGTAGTTCGGTCTTGTGCGAACATCCAGGGATATTTTTATTTTTGAGAAAAGAAAGGTGGATACTATGTCAAATTTAAGTTTGTTTTTGAAGAAAAACAAGATTCAAAAAGAGAATACAACCTATCCTGCAACCAAATCCTTGCTTGATGAAAATGGGAATCCCCTACTTTGGGAAATCAAGCCTTTGACTACAAGGGAAAGTGAAAATATTCGTGAATCCTGCATGGTTGAAGTTCCTGTGAAAGGCAAACCAGGAATGTTCAGACCGAAGTTGAACACTTCATTATACTTGGCAAAGATAATGGTTGCATCCATTGTGCATCCGAATCTTTATGATGCTGAATTGCAGGACAGCTATGGGGTAAAGACCCCCGAAGAACTTTTGAAAGAAATGATTGATGACCCTGGTGAATACAATGACTTTGCTGCATTCATCCAGGAATTCAACGGTTTTAATACAACCCTGGAAGAAAAGGTTGAAGAAGCAAAAAACTAATTGAAGAAGGTGACAGTGATGCAGTCTTTGCACATTACTGTCTGCATAGACTGCACATATTACCTTCTGAATTCGTCAATCTTGACCCACAGGAAAAAGCTTTTGTGATTGCATCCATAAAAATCAAGATGGAAGCAGAAAAAGCCGAAGCTGAAAAAATCAAAAAAGCAAGAAAAAGAAAGTGATAATCTTTAACAAGAAAGGCAGGTGATTGAATGTGGCAACTATTCAAACAGCTATAAGGCTGACGGATATGATGACTTCCCCACTGATGAATATAACACAGGCATTGAATATGACCGTCAGTGCATTTGAAACTATTGAAAACAAAGCAAATTCGGCTTTTGATGCAGCAGAACTTGACGGTGTAAGGGAAAGAATCAATGCTGCTAATATTGAACTGAATGAAGTGGTGGAAAACATCAGAAGAAACACCGAAGAACAGGAAAAGTTCAATCAATCTTTGAACACTGGTGTTTCTCACAGCAATAAACTGTTGTCATCTATAAAAAAAGCTGCTGCTGCATACTTGTCATGGAGAGCAGTTGTAAGGACATTAGACTTGTCTGATACAATGGCTTTATCCGAAACAAGATTATCCTTGATTGTGGATGATGGTGGTTCTGTTGAAGAACTGGAAAAGAAAATATTTGCTTCTGCACAAAGAGCAAGGGCGAATTACCAAGATACAATAGACATTGTTTCAAAGCTTGGATTGCTTGCAGGAAAAGCATTCACCAGTAATGATGAAATCATTGCATTCCAAGAGTTGATGAATAAAAACTTCATTGTTGGTGGTGCATCTGCACAGGAACAAGCTTCTGCAATGTATCAATTGACACAGGCAATGGCATCAGGAAGGCTGCAAGGTGATGAATACAGAAGCATCATTGAAAATGCACCATTGCTTGCCAAAGCAATTGAAGATTACATGGTCAAGGTAAAAGGTGCAAAAGGAACAATGAAAGACTGGGCATCCGAAGGATTGTTGACTTCTGATGTCATTAAGGCTGCCTTGTTCAGTTCTGCTGATGAAATTGAGCAACGGTTCAACAGCATGCCAATGACCTTTGGACAAGTTTGGACTTCCATTAAGAACCAAGCATTGGTGCAATTCCAACCTGTACTGAAAAAGCTGAATGAAGTGGCAAATAATGAGAAATTCAACAAAATGGTCATAGGGGTTACCAATGCACTGACTGTTGTTGCAGCGGTAGCAACTGAAATTTTTGATGTAGTTGCTTCAATTGGTTCATGGGCATATGATAACTGGTCAACCCTTGAACCTATAATTTGGGGCATAGTTGCAGCAATGGCAGTTTGGAAGGTGGCAACATTGCTTCATGCAGCTTCTGTTGGAATTGCAGCAGCAGCCGAAGCAGGATATACAGGAATAAAAGGCATTGCAATTGGTGTAACAGCAGCATTGACTGGTTCAACCATAGCAGCAACTGCTGCACAGTGGGGATTTAATACTGCTTTGTTCTCCTGCCCTATTGTTTGGATACTTGCAGCACTTATTGCCTTGGTTGTCTTGTTTGTTATGTTTACGGAAGAAATCATGGGTGCAATCTTCTGGCTTGGCGCATTGTTCAAAAATCTTGGATTGTGGATTGCAAACCTTGGAATTGCAGCTTGGGAAGTCATAAAGAACATAGGACTTTGGTTTGCAAACTTGGGTATGTCCATTTGGGCAGGAATTAAGAATGTTGGACTGTGGTTTGCAAATCTTGGTCTTGGCATTTGGGAAGTATTGAAGGCATGTGCAAGTAATGTCATGGGTGCTTTCCAAAATGCATGGATAAATATTCAGATTGGCTTTTGGAGTGTAATCAAGGCTATTGTTGAAGGTGTTAAGACAGCCATTGAATGGTTGAATAAGATACCAGGTGTTGATATATCCACAACAGGAATTACAAATGCAGTCAATAGTTATACACAAAAGATGGCTGAACTTGAAGCTTCAAAGCATCAGTATGAAGATATTGGTGAAGCCTGGGATAGAGGTTTTAACACTTACAAATATGAAAGTGTGTCAGAAGCTTACAACACATTTGATTATGGCAGTGTAAGTGATGCATTTAATACCTTTGACACTTTTGAAGAAGGTTGGGGTTCAAGTGCATATGCAGTAGGTGCAGAAGTTGGTGCAGGAATCAGTGATTGGATAGATAACAACCTGTCAATGAATGCACTGCTTAAAAAGTTCGGTGCAACAGCACCTGAATCAACTGCATATGACGGTACAGGCTTGGATGTATCACAGTACCTTGCTGACATAGCTGATGATACCAACAGCATTGCAGGTTCAGTTGAATTGTCAGGCGAAGAATTGAAATATTTGCGTGACATTGCTGAAAGGGATGCTGTCAACAGGTTCACCACTGCTGAACTTATAGTGAACTTTTCTTCTGACATTAAAGCTGCGAATTCAGAAGTGGATTTGGATGGTGTTGTTGCTTACCTTGAAGAAAAGGTCAATGAAACACTTGAAATGGCTGCGGAAGGGGTGCATGCTTAATGGCTTATGATTTTTATTTGGATGCAATGCTGTTGCCTGTTACCCCTTCAAAATTAACCATCAGTATTGACAACAAAAACAAGACCATGGTGTTGATAAATGATGGTGAAATCAATATTTTGAAGAAACCAGGCTTGACAGATATATCTTTTACAGCATTGTTACCACAGACAAAATATCCATTTGCAGTATATAAGAACGGTTTTCAGAAAGCTGATGTTTTCCTTGATAAACTGGAACAGTTGAAAGCAAGTCAAAAACCATTCCAGTTCATTGTATCCAGGACATTTCCAAATGGAAAGCTTCTGTTTGATACAAATATCAAGGTCAGCTTGGAAGATTATAAAATAATCGAAGATTCAAAGAATGGTTTTGATGTGAATGTGGAAATAAAGTTGAAGCAGTACAGAGATTATGGAACAAAGACTGTCAATGTTACCATCAAACAATCAAAACCAGTTGCAACAGTGCAAAACACAAGACCTGCTGAATCATCCCCTGCACCAAAGGTGACAGCAAAATCATATACAGTTGCCAAAGGTGATACACTTTGGGCAATTGCCAAAAAGTATTATGGTGATGGTTCAAAGTACACTAAAATATTTGAAGCAAACAAAGGTGTTCTGAAAAATCCAAATGTGATTTATCCAGGTCAGGTTCTGACAATACCTGTATAAGGGGGTGACACTTTGAATGTTGAATTACTAATTCAGAACGGAAACAAAGTGTATGCCCCTATTGTGCAGGAAGGCATCACCTGGGAAACAGAAAGGAAGGGTTCACCTGGAAAGCTGACCTTCACAGTCATCAAAGACCAAGACATTAACTTCACCGAAGGAAACCCTGTCAGATTGGTTGTTGATGGTGTGAAGCTTTTTTATGGGTTTGTCTTTTCAAAAAAGCGTGATAAACAGCAGAACGTCACTGTTACAGCTTATGACCAACTGCGGTATTTGAAAAATAAAGACACCTATGTTTATACAAATAAAACTGCATCAGATTTCATCAAAATGGTTGCCAATGACTATAACCTGAATCTTGGTGCAATAGAAAATACAAGTTTCATCATTGCTTCCAGGATAGAAGATAACACAACCTTGATTGATATGATTCAAAATGCACTGGACTTGGAACTAATGAATAAAAAGACCATGTATGTTCTATATGATGACTTTGGGAAGCTTACTTTGAAGGCACTTGAAAGAATGAAGCTTGGTGTAGTCATTGATGAAGAAACAGGTGAAAACTTTGACTACACATCCAGTATTGATTCACAGACTTATAACAAAATCAAGTTGGTGTATGAGAACGAAAAAACAGGAAAAAGGGAAGTTTACATTGCACAGGATTCAAACAACATCAACAACTGGGGTATCCTACAATATTATGACACTTTACAGGAAGGTGAAAACGGTCAGGCAAAAGTTGATGCATTACTTTCACTTTACAATGCAAAAACAAGAAATTTGAAAATCACAAATGCTTTTGGACACTTACAGGTCAGAGCAGGAAGCATGGTTGTTGTCAATTTGAACCTGGGTGATGTGGCAGTACAAAATTTCATGCTTGTGGAAAGATGCAAGCACACTTTTAATGAAAGTGAACACAAAATGGACTTAACTTTGAGGGGTGGTGAATTTATTGCCTAATTTAATTGAATCAATAAAGAAAGCAGCTTTGGATGCAGTTGAAGCTTCAAAGCCTTGTGTGATTGTATTTGGAAAGGTCACTTCTACTTCCCCATTAAAAATAAATGTGGAACAAAAGATGACCCTTACAGAAGCACAATTGATTTTGACAAGGAATGTGACTGATTTCAAGACCAATATCACTGTTGACCACTACACAGAGAATGACACCCACAGTCATTCTTATACAGATGATGGCAGCAGTTCAACCACTGGAAACAACACCCACAAGCATCAGGTCAAAGGAAAGAAGGAAATCACTGTTCACAATAGCTTGGTTGTCGGTGATATGGTTCTTCTTTTGAGGGTGCAAGGTGGTCAGCAATACATTGTGTGGGATAGGTTGGTCACATGATACCATCAACAAATGGTTTCCTTGCACAGGATTTTGTGATAGAAGAACAACCAAGCAAAACATATAAAATGCATCTTGATGAAAGCATCATCCTGGGATATGCTGACAAGCTTGATGCAATGGTTCAGGTGATTTTTAGCATACTGAACACCGAAAGGTATCAGTATGTTATTTATTCATGGAACTATGGGATTGAACTTGTTGACCTTTACGGTCAACCAGTAAGTTATGTCATTCCTGAACTGAAAAGGCGAATCACAGAAGCTTTGACATGGGATGAACGAATTATCAGTGTTGACAACTTTGATTTTTCAGTGAACAAAGGAAAGATAACATGCAACTTTACAGTACACACCATATTTGGTGATATTCAAACAGAAAAGGTGGTGAATTTTTGATGTATGAAAATATGACTTATGAAGTCATCTTGCAAAGGATGCTTGACAGAGTGCCTGACACAATGAACAAGCGTGAAGGCAGCATCATATATGATGCACTTGCCCCTGCTGCGGTAGAACTTACCTTGGCATACTTGCAATTTGACATGGTGCTGAATGAAGCATTTGGTGACACTGCATCAAGAGATTATCTTATCAGAAGGGCAAAGGAAAGGGGTCTTACACCTAAACCTGCAACAAAAGCAATCCTTCAAGGGGAATTCACACCTGCAAGCATTGATGTTCTGAACAAAAGGTTCAATCTTGGTTCACTGAACTATGTTGTGACTGAACTTATTGCACCAGGTATTTACAAGGTGCAGTGTGAAACAGAAGGAATAATTGGAAACCAAAGTCTTGATGACATTATCCCTATTGATTACATTGAAGGACTTGAAACAGCAAAGTTGACACAGGTTTTAATTCCAGGTGAAGATGAAGAATCAACGGAAGCTTTCAGAACAAGATACTTTGCATCATTCGGTGAAAAAAGCTATGGGGGCAATGTCACAGACTATTTGACAAAAACCAATTCCATTCCTGGGGTTGGGTCAACCAAGGTCACACCATTGTGGGATGGCGGTGGAACAGTAAAACTGACCATTCTTGATTCAAATTATGACCAGGCAACACCCACATTGATTGCATCAGTTCAAAATGCAATTGACCCGACACCACAAGGTGAAGGTTGGGGAATTGCACCTATCGGACACATTGTGACAGTTGATACAGTTGAAGAAGTGACTGTTGACATTGCTGCAACCATAACCTTTGACACTGGGTATTCATGGGCAGCACTTCAAGCACAGGCAACCGCTGCAATTGAAGCTTACCTGCTTGAATTAAGAACGGACTGGGCGAATCAAAGCAACTTGATTGTCAGAATAGCACAGATTGAAACAAGACTGCTTGCAATTGAAGGAATCATTGATATTTCGGGAACAACCATCAACACACTGGCAAGTAATCTGACACTGACTACTTACCAAATACCTGTGTTAGGAAGTATCACAGCATGAGCAGAGAAATAAACCTTATTGATTACCTTCCCCCATTCCTTCAAGGATACAGGGAAATGCAAGCAATTATGACCGCTGAAAATCCCGAATTTCAAGCGGTCAGTGATGAAGGTCAGGTGGTATTGGATAACACCTTCATTCTTTACTGCAATGAAGATGGCATTGCACGATTTGAAAGGATGTTAGGCATATATCCATTACCAAGTGACCCACTGGAAGCAAGGCAGTCAAGAGTTCTGACCAGGTGGAATGATGTTGTTCCATACACCCTGAAATCTTTTCTTTCAAAGCTTGCATCATTACAGGGGAATAACAACATTCAAATAACAATCTACAATGACCAGTACAAAATTCAAGTTGTTACACATCTTGAAAAACAGGGTCAGCAGGATGACCTGGCTTATTTGTTCAGAACAGTTCTCCCCTGCAACTTGGTTGTTGAATCAATTAACATCCTGGATGCAAAAACAGGTGCTAACATAATGTTGGGAAGTGGTATCACTTACACAAACATTGAGTTCATCACCAATGACATTAAAGAAACATTTGATGAAGTCAGTGATTTGAGATTTGCCAATGCAATCACAGGCACTGAAATAATAAGTATTGCAACAAGTATATAAAATGAAAGGTGGAAAATATCATGGCAGAATTTAGTTCTTTTGTAATTCAACCGAAAGGACATGCATTGATGTCAAAGCTGATTGCAGGAACTGGAACATGCAACTTTTCAGCAATCAGAACATCAAGCACAACCTACACACAGCAACAGCTTGAAGCACTGACTGCTTTGACCAACATCAAACAGTCAGCGGATATTTCAAGCATCAGCAGAATCAACAATGTTTCTGTGAACATCAAAGGTGCTTTGAACAACACAGCACTTGTGACTGGGTACACAGTCAACACCATTGGTCTTTATGCAATTGACCCTGATGAAGGTGAAATCCTTTATGCAGTGGCAAGGGCAATTCAGGCAGGATATATGCCCCCTTACAATGGTATCACATCAAGTGGAATCTTATTTGACTTTGTGATTACTGTTGGGAATGCAGAAAATGTTACTGTTATAGTCAACCCTGCTGCGGTTGCAACACAAGCAGATGTCATTGAAATCAATGCAAAAATTGCTGACCTGGCAGGTTATGTTGGTTACACAGATGATGACATTGTGGGTGTTGAAGTTGATTATGCAAACAGAACATTCACAAGACTTGCAGGTGCAGTTGGAAAAACACCTGGTGCAGACTTTGACAATATCCTTGCTTTTGGTGGCAGAAGAAGATGTAATCTTGCAGATAATGGAACAGTTAATGCTTACTATGGTGAACCAGGATACATTGAAGATGGTTCAAATGGTCAGGTGATGGTTGAACAACCAAAGTTCTATTACAAGGTTGTTCCGCTGAAAATGGAAAAGAATGATGAAGTTGAAATTGCATCAGTAAAATTTGACACAGGTGCAACATCAGCAGGAAACATCACAATCACATTGAATGGCACAGCATTCAATGTTGCGGTTGCAAATGGTGACACAGCAACAGCGGTTGCAGGTAAGGTCAGAGGAACAACCTTTGCAGGTTGGACAACTGGTGGAAGTGGTACAACCGTAACCTTCACAGCAACCAAGGTTGGTGTGAGGTCAGCAACCACATTCACAGACACTGGAACAACCGGTGTGACTGCAACTGTAACAAGAACACAGGTTGGCTATATTGGCAAAGGTTTCAAGCTGCGTAAAGCAAGATACTATGTCAGCATGACCAAAAAAGCAGGATTCAAGGTTCATCCTGCTTTTGTGAAAAACGGTGTTGAAGTCAATAAGATTTACCTGTCAGCTTATGAAGGTTCACTGTATGATGTCAGTGCTTCTGCTTATATCCTGGATGATGCACAGGTTGCAGACTTCACAGCAACCATAGGTGACAAGCTTGCTTCCAGGGCAAATACAAAACCAATTTCAGGAAACACACAAGACCTGACAAGAAGAAAATGCGGAATCCTTGCTGAAAATCGTGGAACTGGTTGGTCACAACAATATGCAGCAACTGCTGCTTGTACTCAACTTCTTTTCACAGTTGAGTATGCAGCACTTAACAGTCAGACTGCTATTGGAAAGGGTGTTGTTGACAAAGCAAGTGGAACAGGAAATGAATCTGAAATCACAGGTGCAACAACATTGCTTGGAAATGCATCAGGTATGGCAGCAGGAACAAATGGTTTGGTTTCCATTACTTACAGAGGTGAAGAAAACTTTTGGGGTAATATTTACAAGTTTACAGATGGCATGAACATCTATTGTGATATTGCAAACAGTGTTCATGACTTGTATGTTGCTGACAACACCTTTGCAGAAAGTACACAGGCAAGTCCATATGCTAATGCAGGAATTACCTTGGCAACAAGAAGCGGATATGTTTCAGCTATGGCTTACAGTGAAACATATGACTGGTTGTTTGTACCTGCTGAAACACTTGGTGACAGTGCATTACCTGTTGGTGATAACTTCTATCAGGCGGTAACAACAAGCGGTTACAAAATTGCTCG
>Ga0255340_1000924_pt1 | contig 43178 bp, 32 predicted proteins | sample wastewater_treat_7_FD_192417 | JGI IMG/M metagenome (GOLD analysis project Ga0255340, IMG submission 192417) | Wastewater microbial communities from Lulu Island WWTP, Vancouver, Canada - plant10 | ecosystem: Engineered > WWTP > Wastewater > Unclassified | place: Canada: Vancouver, British...
ACCAGGAACGACAAGCCCAGTTGTTGTATCCTGCTCAAACGGTAGAGGTAAGGATGCTGGTACACCTGGTAGAGGAAACCTGTAGGTAGATTGATGAACCCGAAAACAGGATCGTTTATTATTTTTTGTTTCATCCCCATAAAGCCTTCAGGTAAGTTTGCATTTCTTGCTGAAGCTTCAAAGCTTCCTGGCGGGCTGCCTGAGCAAATTCTTCGTCTTTTGAAGCATAAAGTATTTGTCGAGAGGCGTTTACTAACAAGCCGCAGTCGTCGTTCATCGCATAGCGTGCCACTTCCTTCAGGCTGCCTCCCTGGGCTCCCACGCCCGGAACCAACAAGAAATGACGAGGAACCAGTTTTCTTACATCCTGAAGCAGACTGCCTTGAGTGGCGCCAACCACGTACATCATCGAAAATTCGTCGCCCCAGTCGGAAGAGCGGCGAAGCACTTTTTCAAACAGACGTTCCCCCTGTGCGTCTTCCAGCATCTGGAAGTCGGCCGAACCCCGGTTGGAAGTCAGGGCCAGCAGGATTGCCCACTTGCCGGGATAGGACAAAAAAGGCTGAACACTGTCCTTACCCATATAAGGAGCCAGGGTGACGGCGTCTATGGGCAGGCTTTCGTAAAAGCTGCGGGCGTACATTTCGGCAGTATTCCCTATATCTCCTCTTTTGGCATCGGCAATTATGAATTGCGTGGGATCTTTTTCCCGGATGTAACGGACCGTTTTTTCGAAAGCTTTCCAACCCTCAAGACCACAGCTTTCGTAAAAAGCAAGATTGGGCTTGTAGGCAACACAAAGGTCGTGAGTGGCGTCGATAATGGCTTTGTTGAAAGCGAATAAAGGCTCTTCCCCCTTCAGAAGATGTGAGGGTATTTTTTGTATGTCGGGATCAAGGCCGATACACAAAAAGGTGGCCTTGGTCTTGATTTGGGAAATAATTTCTTGTCTGTTCATGATATATGGGTATCAATAACCTCCGGCTTTGAGGCGTTCGGCGTTTTCGGCAATGATTAGCTGATCGATAATCTCCTGCAACTCACCATTGAGTACGGCGCTCAGGTTGTACATTGTAAGATTGATCCTGTGATCGGTGATACGGGCTTGAGGGTAATTGTAGGTACGGATTTTAGCTGAACGGTCTCCGGTGGAAACCATTGTTTTACGTTTCGAAGAGATCTCTTCCAGGTATTTTTGGTATTCCATGTCGTAAAGGCGCGAGCGCAATTCGTTCATGGCTTTGGCTTTGTTTTTCAGTTGCGAACGTTCGTCCTGGCATTGTACCACGACACCGGTGGGAATATGCAGCAGGCGGACGGCCGAATAAGTAGTGTTGACAGACTGCCCGCCGGGTCCGGAAGAACAAAAGGTATCCACCTTAATGTCGGATTCATTCAGTTCCACATCGAATTCTTCGGCTTCGGGCAACACGGCCACCGTGGCTGCCGAAGTGTGCACTCTGCCCTGGGTTTCGGTCAGGGGCACTCTTTGTACGCGATGTACCCCCGATTCGTATTTCAACGTTCCGTAGACCTGCTCACCACTGACGGTGAAAATGATTTCCTTGTAGCCTCCCGAAGTGCCCGGGTTGGAGTTGGTTACCTCGACTTTCCAATTTTTGGATTCACAATATTTGCTGTACATCCTGAATAAATCGCCGGCAAAGATGGCAGCTTCGTCACCGCCGGTACCTCCGCGGATTTCGACTATGGCGTTTTTACTGTCCTGAGGATCGGCGGGAATCAGCATGAGTTTTATCTTTTCCTCGAGTTGAGGCTGTCTGGCTGTTTCTTTATTCAGCTCCTCGCGGGCCATCTCGCGCAATTCGGCATCGCTTTCGTGCTCGAGCAGGGCTTTGGCTTCGTTTATGTTGTTGATGAGTTGCAGGTATTCCCGGCGAGCCAGGACAATTTGTTCCAGATCCCTGTATTCTTTGTTGAGCCTGACGTAGCGTTTCATATCCGAAACCGCGTCGGGAGAGGCAATCAGGGTGGATACTTCCTCAAAACGGCTTTGTAGCCAGTCGAGTCTGTCCAGTAAGGAATGTTCGGTCATTTATTTGCTTAAAAGAAAAAAAAGAAAAAGTTGTGCGGGTGCCAGCCCATAGATGTGCTAAAGGCTGTTTTCGTTACAAATTCCGGCTAATAATATTCGAAACGGCCGAATTCACTTTCGATTATCAATTGATTGGCCCGAGCTTCTTCAATTCGCCCTATTATTTGAGCTTCGACGCCGTAGCCGGCGGCTATTTCAATAACTCGTTCGGCATCCGAAGGATCGAGATAGATTTCCATGCGGTGCCCCATGTTGAAGACTTTGTACATTTCTTTCCAATCGCTGCCCGATTGTTCCTGTATCAGTTTGAATAGAGGCGGTAAGGGGAAAAGCTTGTCTTTGACCACCCTTTTATTTTCAACAAAATGCAGTACTTTGGTCTGAGCACCTCCGGTACAATGCACCATGCCGTGGATCCGGGGTCTAAGTTCGTTCAGTACTGCCTTGATAACGGGAGCATAGGTCCGGGTGGGGGAAAGCACCAGTTGTCCGGCAGTCATTCCCGTGCCGGGAACAGGTTCTGTCAGTCTGAGCTGTCCGGAGTAAATTAATTTTTCGGGTGTATTGGGGTCGTAGCTTTCGGGATATTGTTGAGCCAGGTAATGAGCAAACACATCGTGTCTGGCCGAAGTGAGTCCGTTGCTTCCCATGCCGCTGTTGTAGCTTTTTTCGTAAACAGCCTGTCCAAACGAGGCCAACCCTACGATGACATCTCCTCCTTTGATGTTGGCGTTGTCGATCACATCGGCTCGTTTCATCCGGCAACTTACGGTACTGTCCACTATAATGGTGCGCACCAGGTCGCCCACATCGGCTGTTTCGCCTCCGGTGGAATAAACACCCAGGCCCATGGAGCGGAGTTCTTCCAGCAATTCTTCGGTGCCGTTGATAATGGCCGAAATGACTTCGCCCGGAATCAAATGCTTGTTGCGGCCTATGGTAGAAGAAACCAATATATGATCGCAGGCCCCGACGCAAAGCAGGTCGTCGATGTTCATTATTAAGGCGTCCTGGGCAATGCCTTTCCAAACGGAAAGATCGCCGGTTTCCTTCCAATAGAGGTAGGCCAGCGAAGACTTGGTGCCGGCTCCGTCGGCATGCATAATGTTGCAATAAGCCGGATCGCCGCCCAGTATATCGGGAATTATCTTGCAGAAGGCCTTGGGATAAAGACCCTTGTCGATATTCTTAATAGCCCGGTGTACGTCTTCTTTGCCGGCTGAAACCCCTCTGAGCTGATAGCGCTGGTCGGACATAATTAACGATATTGTTTCAAAAATTGGGTAACATTGCGCTCGATACGGGCTTTTACGTCTTCGGTTTCCGCACGTACAAAGTTTTCGCCGGTCACTTTTTCGTAAAGTTCGATATAGCGCTCCGAAACGCTCCGGCAGTATTCGTCGCTCATGTAGGGAACCTGCTGCCCGCTTTTACCCTGGAACCCGTTTTCGATGAGCCATTGGCGGACAAACTCCTTGGAAAGTTGTTTTTGAGGCAGGTTGGCTGCCAGCTTTGCTTCGTAACCATCAGCATAAAAATAGCGTGAAGAATCCGGAGTGTGGATTTCGTCCATCAGAATGATCTCGCCGTCTTTTTTGCCGAATTCGTATTTGGTGTCCACCAGGATCAGGCCCATTTGGGCGGCCATTTCGGTGCCCCGTTTAAAAATAGCCCGGGTATATTCTTCCAATTTTTCGTATTCCGCTTTGCCGACCAGGCCGGAGGCTATGATTTCTTCTCTGGAAATATCCTCGTCGTGCCCCTCTTTGGCTTTGGTGGTGGGGGTGATGATGGGTTCGGGAAAACGTTCGTTTTCTTTCATGCCCTCGGGTAGTTGAATGCCACACAGGCTGCGTTTGCCGGACTTGTATTCTCTCCAGGCATGGCCCGTGAGATAGCCCCGTATCACCATTTCCACTTCGTAGGGTTCACATTTGACACCTACAGTAACCATGGGGTCGGGCACGGCTATTTTCCAGTTTTTGACGATATCGGAGGTGGCGTCCAGAAATTTAGCGGCAATTTGGTTGAGCACCTGTCCCTTGTAAGGGATTCCTTTGGGCAGTACCACGTCGAAGGCGGATATGCGGTCGCTGACCACCATTACCAACAATTCGTCCTCGATATTGTATACGTCACGGACTTTTCCGTGATAAACAGATATTTGTCCGTCAAAATTGAAGTCTGTTTTTACCAAAGCCTGTTTCATAAAGCTAGAGTTTATTCGTTGGGGTTATTCCGGTCGGTCCGGGTGTTTTTTAGTTTTTTTTGTTCTTGATGGTAGTCTTCGTACGCTTCCACTATGTGTTGAACCAGCTTGTGCCTGACGATGTCCCGCACATCGAACTCCACTTTGCCGATGCCTTCGATACCGTTCAAAACTCTGAGCGACTCGACCAAACCCGATGTGGCTGCTGCCGGAAGGTCAATTTGGGTGAGGTCGCCGGTGACTATCATTTTGGCGTTCAGGCCCAGGCGGGTAAGAAACATTTTTATTTGCAAGCCGGTGGTGTTTTGAGCTTCGTCCAAAATGATGACGGCGTCGTTCAGGGTTCTTCCGCGCATAAAAGCCAGAGGAGCAATCTGAATCTGCTTGTTTTCCATATATTCCCTGAGCTTAAAGGGCGGAATCATATCCTCGAGGGCATCGTAAAGCGGTTGCAGGTAGGGATCGACCTTTTCTTTCATGTCGCCCGGCAGAAAACCCAGTTTTTCACCGGCTTCGACCGCCGGACGGCTCAGGATAATTTTACGTACTTCTTTGTTTTTAAAAGCTCTTACGGCCAGGGCGATGGCAGTATAGGTTTTACCTGTGCCGGCCGGCCCTACGGCAAACAACAAGTCGTTGTTTTCGTAAGCTTTAACCAGCTTTTGCTGATTGATGGTTCTGGCCAGGATGGGTTTGCCGTTGACACCGTAAAGAATAAGATTTTCCTGTTTGGGTTCAAAAAGGGGCTTGCCCTGGTTGAGTTGGGTAATGACATCCTGGTTGATCAGGTTGTATTTGTTCAGGTAGTCCTGCAAGTGATTGATTAGTTGTTCAAACCGGGCAATTTCGGCCTCTTCGCCTAAGATCTTAATCACATTTCCGCGGGCAATGATACGTAGTTTGGGATATAAATCTTTGAGTAGTTTGATATGACTGTTGTTGACTCCGCAAAACACAGAGGGGTCTACTTGTTCCAGAAACAGGATTTTTTCGTTCATTCACCCGGGGCCTAACATTTTGCGCAAAAGTACTCAATTCGATTGGAATAAAAAATAAAGACTAACTTTGCAGCCAAATTTTTCCTCTCCCGGTAATGCAACGTTTTTTTCTGAATTTTTCTTACGACGGCAGCGCTTATCACGGATGGCAGATACAACCCAATGCCATTAGCGTGCAAGAAGTTATGACCTCTGTGCTGCGCACTTTATTCGAAAAAGACCTGGATATTATTGCTGCAGGACGCACCGACGCCGGTGTACACGCCTTAGCTATGACGGCGCATTTCGATACGGCCCATCCCATCGAAAATCCGGATGCAACGGCTCATAAACTGGACCGAATGCTGCCGGCCGATATTGCCGTTCGTTCCCTCCGAAGGGTACGGCCCGGCGCTCACGCCCGCTTCGATGCCATCTCGAGAACTTATCAGTACAAAATAACACTGCAAAAAGATCCTTTCCTGAGAGATTACAGCCTTCGTTTGTATTACGAACCCGATGTGGAGGCTATGAACAAGGCTGCTGGCCGTTTGTTGGAGTACAGCGATTTTACCAGCTTCAGCAAAGTGCATACCGACGTGAAGACCTTTATTTGCAAGGTAACACATGCTCGTTGGGAACGCCGGGGGAGTGAGCTGATTTTTACCATACAAGCCGACCGTTTTTTGCGCAATATGGTACGAGCCATAGTGGGTAGTTTGCTCGAAGTAGGCAAGGGCAGGATAGACGAGGAGGGATTTTGCCGTATTATCGAGGCCCGCGACCGTTGCAGGGCAGGCACATCCGTGCCGGCACAGGCCCTGTATTTGACAGAGGTGAAATATAGTGATGATTTGTATTTAATTGGTTGATTTTTGACTTATGTGGTTGTGGGCTACTTTTGCTTCTTCCCTCTTGTTGGGGGTTTACGAAGTATATAAAAAACTGTCGTTAAAGGAAAATGCTGTTGTACCGGTCTTGTTTTTGACCACGGTTTTTTGTTCCCTGTTTTTTCTGCCTTTGTTGCTGCTTTCGGAGTGGGCTCCGCAAAGCCTCGAAAACACCTTGTTTTTTGTGCCGCGGGCAGACGCGAAAACACATCTTTTTATTTTACTTAAATCGTTTATCGTTTTAAGCTCGTGGGCCGCTGCCTATTATGCCATCAAAAATCTACCTTTAACCATTGTATCTCCCATTAAATCCACTCAGCCGGTTTTTGTACTGATGGGTGCTTTTATGGTTTTTGGGGAGCGGCTCAACCTTTGGCAATGGCTGGGGGTGCTGGTTTCAATCATCAGTATTTTTCTGTACTCTTATGTGGGCAAAAAAGAAGGTATTTCTTTTAGGCGCAATCCCTGGATCTGGTGTTTGTTCTTATCCGTGTTGATCGGATCGGTCAGCGGACTCTACGATAAATATATGATGGTGAATTTCGACCGCATGACTGTGCAGGTTTGGTACACCATTTATCAGATATTCATCATGTTGCCCCTGTTGCTCATCTATATGCACCGGCGAAAAAGAGGCAAGGAACAGGCCTTCGACTTTCGCTGGTCCATAGTAGGTTTAGCCGTGTTTCTCTGCCTGGCAGACTTTTTGTACTTTTACGCCCTGAGCAGGCCGGGAGCATTGATTTCGGTGATTTCGCCCATACGCCGTTCAGGGGTGTTAATTCCTTTTGTGGTAGGGGCTTTGTTCTTTAAAGACAAAAACATTAAGGCCAAAGCCTGGATTTTGTTGGGCGTTTTTATTGGAATGTGTTGCCTGTATTTAGGCTCTAAGTAATCGTTGTTTAGGTATGAGAAAAGTCGTTTTACTGTTGTTAATTACCTGCTTCACCGTACCGGGCGTTTGGAGTCGAAGTGTAGTGGAATGTTTCAAAGATATGCCCGCCGATTTGCTGCCGGGGCTGAACACCGCCATGAAGTTGGATATGGTCGATTTCTTTAACAGCGGCAAAACAGCGAGAATGCTTGGTTTATTAGGTTCAGAGATGGAATTGAAAATACTCACCGAAGATTACTTAATGTTGCAGACCTCGGCTGCGAGCAATGTGCAGTTAAAGTTGTTACCCCTTAAAAACGGGAGCCGGATACTGGCTGTTGTCAACACGGTCAAGGCGCCGGCCGCCAGCAGTGACCTGGAATTTTACAATCTCGATTGGCAGCCTATCGACACATTGGCTAAGCCTCGTTTGAGCGCTGCTTCTTTTTTAAATCAGGATTGCCTGCAACAAAAGGGTCACGCCCAGGATATGAGCGTTGAAGAATTGAACAGCTTGTATTTTTATGAATACAACTTTCAGAGCGGAAACAATTTTTTGCTTGTCTATTCTTCGCTGCCCGATTTCCTGGGAGAGGAGGCTTTTGCGGGCTACAGAGATTGCTTCAATCAACGGCTGGTATTGGAATGGACAGGGAAGGGTTTTCTCTATTCTTCTTCTGTGACTTCATCACTGAATTTTTCTCTCTTGCGCTGAATATCGTAAGCAACGGGAGAGGCAATAAAGAGCGTTCCGAGCGTTCCGAATACCACACCTATCAACATGGCAAAGGCAAAACCGCGGATGGTGTCTCCTCCAAAAAGAAGGATGGCCAACAGCACTAGAGCGGTACTAAATGCGGTGCTGAAAGTACGCAACAAGGTGGTATTCATAGCCGAGTTCATGGTGAGTCGTTTGTGCCGCTTGGGATAAAGGCCCGTTGTTTCGCGGATACGGTCGAAGATCACCACCGAGTCGTTAACGGCATAACCAATCACCGTCAGGATGGCAGCGATAAAGGTTTGATCTATTTCCAACGAGAAAGGCATCACGCTGTACAGCATAGAATACAAGCCAATAATAAATATGGTAACGAAGGCTAAGGAAGCGACAACACCGACGCTGAAGGCCACGTTGCGGAAACGCAACAGGATGTACAAGCCGATTACCAGCAGAGCAGCCACTACCGACCATATAGCCGAAATCTTAATGTCAGAAGCAACGGTAGGCCCGACTTTTTGCGAAGATACTATGTAGTCTTCGACAAAGGATTCCAAACCGGTATTTTCGGGCAAGTAGTCTTTTAAGCCGGTGAACAGTATGCTGTCGATTTCGGCATCCAGTTCATCGTAGGTTTCATTTATCTTGTAGTTGGTACTTACCCTGACCTGGTTTTCGGAGCCGATAGTGATTACCGAAAGCGAGGCATCCTCGAAAATGCCATCAAGGCTGTTGCGAACGTCTTGCGTAGAAACGGGCTGATCAAAGCGAACCACGTAATTGCGACCCCCCGAAAAGTCGATGCCCTGACTCAATCCGCGTGTGCTCCACGACAAAATGCACGCCAAGACCAAAACTCCCGCAACGATGTAGCCTTTCTTGCGCAGGCCCAAAAAATTAACTTGGGGATTCCTTAAAATATTTTTCGATAACTTGGTGGTAAAAGTGATATTATTTAGTTTTTCCTTGGCCAGCAGACGTTCAAAGATGATGCGGGTAATAAAGACTCCACTGAAAAACGAAGTCAGGATACCGATGCTCAAAGTAGTGGCAAAACCTTTGATGGGTCCCGTTCCCAGTATAAAGAGTATTATACCGGTCAGCAAGGTGGTAAGGTTGGAGTCGAAGATGGCCGAGAAGGCATTCTTGTATCCGTCGGGCAAGGCTTTTTTGATGCTTTTACCCGCTGCCAGTTCTTCTTTGATGCGCTCATTTATAAGCACATTGGCGTCGATGGCCATGCCGAGGGTTAGCACAATACCCGCTATACCGGGCAGTGTCAGCACCGCCTGGAAAGAGGCCAATATACCCATCAAAAAGAAGATGTTGCACAAAAGGGCGAAGTCGGCAACCAGACCGGGAATGATTCCGTAGAAAAAGATCATGTAGATCAGCACAATTGCGAAAGCAATCGCAAAAGAGATCAACCCCGACTTTATAGCTTCTTTACCCAGCGAAGGACCTACTATGTCTTCTTGCACTATGCGGGCAGGAGCCGGCATTTTTCCCGACTTCAATACGTTGGCCAGGTCTTTGGCTTCGGCCGAGGTAAAGTTTCCGGTAATCTGCGAGGAGCCGCCGGTGATTTCGGTGTTGACCCGGGGGTAGGAATACACGTAATTATCCAGAACAATGGCAACGCACTTGCCGATGTTGTCTTTGGTAATGCGAGCCCAGGTTTTGGAACCTTCGGCATTCATCGACATGGAAACCACGGCTGAGCCGCTCATTTGTTCGAAGTCGTCCCTGGCATCGGTGATCACATCGCCTTCGAGGGCGGCGCGACCGTCACGATTGGTCACTTTTATGGCGATCAGCTCAAAAAGAGGTGTTTTTTCGTTGATGGGCTTGACCGACCATAAAAATTTCACGTCGCGGGGCAACAATTCCCTTACGTTGCGGCTGTTGAGGTATTCGTTTACTTTGGCAGTATCGCGTCCCAGAGCGTAACCTACGCAGGGGCCGGCACCAATACCTTGCTGAGATTGGTTAATCTGTAATACGGCAAACAAGGGATATTCCCTTTTCCATTCTTCCAGGCTCTGTTCGTCCGTTTGGATTTCGGTTTCGGCAGCCAACTGTTCCAGCAGGCGTTGTTCTTCGGTCTTGTCGGTGTCGCTTACTTGTTCTACCGGGGCTTTTTCTACCCGAGCAGCTTCAGCCGCTTGTTCTTTTTGAGGTTCAGTTGCCGCAATCATGTCGCGAACGGCGTTGTTGGCCTCGATCAAAGCCTGATACAATTCGCTCAATTCATAGGTTTCCCAGAATTCCAGGTTGGCCGAACCCTGGAGCAGTTTACGAACGCGTTCGGGTTCTTTGATACCGGGCAATTCAACCAAAATACGGCCGCCGGTTTCCAGACGCTGAATATTGGGCTGGACCACCCCGAACTGGTCGATACGGGTGCGCAATACGTTAAATGAATTATCGATGGCGCTCTTAATATCCTCCCTCAATACCTGTATCACTTTTTCGTCGGAACTGGAGGGGTCGATGCGCCCCTTCATTTCGAACGTACTGAAAATGGCCGAGAGGCGGGCTCCCGGATCGATGGCCTTGTATTCTTCGACAAAAAGATCCAGGTAATCACGCTGGCTTTCTCTCATACGGAGGCTGGCCTGCGCCAATGCCTTGTTGAAGTTTTCGTCGGTATTGTAGCCCGACAAAGCCCTGAGTACATCGGGAACGGACAGTTCCAAAACGACGTTCATACCTCCTTTGAGGTCGAGACCGAGACCGATTTCTTTTTCGAGGCATTCCCTGTAGGTGTTGCCCAAATAAATTTTTTCCTGGGCCATCGAATCCAGAAAATTACGTTCCAGAACAGGGTCGCCTTGTGCGTATTCTTTGGCTTTCTTTTCGGTGCTTCTAACCGCTGCGGTAAAAGACAAATAATAGAGGCTGACCAGGGCGAGCAGAACTGCAAAAAGAGTTACAAATCCTTTGTTTTGCATTGTTGTTGGATATTTTATTAGTTATTCCTTGATTTTTAATTTAGGGCGCAAAGATAGACTTTTTTTTATTCACAAAGAACTTAAAGGCATTTAATTTCAAGTCTTTTGTTTTATTCATGCCACTTAAATGCCTCTGCGTTCGAGCAAAGCCTTGGGATCGGGATCGGCTCCCCGGAATTTCCGGTAAAGGGTCATCGGCTCGTCGGTGCCGCCTCTCTCGAGAATGTTTTGTCTGAAAGCAGTGGCCGTTTTCTGGTCAAAAAGGCCGTTTTCGACAAAAGCCTGAAAAGCATCCGCGTCCAGTACTTCGGCCCAGAGATAGGAATAATAACCGGCGTGGTAATTGTTGTTGAATATATGGTTGAAATAGGTGCTGCGGTAGCGTACCACGATTTCGGGAATCAGTCCGATGCGGCTGAGGCAGTCGGTCTCAAATTGATTTACATCGTAGTCTTTTTGTTCGCTCAGATCGTGCCAGTACATATCGAGGTAAGCGGCCGACATGAGTTCGGTTGTAATAAAGCCCTGGTTGAAAGTGGCGGCGCGCTGTATTTTTTCGATCAGCTCTTCGGGCATGGGTTCTCCGGTTTTATAATGCCGGGCATACATTTTGAGCACCTCGGGATGCGTACACCAGTTTTCCATAATTTGCGAGGGGAGCTCCACAAAGTCGCGTGTCACGTTAGTGCCGTTCAGGCTGGGGTAGCTGCATTGGCTCAGCATTCCGTGCAGGGTATGTCCGAATTCGTGAAACATGGTTTCCACTTCGTCGAGGCTGAGCAGCGAGGGAGTGTTGCCGCTGGGTTTGGTGAAATTGCCCACATTGTAAATATGCGGCCTGACGTTTTGTTCGTTTTTGACGTATTGTTCCCTGAAATTGCTCATCCAGGCTCCGCCCCTTTTGCTTTCGCGGGGGAAATAATCCGAGTAGAACAAACCCAGGTAGGAGCCGTCGGCATCGGTTACCTCGAAAACTTCCACATCGGGATGATAAACGGGCACGTTGTTTACCGGAGTCAGATTGATGCCGAATAATTTGTTGCACACCGTAAACAAACCTTGGCGTACGTTTTGCAACTCAAAATAAGGTTTCAGTTCTTCTTCGTCGAGCTGATATTTTTCTTTGCGCAGTTTTTCGGCGTAATACCACCAATCCCAGGCCTGCAGTTTGAATTTACCGCCTTCGCGGTCAATGAGTTTCTGGAGTTCTGTTACTTCTTTTTTCGCTTGCCGCAGGGCTCGTGGCCAGATGCCGTCCAAAAAGTCGTACACATTTTTCGGATTTTTTGCCATGGTTTCTTCCAGCACGTATTCGGCAAAAGTGTTGTAACCCAGCAGTTGAGCCTTTTCTACACGCAGGTTGACCAGTTTGCGGACTATTTCCTTATTGTCGGCTTCGTTGTTGTTGTCGCCCCGCATGTAGTAAGCTTTGAGTATCTTTTCACGAAGCTCGCGATTGTCGGCGTATTGTAAAAAGGGCAGGCGGCTGGGATTGTGCAGGGTAAAGACCCATTTGCCCTCCAGACCGGCCCCGGCGGCAGCTTCGGCGGCGGCTTCCACCACCGTCTGCGGCAAGCCGGACAAATCTTCTTCCTTGTCGATCACCAGGCGGTAGTCGTTGGTTTCTTTGAGCACATTATCGGAATACTGCAAGGTGAGCAGAGCCTCTTCTTTGTTGATTTCGCGCAGACGTTCCTGCCGGCTTTCGTCGAGAGCGGCCCCGGAGCGCACAAAGTTTTTGTAGTATTTCTCGAGCAGACGCTGCTGTTCGGTGTTCAGATTCAGGCTGTCTCTATTGTTGTAGAGGCTTTCGATGCGCTTAAAAAGCGGGGCATTTAGGCGAATATTGTCGCTGTGCTCCGAGAGCAAGGGGCTCAATTCCTGAGCAATGGCCTGCATCTCATCGCTGGTGTGACTCGAAATTAAACCAAAAAATACCGAAGATACTTTATTGAGCAATTCGCCCGAATAGTCCATAGCTGCAATGGTATTCTCGAAAGTAGGCGCTTCGGGGTTGCCGGCCATGGCATCGATTTCGAGCTTTTGCCGGTTCATGCCTTCCACAAAAGCCGGCATGTAATGTTCTATACTGATTTTATCGAAAGGCACGGCACCATAAGGGGTGTCGTAGTCTTCAAAAAAAGGATTACCTTGCTTTTTGGCGCAGGAGATCATCATAAGTGTGCATAAAATAAGAACCGATTTTTTCATTTTTTCAATTTTTTGAGCACAAAAATAATGGATTTAAATGAGTTATACCTTATTTTTTGGCTAAAACATCCGAAGTGGCTGGAGGAATATGTATCTTTGAGACCTGATAAATTCAGCCGCATAAGGGTACGATTTGTCGGCATTAAAAAAAGCTGTAGTGAAAAAAATAATCTCTTTGTTGTTGTTTTTGGGCTTTTTTGCCTGCGGACGCTATCGGTCGAGCATTCCCGACAGCCCGGTTTTTATGAGGCGCAACCTGAATACCATTAAATGCCTATTCCCGGGAGACTTCTATTATATCACAGAACCCGAAACCGTAACCGATCGCCTGGGTTACGGAGGTCTGGTGTTGCTCAAAGGTTTCGACGACCGGTACTATGCCTACGATCTGGCCTGTCCGGTAGAATGCCGTCCCGACGTTAAAGTCGGTCAACCCAACGAGGTTCTGGAAGTGGTCTGCCCACAATGCGGAGAAACCTACCAACTGGGCTTTGGCCTGGGCACACCCTCCACCGGAGTGTCGAAAGAAGGCTTGAAACGATACGCGGTGGTGGTGGATGTGAATTCCGAGGTACTTGTACAACACTAATTATACGCCTTCTTATAAAGCGTGATTTTAGTTTATTGCCGGGAGATCGTCAAAAAAAAATCAGTAAAATATTCCGTTTTCGAGCTAAAGCTTTATCTTTGCAGCCGCATTAGCGGTTTTTTTAAGCATGCGAAGCTATTCAACATGCCAAGCAACTTATGTAAAAGCCATTAATGCGTTCCTGTTATGTAAAAGGCAGCCCGAATGGTGGAATGGTAGACACGAAGGACTTAAAATCCTTTGGCCATTGAGGCTGTACCGGTTCGAGTCCGGTTTCGGGCACCGGAAGCCCCACAAAATCGATCGATTGGGTGGGGCTTCTGTGTTTCTTCTTGATGATTTTCTCTAAAATTCGACATATTATGAATAAGGTATCCCTCTTGAGTCTAGCTCCGGCTACATCTTTGAAACAAAAACCACAAAACTCAACAAACCCTCACAACCACCCGCCGGTAGCGGACTAGGGGTGGTGACTATCACGCGCGGTTTTTCTCTGTTGTTTCCTGCCCGCAGGTCGGTGACGGGCAGAAGACAAAGTAAGGTGATAATGTAAATGAAGCGACTCATACAGTTATATTTTAAAACTCCCAAACAACGTCTTTCCCATCGAGCCAGGCGGCCATGTTCAAGACTAAGAAATTCCAGTTTTGAAAGCCACGGTTCAGCACCGGCTCTCCGTTGTCGGGCAGGTAGTATTCGTGCATGGCTCCGAAGCGTTCGATGTCCCTGCCCAGCAACAGGATGGTTTTTTCGGCCAATTCCCGGGCTTCCTCTTTGTAGCCGTAGTTGATCAGCCCGCGGAACACCAGGTAATTGACGTTGATCCATATCGGGCCCTGCCAGGAAGAGGGGTTGCCGCTGCCACGGGTGTCGTACATTTTTTCGAGAGGCGATAAGCTCCGGATACCGGAGGCCGAGTTGAACGAAGTGGTATCGTGGAAGTGCCGTTCCACCATCAGGGCTGCCTGTTCATCAGTGGCAACTCCCGACCACATGGCCATAAATCCGCTCCAAACGCTGAAGCGCTGAATCAGGCAATGATAGGTGCGGGGTTGGCCGGTATGCAGGTAGAGTTTGCCGGCTTCCAAAAACTCAATGTCGGGTTTTTCTATGGGGCGCAGGTTCAAATCGACGCTGTAATAAAACCCGTCCCGCGGATCCCAGCAATGCTCCCGGATGTTTTCGAGCAACCGGGCGGCTTCTTTGTAGTAAAAAGTCGCGATATCCTTTAAGTTCAGGCATTGAGCTAAGTAGTCCATAGCCAGCAGTTCCTTGTACATCAGGCAGTTCAGAAAGATGGAGCCGGAGCTTGCATCGGGGCGGTAAAAAGTGGAAGGATCGTTGTCCACGCCTATGGCCTCGTCGGTTTGCCAATACATCAACCCGGTAGCCTGATGCCTGTGAAAATTGAGGTATTTATTTACAAAGGCCTGGAGGAAATAAAACGATTCGCGCAGCCATTCGGCGTCGCCGTTGATGTTGCGCACAATAAAGGCGGCGTGTTGAGCCAGGCAGGGCTTGTGCATATTGCTTTTCCAGGGATTGCGCGTGCTCAGCATCTCTTGCCTCGAGGGGGCATCGCGTTCTATCCAGATGGGAATCCATCCGTCCATACCGCCGTAACTCAGGGCGTTCAGCACACAGCCTTGTTCGTATTTAAGAGCTTCTTCGCGGTCTTTTTCTTTGCCCTTTTCCAGTAGAATTTGCCGCAGAGCTACGTTGCTCAGCCAGGAATCCCAATCCCACAACATATCAAGGTATTGGTTGCTGCCGGGCGCTAAAAAGGGATACGGCAGAGCTCCACCGGCTTCGCGGTACATACCTTTCATTTCTTTGTGAATGTAGGTTCGGCAGATGTTTTTGTATTTTTCGATGTTTTCGGCGTTTCGTACGGGGAGTTGGGCCTGTATGCCGAATACGGTGAGCAGGAGCAATGCGACTAAAGAATAATTTTTCATAATGTTTATAAATGACGCTTGGTGAATCAGGCCGGTGAAAACAAATTGGTTTCACCGGTTTTTCAAGCCTTTAAAGCCGGGATGTTGAAATAAGATGTCCCAAAAGTAGGTTTTTTTTCTGTGCGCTCAAAGATTAATTTCTGTACCTTTGGCGAAAATTGCGAGCATGGATGTTATAGTCTGGATAGGTTTTGCCCAGGCCCTTTTTGCAGGGATTCTTACCATAACTAAAGACAAAAAAAGTTCAGCCGATTATCTGCTGTCGGCCTGGCTTTTCTTATTGAGTATAGAATTTCTTACGGTCGGGATAGAGTTGTATGTCTACACCAATTTTGTGTTTTTATCCAACACTTTTTTGCTGTTCAATCCGGCTTTGTTCCTCTATACCCGTTCTCTGGTAAAGCCCTCCTTTCGTCTCAAATGGCCGCAATTGCTGCATTTATTGCCCTATTTGATCTTTAAAATATTTTCGTGGAGCCTGCAGGAACCTTTGTCGTTTGAGGGATTTTTCAGCCCGGACAATACGCTCTGGTACCGGATATCGTTTGGTGTTTTCGGCCTGGTTTCCTGGATAGTCTATTTGGGGCTCACTGCTGTCATTTTATCGCGTCACCGCAAAAGGCTTAAAAACGAATTTTCCACCATCGACCGCATTAAAAAAATGGGCTGGATCATGTTTGTGGTGATTTTTTATGGTATTTATTGCCTGATAGTGCTGTTGTGGGGTTTGTTTAATATTATAGTATTTACCACCGAATCGCTGACGCTTTTCAATTATTCGGTCCTCTTGTTTTTTGTTTACATATTCAGTTTTTACGGGCTCAAACAGCGCGATATTTTTCCCGATAAAACAAAAGAAGAACCGGCCGTTCCCGAAAAGAACTCCAATTCTTTTTTGAGTACCGATCAAATGGAAAAGATAAGTCAGAAGTTGTTGAACTATTTTCAAAAAGAAAAACCCTATTTAAACCCGGAATTCAGCATGAGTCTTTTGTCGGAGAGCTTAAATATACCGCGGCATCATCTCACGGAAGTGCTGAACAAACACCTGGGCAAAAACTTTTTTCTGTTTGTGAACGAATACCGGGTAGCAGCCGTTAAAAAACAACTGGATAAACCCGATAATCCCTACTCGATCGAAGCCATCGGTTACGAATGCGGCTTCAACAGCAAATCTACTTTTTTCTCGGTTTTCAAAACCCTTACCGGCCAAACTCCCAAAAATTATCAACAGGAGGTTTTGCAGAAAATGAATTAACCGAAATTCGTTTAGTCCATCTTTTTAAAATCGTACTTCTTCAACTTCTCCGACTTTTTAAAATAAGACCGTAGGAAGCAGTGCAAACTGTATTTTGGCGCAACATTAATTATTTAAAATGCGCTTTTATGAAACGTCTTATTTTATCATTCTTTCTATTTATTGCCACAGTCGGCCTTGCGTCTGCACAGGGTTTGTTTGAAACCGCGGGTAAATCGCCGGATAATCAGAGCGAAAAAACCGTCAAATTGGGCGGTTACGTTCGCGGTTCGGCCTACGGTGCCGGCGAAAACTACGACTTTGGTACTTTATTTGGCGAAACAGCCTTGCAACTCAATCACAAAGCCAAGCTTTTAACGATGAATACCGATCTGCGTTTTCGCAGCGGCAACCGTTTTGGCGGCTCTTTTTCGGAGTTTGAAATCAAAGAGGCTTACGCCGGTATCAGTTCTAAAACAGTTGATGTCCTGCTGGGAGAGCAGATTGTAAGCTGGGGGCGAACCGATGGATTCAATCCTACCAACAATATCAATCCCAACAATTACTTCTTCTTGTCGGGTAATCCGGACGATCAGAAGATGTCTAATTTTATGCTCAGAAGCAAGGTAAGAATCACCCCCATGATAGAATGGGAGGCCATTGTTATTCCCATTTACCGGCCGTCGGTGTACCGTTACGAATTATTCGATTTGGGAGCTTCTTTTGTCGATCCGGTGTTGCCCGAGCAAAAAGCAGGCAACGGCAGTCTGGCCACCCGCTTTAATTTTGAATTGCCCGGGGTCGGTTTTTCGCTCTCCTGGTTTCAGGGCCGCGATCCCTTTTACGGCATTAACCTGAACAGTGTAGATTTGAGCTCAGGCACTCCGCAAGTCAGCTACAGGCCGGCTTTTTATCGCAGAACCACCTTTGGGTTGGATTTTGCCGTGCCTTTGTCTTCCTGGATAATCAGGGGAGAAGGAGCCTATAATTTTACCGAAAACGAGCATGCAAGAATGTATATTCCCAATTGTGACCTGAGCTATGTGATGGGGGTGGAGTATAATTTCGGTTCCGTTACGGCCATTTTGCAATACGTGGGTAAACACGTTCTCGATTTTGTCGATTTGAACGAACCGGTGCTGAGCGACCCTATGAATCAGCTTGCCCTGTATCAGTACGCCAATGAGAGGGTCAATTACGAATCTTTTCTTATAAATCGCAAAATATTTAAACAACAGTTCGAAACGAATCATGCCCTGGCTTTGACTTTGTCGGGAGATTTTGTCTATAGCACTCTGAATGCTGAAATGACGGGCTTTTACGATTTTTCTACCGAAGAATTCCTGCTCAGGCCCAAATTGGTCTGGAATATTACCGATGCCCTGGCACTCAGTGCCGGCTATTCGTATATGAAAGGCCCCGATAAATCAATGTTCAGCTATGCAGGTCCTGTTTTGAACGGAGCTTTTCTGGAGATGAAGTTCAGTTTTTGATTATCAAGATAGACGACGATGAGATCTAAACATTTTATTTTACGCTACCGCTGGTGGATTATAGCTGCGGTTGTATTAACGGTAGCGTTATGTATTTGGCCATTGACCAAGACAACTGTCAATCCCGATCTGGAAAGCTATTTGCCGGATTCGATGCAATCTAAACAAAACAGCCGGAAGATAGAAAAAATTTTTGGTGCGGAAGAGCCGATGCTGATAGTATTAGAGAGCGACGATATTTTAAATAAAAGCAGCCTGGAGCGCATAGAGCAGCTCGACAGGGCTTTTTCGATGCAGCCTGCCTTTAAAAGGGTTTTCTCTTTGTTCGGGGTTCAGGATATTCACTCGGAAGAGGGCGTGATGCTCGTAGATCCGCTGATAGATGCCATTCCTCAAAGCCCTGCCGAAACGGACATTCTCAGAGAGAGGATAAAAAGCAACGATTTGGCTTACGGACTGGTGGTTTCGGACGATTTCCGTTACAGCCTGATTTTGCTGAGCTCCGACAAATCGCTCGAAGACGCAGAATTGTTGAATATCATCAAACAAACCCTGGAAAAATACCCGGGCGACGAAAAGGTGATGATTTCCGGTCAGCCTTTGTTGCGCGAAGAAGCCAGTATCAAGATCGGGCGGGACCTGATGATTTTACTTCCCCTGGGTTTGCTTGTGATGTTTGTGTTTTTGTGGGTGTCTTTACGAGAGGCCAGAGGGGTGTTTTTGCCGATTTCGGTGGTGATTTTTTCCGTCGTGGTAAGCATGGCGCTGATTCCCCTTTTCGGCTGGGAATTGAGTATAATCGGTGTACTCATTCCTATAATGATGCTGGCTATAGCTAATAATTACGGAGTCTATTTTATTGCCCGGTATCAGGATTTAAATGCACAGGATCCACGCCTTACCATGCCTCAGATAGTAGAAAAGTCTTTTTCATATCTGTTCAAACCGGTACTGTTTTGCGGATTGACCACCATGGTGGGAATTATGGGGTTGACAACGCATTTGTTGATACCGGCCCGGCAAATGGGCGTGGTTACAGGCTTGGGAATAGCCTTTGCTTTGGTGGCCAGTTTGTTGTTTGTTCCGGCTGTGTTGTCGTTGATGAAGAAAGGCAAACCGCACCATGATTTAAGCGGCAAACCCAACGGGCCCATCTCTGCTTTTTTGTATCGGGTGGCCGTTGTGGTGGTTCGTCACCCCAAGAGAGTCCTTATTGGTTTTTCGGTGTTCTTTGCTCTGGCCGTCACCGGTTTGCTGTTTTTTAAACTCAGTCCCGATACCAATAATGTGTTGCCCGAAAAACACACTTTCAACAGAGCCATCGCAGCCATCGACAAGCACATGGGAGGCAGTAAAATGATTACGCTCATGTTTGAGGCCGATGCCAAAGATCCTGCCTTGCTTAAAGAGCTGGAGCGTTACGATCTGGAACTCAGCGCCTTGCCTCAGGTGGGTAGCGTTGCTTCGCTCGCTACTGTCGTCAAAGAAATCAGCAAGGCATTGAACGACCCCACGGAACCGGGTTACGATCAAATTCCTTCGAGCCGGGAGGCCGTTGCGCAGTACCTGGAATTGTACACCATGAGCGCCGATCCCGAAGATTTGGAGCAATTCGTCGATTTCGACTTTGAACATACTTTACTGACGATTCAGTACCAGGCTGCCTCAATCAAGGAGATAGATGAGGTCTTGCATAAAATAGAAGAGCTCAGCGAGAGCAGTGAATTCACACCATTGCCTGGAGGTTACAGTCTGGTGGAAAAAGAACTGAATGAATCCATCATGACAGGTCAAAACTATTCGCTTCTGTTTGCCCTGGGAGCTATTATAATCTTAGTAGCGCTGATTTTCAGAAGTCTGGTGGCCGGCCTGATTGGCGGTATTCCCTTGGTTTTTGCCGTCTTCAGTATTTTTGGGCTGATGGGTTGGACAGGTATAGAACTTACCATAGTCACAGCGTTGCTTTCGTCCATCTCCATCGGTTTGGGTGTGGACTTTACCATACAAATATTTTGGCGCATACAATGGGAACTCAACAGAGGTAAGACTCATTCCGAAGCCATCAGAATGGCCCTAAAGACTATAGGCAGAGGAATAGTGATCAATGCCTTTGCCGTGATGCTGGGCTTTTCCGTTTTGTTTTTCTCGGCTTTCCCCCTGGTTCGTTCCTTCGGATTTCTGATCATACTTTCGTTGATGCTCTGTCTGATAAGCGCCTTGATTTTGATACCGGCTATTTGCATGATCTGGAAGCCGAAATTCCTAAGTAAAAAGAATACTATAAATGCCTAATTTACAATTTAACTATCCTATTATGAGATCCTTTATTTTTATTTCAATCTTATTGCTGGCACCATTAGCTTCTGCACAAGATGCCCGCGAAATAATACGCAAAGCCGGCGATGTGATAGAGCCGGAATCCATGGAAATGATATCGACACTTAAAATCATCAGTGCCAGCGGCCAGGAGCGCTCCCGGACCATTTCGATGGCTACCAAAAAATTTGGAGAAGCTACCAAGAGTATGCTTCGGTTTACAGAGCCGGCCGACGTAAGAGGCACCACCCTCCTGATCTACGATTACGAAGACAAGGACGACGACATGTGGATATATATGCCCGCCCTGCGCAAAACCCGCCGTATAGTGAGCAGCGAAAAGGGCAAAAATTTTATGGGCAGTGAATTCACCAATGCCGATATGAGCAAGCCCGTCCTGGACGATTTTAATTACAAATCTTTAGGCGAAGCCGTGGTCGACGGTAAAACCTGTCATAAAATAGAATCCAGTTGCAAAACCGATGCCCTCGCCGCTCAGTACGGCTTCAGCAAGAGGATTTCCTATATCGGTAAGGACGACTTTTTTGCCTATAAACTGGAATATTACGATACAAACGGTGAACTTCACCGGATCAATATCCTCAAAGATTACCGGGAATTGGGCAAGGGCAAATACTTTGCCTTTTACATGGAAATGCAAAACGTAAAGAACAATCGCCGCTCGGTGATGAGCGTGGATAAGTTTCAAATGGGCTCTGCTATGCCTGAAGCACAGTTTTCACCAACAATGATCGAACAATAAGCCGGTGTCTTAGAAGCGCCCAACTGCGGCGCTTTCAATATTCGGGCTCAACGTTTTTCCCTGCGGTAAAGGTTGATGTGCTTGTGGCAGGATATTTGTTCCTTGCTTTCGGGGAAAAACTCAGCTAAAATAGCGTACAGGCGCGGATCGTATTTTTTGAGGTCCGATCTTGTGTTGACGTGGTTGTGTTTGCCGTCGGGATATTCCACTTCGGCGTTGACATTGAACCAGCTTTGTACACCCTCGGCCCAGTATTCTGAGATATTGGTCTGAGCGTAGGTGTTGTTCCACTTACCCTCGGCAATGGCGGCATCCAGCGCTTGTTGCAATCTGTCGTTGAAGCCCGGGTCTATGCTTATAATTCCGATCAGATGGATGGAATGGGCAAATTCGTGAACCAGGATGTCTTCGGCGTGGTATTTATCAATTTGATAGCAGAGTATGTTTTCTTCGGCACAGGTGGTCAGCGGGCTTCTTAACGTACCGCCCAGGCCCCGGGCCCTGACATCCCAGTTGAGCCGTTTGTCGTTGGCCAGATGTGCGTGTTCGGGTATATCGGTGGTGCCTTCGTAACGGGCCATAACACCCACCCGCGTATTGATGTCGGTCATTGCTTTGAGTACTTCCGGAGGCAACATGCTCGTCATGGCATCCAGAGTGCGGTAAGCCGCATAGAGCGCTGAGTCGGGCACCCGGTGCGAAGAAATCAGGTGGATACCGTTTACGTTGATGTATTTTTTGTAAAATTCATCCAGTTGCAATTCTGCCGGAGGGGTACTGATGGCAGGTTTGGGGAGTTGTTCCCGGCAGTCGCAGTTGCAGGCAGTTATGCCCAGCAGCAAAACAAGGCTGTACAATAGTTGTTTCATAGGTATATTTTTTAGTCGGTTTTGATTTCATTCCATTTGGGAGGAACCACATTGAGCAGTTCCCTGACAAAGAAGTCGAAGCGTTTATGCTCGCCGTAAGAGCCACCCATGGTGTGACCTACGCCGGGCAATACGACCAGCTCAAAATCTTTGTTGGCTTTTATCAGGGCGTCCACCACCTGCATGGTCGAGGCCGGATCGACGTTGTCGTCGAGTTCACCTACTACCAACATCAGCGGACGGGTCAATAAATGAGCGTTTACTACGTTGGAGCTCTCCAGGTATTGTTTTCCGATGGGATAACTCATCCACTGCTCGTTCCACCAGATTTTGTCCATACGATTGTCGTGACAGCCGCAAGACGAATAAGCGGCTTTGTACATCTCAGGATGAAAGAGTACGGCTGCCATAGCTTCCTGGCCTCCGGCCGAGGCTCCGAAAATACCCACTTTATCAACGTCCATATAGGGATACTTTTTGGCGGCGGCTTTGATCCAAAGTATGCGATCGGGGAAGCCGGCGTCTTTCAGGTTTTGATAACAGATTTCTTCGAAGGCCTTGGAGCGGAAAGAGGTGCCCATGCCGTCCATTTTTACTACAATAAAGCCCAGCTCGGCCAGGTTGGTCATATCGGAGTAGTAGGGAGCAAAAGATTTCGGCACATAGTGACTGCCGGGGCCGGAATAAATGTATTCTATGATGGGGTATTTCTTGTTGGGATCGAAGTTGGAAGGACGGATGATGATGCCCCAGATGTCGGTTTTACTGTCTCGGCCTTTGGCAACAAAGACCTCGGGCGCTTTCCAGCCGGTTTTTTCCAGTTCGCTGATGTCGGCCTTTTCCAGGGGCATGATTAATTTGCCGCTTTCGGCGTCGCGCAGTTGAGCTATCGGGGCTAAATCAACGCGGGAATACACATCCACGAGGTATTTCATATCCCGGGAAAAAGTAGCCCGGTGATGGCCTTCGTCGGGAGTAAGACAGGTCAGTCCGCTGCCGTCCATGTTGATGTAGTAATACCTGACCAGGTAAGGATCTCCTTTTTTGGGTACGCCGTTGGCGGTGAAATAGATGCGCCGGGCATCTTCGTCCACTCTGATGATGTCGCGCACATACCATTCCCCCTTGGTGATTTGATTTTTAACGCTACCGCTTTTGCGGTCGTAGAGGTAGAGGTGGTTCCAATTGTCGCGTTCGCTCATCCAAATGATTTCTTCGTCGTTTCTCAGATCGTGGCGGAAACGGCGCGAATAATTGACGAAGGTTTCGGCTGTTTCTTCGATCAGGCTGCGTACAAGGCCATTTTGAGCAGACATTTCCAGTACACGGTAGACTTTGTGCGCCCGTTCGTTGTATTCGAAGGTAATGCCGCTGTTGTCTTTGTTCCAGCGCAAACCCGATAGTTGATATTGATTGTTGAACAATTCCGTCGAGGGAATAAGGGCTTCTTGGGTTTCGACTTTGAAGATGCAGGGCACCCGGAAACGCAGCTCATCACCGGGCTTGGTATATTCCAAAGTCCGGAGTTTGGGTTGCAACTGATCGGAGGGCGACGATTCCACCATGTGAATGTAACGTTTCTCCACCGGCCTGATTTTGGTGGTGGCCAGCATGCGGGAATCGGGCGACCATTGGATGTAGGAGGAATAATAGTTTCCGACACAGCCGTCGATGCTCAGGGCAATTTCTTTGCCTCTGGGTAATTCCCTCACATATACGTTGTGGTCTTTTATATAAGCCTGGTACTTGTTGTCCGGGGAGTTTACCGCCCCCCGGTCGCGCTCTTCGTCGGTTACCATCCAGTGGGTGCGGCTGCCGGTCCGGCCGGGACGTTCCATACTGACGGTTTCTCCCTGCAAGCTGTCCTGAGCTAAATAGTAAACCCAGTTCTTTCCCTTGAAGCCGAACGATAGTTGACTTAATTCGTCGTTTACCCTCAGCCTTTCGAGCTGAAGTTTCAGGACCTCGACTTGCTCGCCCGTGGCCTGGCCGAGTTTGCCTGCCAAGGTTTGGTGATCAAAAAGCGGCTTGCTGTTTTTGTCTCCCGCATCGACCAATACGTATTCCCGTCCTTCGGGAGTGTTGCGGATATACCAGAAATTGTCGCTGTCTCCTATCCAGGTAGGATTTACGTCGGAATAATAAACTTTACTGCCCGAGTACAACTCCCTGATGGAGTAAGCTCGCTTGTAGTCTTCGACTTTTCCCTGAGCTATGAGCAGAGTGAAAGGCCATAAGGCCAATGTGATGAATATGATTTTTTTCATAAGATGTTGATTTTCACCTATTAAAGGTTGGTTAATCTCTTGTTGTCTGTACAAAAGTAAACATTTTCGTCTGAGTTGCTTTGGCATAATCATCCATTTTACTGTAACAATTGTCCAAAGAATCCAATCAAATTGGTGCAGAAAACAGCTCGAAAGGCAATTTTATTATCTTTGTCCACTATTAAATCCGGCTTACGATGAAAAACTTTTTTTTGATATCAGCTTTGTTGACCACCTTGTTTTTACAAGCCCTGACAGCTTCAACGGTTCCCTTTCGTTTTCGTCACATAACGGTCGAAGACGGCCTGGCATCGAATACGGTACGCAGTATATGGCAAAACGACCGGGGAATTATGTGGTTTGGCACCGGCCAGGGTTTGTGCAGCTTTGACGGGATTAATATCAGACTTTATCCGATAGTAACGGATGAGGAACCCTCCGGTAGCAATAAATACGTTTACGCCCTGATGCAGGATAAAAACGGTTTGCTTTGGGTGGGTACCGACGAAGGAGTGTACAAATACGATTACGAAAAGAATGAGTTTAATTTTTTTGACCGGGAAACAGAGAACGGCGAACGCATTGAAAACATTGTCAATAATATGGTCGAGGACAAAGACGGCAATATCTGGTTTTCGAGTTTTGAACGGGGAGTCTATCGCTACAGTCCCGGCAGTGGGCGTTTGAAGCGTTTCCCCATGGAGGCCTTCCAGGGAAGGGTCGATTATGTTTTTGTAGATTCCGACAATGCGGTCTGGTTGTGCAGCACGGCAGCAAGGTCGACACTTTGGCGGCTGGATAGGGCAGAAGATGAATTCAAGGTTTTCCCCTTTCGTCTTTTGGATGGGCCCGCCGACTTCCAGGCTGTAGTGATGACCGAAGATGTTAAAGGAACTTTATGGTTGGGACTTTGGCGGGGTGGTTTGCTTAGTTTGGACAAACACAGCGGCATAGTCCGCCGTCATCTGCACGGTAATGTACCTGCCGGTAGCCTGGTGCATATTCACAGTCTGAACGAAATTGAACCCAATCAATTATTGATCGGCTCCGACGAGGGTCTGATGTGGTACAACACGCTGAGTTCCGAATATAAACTTTATCTCCCAAAGGCAACCGATGCCACTTCGATTTCCAACAAATTTGTTTATCCTATATTCAAAGATAAGGAAGGCGGGCTATGGATAGGCACTTATTACGGCGGAATCAATTACGTATCGCCAAACAATGGGCAGATCGAAAGCTACGCCTGCAGGGCCGGCAAAATGGAAGAGGCCAAAATAATCAGTTTTTTCTGCGAAGATAAAAACTCCAATATCTGGATCGCCACCGACGACGACGGTTTGTTTAAATATGAGCCCGGCAGTGAAAAGTTTACTCAATATCTTCCAGAGCGCAATCGCAACAGTATTTCCTATCACAACGTGCACGCGCTTTGCCCGGACGGAGATAAGTTGTGGATCGGCACCTATACGGGAGGCTTGAATGTGCTCAATTTGAAAACAGGCCGGTTTTCGTATTATAATCATGTTGTAGACGACAGTACCACCATCGACGGCAGCAGTATTTATTCTATTTTCAAAGACGGAGAAGGACGGATCTGGGTCACCAGTATGCGGGGAGTAAACCGTTATAACCCCGCAAAGGACAATTTTATCCGGGTAAGGGAATTGGGCTGCCTCACCTTCGACATCGATCAGGATAAGGAAGGGCGGATTTGGTTTGCTACCGAGAGCGAAGGAATATTTTGCCACAACCCCGCGGACAACAGTTGGAAAAATTACCGCAGAAGCGACGCTCCGGGCTCCTTGGGCAGCAACACCGTCAATAGTATCTACATAGACAAAAACAATAAAATTTATCTTGGCACCGGAAACGGCGTTTATTGTTTCGATGCCGAAAAAGAAAGTTTTTATCCTCTGGATCTGAATTTACCCAGCAAAAATGTGTGTTGCATCATAGGCTACGAAGAGGAATTGTGGATAACCACTTCCGGAGGGCTGGTACATTACACTTCCGGAGGGAAAAGCACTACATATACCACCAGGGACGGACTACGTAGCGAACATTTTTTACCGAATTCGGGCTTATTGGCCTCGGATGGTAAAATCTACATCGGATCGGTCAACGGCTTCAATGCTTTTTATCCCTACAAAATTCAGAGAAACGCTTATGTGCCTCCGGTGGTAATTACCGGTCTGTTGGTTAATAATCAAGCTCTGGCCGATGAGGGAATTTCTCCGCAGTATACACGTAAAATAAAGCTTACACATAAGGAGAATATGTTGAGCTTTTTGTATGCCTCCCTTAGTTACAGTAGTCCCGAAAGCAATCAATATGCCTTTATGATGGAGGGTTTGGACCGGGACTGGAATTTTGTAGGCAATCAGACCAAAGCCACCTATACCAATTTAGCTCCGGGTGATTATGTGTTCAAGGTAAAAGGCTCCAACAACAACGGAATCTGGAACGAAAAGCCAAGCACGATTATGCTGACTATTTCCCCTCCCTTGCTTCTTAGCCCTGGATTCAAGATTCTCTACTTTGCCCTGATACTGTTGATTCTGACGCTGATTATCAGCAATATTGTTCGAATTAGCGAACGCAATCATCAGCGACTAATGGAAAAACTCAGTATTGAAAAAGAAAAGGAGGTACACAACGCCAAAATCCAATTTTTTACTACTATAGCTCATGAAATCCGCAATCCGGTATCCTTGATTATCGCCCCGCTCGACAGAATTCTAAAAATTCCCGAATTGAACTCCGGAGGACTGGCCGAAGACCTCAAAATGATTCATCGCAACAGTCAGCGTTTGCTCTTTTTGGTCAATCAATTGCTGGATTTCCGGAAAATAGAGCAGGGAGGCAGCCCGACTATTCACAAAGCAAAACACAACCTCGGAAAATTGCTCGACGATGTCAGCCTGCGTTTCCGTCCTTTGATTGAGCAAGAAGGCAAACGCTTTGAATACAAATTTGATGAGCAGAATTTTGAAACATGCTTCGATTACGAAGCATTGACCAAGGTGTTGAGTAATTTATTATCGAATGCCGTTAAATACACCAAAGATTACATACTGCTCAGCGCTAAGGTGGACAGAGACAAAGAAATAATTGAAATTCTCGTTCAGGACAACGGCTGCGGTATAGATCCCGATGAGCAGGAACAGGTATTCGCACCTTTCTATCAGGCCAAAGACCCCATGCCCGGTACAGGTATAGGGCTGAGTATAGTTAAAAGCATGGTGGAGGCTCACAACGGAACCATACGTCTGGAATCTGAGCCCGGCCGGGGTTGCAGTTTTTACATTGAACTGCCTTTTTGTGATTGGACGAAAAAGCTCCCGAGGCAGTCGCAACTTCAGTTGTTCTTCCTCAGGACATTGTGTCTGAAAGCTCCGGGGAAGATCATGTCTCGGATGTTGCCACCATTTTGTTGGTCGAAGACAACCGCGAAATGCTGCATTTCCTCAGCGAACGCCTTTCTGAAGATTACAGGGTGCTGATGGCCAGGGAAGGGCAGGAGGGTCTGGATATGCTGAGGGCCAACGATGTTCAATTGATCATCAGCGACTGGATGATGCCGGGTATGGATGGCATTGAATTTTGTCGCAAAGTGCGCGAAGATCAGTTTACCAGCCATATTCCTTTTATTTTACTGACCGCCAAAACCGATATCGATTCCAAATTGCATGGCCTGGATTGCGGTGCGGATGCTTATATTGAGAAACCCTTCTCTATGGGTTATTTGAAAGCCACCGTAAGAAACTTGCTCGAATTACGGCGTATGTTGATTCAGAAATTTTCTAAAATGCCCCTGGTGCACCTCAGCAGCATTGCCGGTAATACTGTGGAACAGGAATTTTTATTGAGGATGAATCAGCTGATAGAGGAAAATTTTGCCAATCCCGAGCTTTCGGTGGACTTTTTGGCTAAAGAAATGTGCATCAGCCGTTCCCGTTTGTTTGCCAAAATAAAAACCCTGATCGATGTCACACCCAACGAATTGATTCAGATAGTGCGCCTCAAAAAAGCGGCGGCTCTTTTGTTGGAACAACGCTACATGGTTGGCGAAGTAGCCTATATGGTAGGTTTCAACAATCCCTCGTATTTTTCCAAGTGCTTTCAGAAACAATTTGGAATGAAGCCTTTTGAATTTGTAACCAGCCACCGCAATAAACAGAATACCGAAGGTTCCGGCCCTGTTGCGTGAGGATGCCGTCGATTCTTGTGAGGATGCCGTCAATTATGTAGCGTTTTTTCCGGATTTCGGTCTTAGTTTGAGTAATTTCATTCCTAAATTAAGTGATTACTCAGTATTCCTATTTAATTAGATTATAAGCCATGAAAAAGGAAACTTTCTTATTGTGTGCACTTTTGTTGTTTGCTTGTGAACAACAGGTTGACGGCGATAAAATCAAAGCCAGAGAAGACATTGATTTAACCCGTAGTCAGGAAGTGTTGGTGGAAAAAGGCAACACTTTTGCCTTCCGTTTGTTGGGGCAGGTCAATCTGGAAGAGTCGAAAGAGAACTTTTGCATTTCGCCTTTCAGCGTTTCGCAGGCTTTGTCGATGACTTTAAACGGAGCAGCCGGCAATACGGCTACCGAAATGATTTCTGCCCTGGGCTTCGAAGGCTATACTCAAAGCGAAATCAACGCCTATCAGCAAAAAATGAATCAGGCCCTGTTGAGCCTGGATCCTTCGACCAACATAGGTATTGCCAATTCCATTTGGATTCGCGAAGATTTTGCCGTGCGCAAGGAGTTTGTCGATACCAATACCTATTACTTCGATGCCGAAGTGCAAAATCTTCCCTTTGATGCAGCTGCTTTAAATGCCATAAACAATTGGTGCGATGTAAAAACCAAGGGTCGAATCGATAAAATCCTCGACGATATTGACCCGGACGACATTATGTTTTTGCTTAACGCACTCTATTTCAAAGGCAGTTGGGTACATAAATTCGATAAAACCAAAACCGAAGAAGCCGATTTTTATTTGGCCGGCGGCGAAAAGACCAAGGTGAATATGATGTATCAAAAAGCGGAATTTCCTTATTACGAAGACGAGACCGTTCAGGTTGTAGAACTGCCCTTCGGGAACGAGGCTTTCAGCATGGTATTTGTTTTGCCCCGCCAGGGTGTTGATATGGATGCATTGATTGAAACCCTCGACGCTCCTTGTTGGGCTAACTGGCTGCATCGTCTCAGGGAAACGGAACTTAATCTTAAATTGCCCCGTTTCAATCTGGAATACGAAAAAGAACTGATACCTACCATGTCTGCTTTGGGTATGACATCGGCTTTCGATCCCCAAAGGGCCGATTTTAGTCTGATCAATGCAGATCAGGATTTGTACATTGGCTTGTTGAAGCAAAAAACCTTTGTCAAAGTAGACGAGGAAGGAGCCGAAGCCGCTGCCGTAACGATAGTGGGGATAAAACTGACCTCTGCCCCACTGGATGAGATACATATGACACTAGACAGGCCTTTCCTGTTCGTTATAAAAGAAAAAAGCACTTCTTGTGTTCTGTTTATGGGTAGAATCGGGAATCCTCAGGATAAATAAGGCGTTGATTTTAAGCCCTTGAGCTTTTCCGATAATTAAAAGCGGAGGATTTACTGCTAAAATTCCTCCGCTTTTTTTATATTTGTAGCTCATTCGCTCGGAAGAAACAAACATTCTATTATATTTTAAATAATCAGTAAATTATGAGCATCGAACTTAAAAAAAATTGCAAGTATGCCATGCTTGTTCCTACCAGCATAGGTTTGCGTATTACGCCCGACAACGGGCAACCCGTCCATAGCAGTGATGTTTTTCATCTGCAGGTTACCAGTGCCGAAACGAATGTGGCCAGTGTTTCTTCTATCCTTGGTCTGCCGGTAAAAGTGCTGACCACTTTTGTAAAAGGCAGTCCCTTCGCTCACTACATCAAAGCCAACCTGCGCAGCCGCAACATGGATTTCGAAGGAGTGGATGTAGATCAGGGAGGCCCCTGGGGCTATCGTCATCAGATTAATATAGCCGATAGCGGTTACGGTTCGCGGGGACCCAGGGTCTGGAACGACCGTGCCGGGGAAGTGGGGCGCACACTGAACGTGAAAGATTTTGATCTCGACAGGATTTTTGGACAGGAAGGCGTACAAATTGTACATCTCTCGGGTCTGATAGGCGCTTTGTCGCAGGATACCAGCAAATTCTGCCTGGAACTTGCCCGCGTGGCCAAAAAATACGGCACCCGCATTTCTTTCGATTTGAACCACCGGGCTTCGTTCTGGAAAGGCCGCGAAAAGGAATTGCACGAGATATTTACCGAGATCGCTTCCATATCGGATATTCTGATCGGCAACGAAGAAGATTACCAACTTTGTCTGGGCATCAAAGGCCCCGAAGCCGGAGGCAAAGATATTACCGCCAAAATTGACGGATTTAAGGAAATGATCAAGCGCGTCAAGGCCGCCTTCCCCAATGCTTCGGTTTTTGCCAACACCCTGCGCGAAGTAAACCACAGCAACAGCCACGAATGGGGTGCCATTATGCTCGAAGGCGAAAACTGGCATGTGATTGAGCCCCGCGAAATACATGTATTGGACCGCATCGGCGGAGGCGACGGTTTTGTAGGGGGTATGCTCTACGGTATTCTGAAAGGCTGGGCCCCCGAAAAATGGGCACAGTTTGGCTGGGCCAGCGGTGTTTTAGCCACCACTTTCCTTACCGATTACGGACAACCTGCCGACGAAGAGCAGATTTGGAGTATCTGGGAAGGCAATGCACGTGTAAAGCGTTAAATAAACAAGCTGGAAAGTTCAGTCGATATACTTTCCGACACTTTTTTATCACACTACGGGCTGTTCGCTCAATGAGCGGACAGCTTTTTTTTGCAGATATATGCAAAAAAACCACTACTTTCGCGCGCTGATTTAATTTTTCCACATTTATGCAAGAGCAGGCCATCAGGAACATTGCCATAATTGCCCATGTCGACCACGGTAAAACCACCCTGGTAGACAAGATGTTGTTTGCCGGTCATTTGTTTCGCAACAACGAAAGTGCCGGCGAATTGATTATGGACAACAACGAGCTGGAACGCGAAAGAGGCATCACCATATTGTCCAAAAACGTTTCTATCAACTACAAGGGTGTAAAGATCAACATCATTGATACACCCGGACACGCCGATTTCGGCGGCGAGGTGGAGCGGGTACTCAATATGGCCGATGGTGTATTGCTGCTGGTGGATGCTTTTGAAGGTCCGATGCCTCAGACCCGTTTCGTCTTGCAAAAAGCCCTCGAAATAGGATTAAAGCCCATAGTGGTAATCAACAAAGTGGACAAACCCAATTGTCGGCCTGTAGAGGTGCAGGAGGCTGTTTTCGATTTGATGTTCAGCCTCAATGCCACCGAAGATCAATTGGATTTTCCCACCGTTTTCGGTTCGGCCAAACGTTCCTGGATGTCGGACGATTACCGTCGCGAGACACGGGATATCACCTATTTGCTCGACCGAATAGTGGAACATATTCCGGCGCCCAAACGCCGCGAAGGCCCCGCCCAGATGCTGGTTACTTCGTTGGATTATTCTCCCTATGTCGGACGTATTGCCATAGGTCGCGTGTACCGGGGAAGCTTTCGTCCCAATCAGGACGTCAGCCTGATAAAGCGAGACGGGACGGTGATAAAAAGCCGCATCAAGGAGTTGAATGAATTTGTCGGTTTTGGGCGTAAACCGTCTGCCGAGGTAAGTTCGGGCGATATTTGCGCTATGGTTGGCATAGAGCAGTTTGATATTGGCGATACCATAGCCGATGTGAACGCTCCCGAAGCTCTGAAGCCCATTGCCATAGACGAACCCACCATGAGCATGGTGTTTACCATCAATAATTCACCCTTTTTCGGAAAAGACGGCAAATACATCACCTCGAGGCATATACACGAACGTCTGATGCGGGAATTAGACAAAAACCTGGCTATGAGAGTGGAAAAAGATCCCGAGCGGGATATCTGGACGGTGTTCGGCAGGGGCGTTTTGCATCTTTCGATACTGATAGAAACCATGCGGCGCGAAGGGTATGAACTTCAGGTAGGACAACCCAGAGTCATCATCAAGGAAATAAAGGGAGAGAAATGCGAGCCCATCGAAGAAATGACCATCAATGTCACGGAAGAAGCCGCCAGTAAAATGATCGATGTAGTCAGCCGCCGTAAGGGTGAGTTAACCAAAATGGAAAGCAAAAACGGACGCGTACATCTGGAATTTGAGATTCCCTCCAGAGGGATTATAGGTTTACGCAGCCTCTTGCTCACTTTATCGTCGGGTGAAGCCGTCGTTGCCCATCGTTTCAAAGAATATCAACCCTATAAGGGCGAAATCGAAAAAAGAGAAAACGGCTCTATGATTGCCATGGAAACAGGTGTTGCCGTGGCTTACGGTATGGATAAGTTGCAAGACCGGGGTCGTTTTTTTATTCATCCCGGCGACGAAGTTTATGCCGGCCAGGTGGTGGGCGAAAGCAACAAAGAAGGCGACTTGGTTGTTAACGTAAATAAGACGAAAAAATTAACAAATGTGCGAGCTTCGGGTTCCGACGAAAAAGTCAACCTGCCTCCTCCCGTAATTTTTTCGCTCGAAGAAGCCTTGGAATACATAAAGGCCGATGAATACGTAGAGGTTACTCCTCGTTTTATGCGTATGCGTAAAATTATTTTGGACGAAAACGAGCGTAAACGACAAAATAAATAGTTAAAAACACAACGTTCTTCGTAAGTGTAAATGTTAAAAATCAGAAGCCTCTTCTTTTTTTTAATTTTTTACTACGTTTGACACAATTTTATTGTGTATTTTCGTAGCTGTCTGAAACTGGGCTTAGATTATTTTATTTTAAGGTTGTTGGTTTTTAATTGTTTGACCGGCAGATAGTTGCCGGATACTTTTCTTTGCCGTTCCGGACCATGAATCATGTAAAATATCGGCTGATTGCTATGTTATATTAGCAAACACTTGTTGTATGTCCGGTAAGTTGTTGGTGTTTAAAACCGGTGTGCCGTATTTCAGCACGGCCACTTTTAATTTTGAAACAGAGGTTAAAGTGCCACAGAGTCGCAGTTTAGCCCCGGGCGGAGTCCATAATTCTGTTTTTTTAATAGAACATGGCACGATCTTTGCTCTATAATATACGTATCGCGCGAAGATCAAATGGGAACAAATATCACTCTTAAATTAGGTATGCCACAGCACGGACGCTGTGATGTGGATACATTGGGATCAATTTGCAGGGGCGAATTGACCTTTTTGCGTGTTCCCACCACGATCAAAAGAACCCAGCCTATTCTCAGCAACACGAAACTTCAGAGTTCAACTATTCCTTTTTTGAAGCCGGTAAACGCAAAAGATTCCATCCTGACCGAAAGAGTATCTCCTTTGCGTTTCCGTCAGGGCAGCGCTCAGTTATTCAAGACTTACATGGATAACGATGAAACCCTTGAGGCTATAGACGAAGCTTTGAATATTTTGCAATACGACGATAGAGCCCGGTTATCAAGGATTACCATTGAGAGCTTTACTTCTTCCGAAGGAGATCCGGAATTAAACCGCGATTTATCCCAAAGAAGGGCCAAGACTTTGCGCGACGAGATTGTCAATTTACATCCGGAAATTTCCAACAATCAGTTTGAAATTATTTCCGGTGTTGAAGATTGGCAAGGTTTACGCGATCTGGTTGCACAAAGTGTGATGCCTTATCGCGACGAAATCCTGGATATCATCGACAATACCGCCGAAAACTCGGTAAGGAAGTTGAAATTGAAACGTCTTAGAGGAGGTGTACCCTACAATTCCCTGATCGATTTGTATTGTCCCCTGCTCAGAGATACTTGTTACGTTCATATCTGGTTCGAAGAAAAGCCCGATATGGAAGCAATGATCATTAATGATGCCATCGAAAATATCGAACAAAATCTGTTAGACGATGCTTTGGAACTGTTATCAACAGTAGAATACGATCAGCGTTCCTGGAATGCTTTGGGGACCTGTTATTTAATAAAGGGAGAAGTGTCAAGAGCCAGACATTATTTTGTACAGGCTGTGGATGCAGGCAACGGCGATGCCAAATCGAATCTTCTGTTGATTGGAACCAAGGAAACGTTTGATCTGGATGCGAATTGATGTGGTGGATTAGTGGACATTAAAAATATAAAATAGGAACAAGAGCATGGTTGCAGCAGTCAAATTTTACGCAAAACTACGGTTTACGGCCCTTATCATCGTCGCGATGATAATGGGGGCTGTTTTATCCGGCTGTGAGCGTAAAGATCTTTATCTGCGTGTTGACCAAGCTGAAATAAATATTGCGATATACGATATACAGTTGGATTTGCTCTGGCAACCGTCGTGGCGTCTTGAGCTCGATTATGAATGGCTGGCCAAATACGGTCCTCTGGGCTATCCCGAAAAGCCTGAACTTGTTAAAGGAATCATTTACGATGTGGATACTATAGAGCACAAGAGAACAAGTTATTTCTCCAGCATATTCAATTCAACGGGTGGCCGTGTATCTTTGAAAACCCGCTGCACCTATAATATGATGTTCTACAACTTCGGAACGGAATGGATATTGTTCCAACAGAGCGAGGATTATGATTATTATAATGCTACAACCCGAACCAGTTCACAGACTTCGTGGACAAGAACCGCATCGGAGAGTGAGGACAGCGAAATGCCGGAAGCCCACAAAAGCTACATAGAAGTGAACCAACCCGATGCAATTTACGGAGTCCTCACCGACGATCTTTATGTATCGGACGATCCCGGAGAATATGAAAAAGAATTTAACGAAGATGGCAGGCCGGTTTATATATACAAAGTCGACTGCGTACTCGACCCCTACGTTTTCATATACATTTTCCAGTTCGTAGTCAAAAATAATGTTGACGAAGAAGGACAAATCATTACGGGAGCGCATGGAATTACCGTAACGGGACTTTCACAGGGTGTTGAGATGTTCAGTCGTAAAACCTTCGACAACACGATTTCGATAACGACTGAGGACATAAAGGAGATGCAACATCATAAGAATATTACATTAGAGGGTGACAGTGCCGCATTTGACGGCGATATTTTCGTGGCCAGAATGCTTACCTGGGGTCTGCCGGGCATCAATCCTATGGAAAAGACCCTGAATAACGAACCTGTTGAGGTTATCGACAACAACTATGTAGGCGTAGGCTTGAAACTTCGGAACGGTTATACATACACTATAACACGCGACATAACCGAACAAATGCACAAGCGCCCCACCGGAGGTATAATAACCGTAGTAATCGATGCCGGGAAAGTGCCTGAAGAGTATCTGGAACATAAGCCCGAAACGGGCGGAGGCGGGTTCAACGCCAGCGTTGAGGATTGGGAAAATGAAATTGAAGCCGAATTAGTGATCTAAAAAACAAGATAGAATCATATTATTAACTCATATTAAAATCAAATCAAAATGAAAACAAAAATGAAACAAATCAAAGAAAAGACGACAAAAGGAAACCTCCTTTTGAGTGTATTGATTGCAGTTGTCGCAATCGTGTTTGCAGCTTGCTCGAGCGATGTCGTTCTCAATGATATTGCCGAGTCACAGACCGATACGCCCAAGGCTATCGGGTTCACATCGTTCTCCGAAAAGATCACGCGTGCCGATACCGATCTGGAATATTACCACAACACATTCGTTGTGTACGGTACTAAGCAGTCAACCGTTGACAATGCCATCCAGTACGTGTTCGGCGGAAAGGCTACAGCATTAGGTAATCAGGATGGTGTAACATGCACCTATGACGCAGCATCCACCACTGTTACGGGCTATTGGAAATACGACAACCCCCGTTACTGGGACAAACAGGCTGAATATGATTTTATAGCTTATGCTCCGGACAATGCTCCGCTTCGCTACTTTTACAACGCAGCAGATGCCCAGGTTGGTGATCCAAATAACAAGTTTGTCACCAACGCGGACTATACTTTGGCCGGCACGAACCTGCAAGCCACAGCCACTACAGCTGAAAAGGTAAAGGGCTTTACCGGCGATGTTGATCTTGACATTATGATATCGACTGCAAAGTCGCAAAGCGGAAGCAACAATGCCGACGTGGCTCTGGTATTCAAGCACATCCTATCAAAGCTGAATGTTACTTTTGCCAAGGCGGATGTACTTAACGATGCAACTGTGACCGTCACCAGCGTTGAGATAACGGGTCTCAAAGAGAAAGGCAGCTATAATGAGAGCGACTATGTTAACGACGAATTCACAAAAACAAGCGGCTGGACAACCATAGATGTAACCCCCAGCACGTACAAACTGGCCTATTCAGGTTCACAGGCCCTTAATAACTCGGCGGGCTCAGCTCTCTATTTTATCGAATCGCTGGTAATGCCTCAGACAATTGCCGATGACCAAGTGACACTTAAAGCAAAGTACACCATACAGACCGGCGGTTACAGCGAGAACTACACCTACCAACTTGATCTGTACGATGTAGAAGCTTTGCGGAAGTACTTCGACGGTTACAATTACACGCTCAAGTTTACCATTCAGCCTAATGTAATCAAGTTTGACGCAGATGTAACCGTATGGGAGAACCAGCTTGCTTCAAATCAGACCATAAATTAATCACACAAATTTTATTTACATTTACAATCATATTTATAATCACATTTAAAGAAAAGAACATTATGAAAAAGAGTTATTTGATGATCGCAGCAGCTGCCGTATTGTTTGCAGCTTGCTCAAGCAACGACCTGATCAACGATGGTCCGGACAATGCACAAGAAAAGGACAGTGCTATAGGTTTTGCAGCCTATTCTTCGAAAACAACCAGGGCAGACGAAGACAACTCGACCTACCTGCATCATTTCTACGGTACATTCGATGTCTATGGATGGAAAACCGTAAACAGCTCTCCTTCGCCTGTGTTCAACCATGTTCCCGTAGGCTATTTTGGAACGAACAATACCGGTGCAAATCAAACTCCCCCTACAGTGGTTTACGAATCATCAGGTAAGCCGGGCGATGAGTGGGGAACTCCCTTTAGTGCCGGCTGGTATTACGAGAACGTCCGTTACTGGGACAAGGTTGCAACCGCTTATCAATTCTTTGCCATTGCACCTTATGAAGCTGTCCCTTCTCCTGCGCTGACAGTCGCAGCCGGTGCTGACAATATCAAAATAGGCGATAGTGGCGCAAAGTACGACATTTCCACCGAGAAGAATTTGGCTCTTGACGCTGGCAATCCGACTCAATATAAAAAATACTTCGGTTTCACCAAGGATTATATGCTTGCGGAGAAAAGCACAACCAAGGAAGCACTAGTAGCGTTTAACTTCCACCACATCCTGACCAAGTTCAATGTCAAGATCACAAAACAGGATACATATACCGGGAGCCAGGATCTTAAGGTTAATGCTATAAAAATTGCAAAACTGAAAAAGGAAGGATATTTCGTATATACTTCTAATATGACAACCAAGGGCTGGACAACCGACGGGACTTATGATGTGCAAGTAACTGGGAATCATTCTCTTACCCAAACACCAACCAATTACAACGAATATTATTGGATTCAGACATTGATTTTCCCGCAAGATATAACTTGTGCGACAATAGGAGGAGTACAATCAAATGACACCGGGCTTAACCAATACCTCTATGTTAAGTACTCTATCGGCAGCGAGGTGTTCGAGGCATACTATGACCTTGCCCGTGTGTTTAATAACACACTCGCCGTCGGAGAAACATATTCATTTGCTCAAGGCAGCGAATATACTCTGAACATCAAGATAGGACCCGAGCCGATTAAATTTGACGCTCAAGTCACAGCTTGGGATGTTGTTGCTGACGTTAATTATTCTGTTAATTAATTTGGTACGAAAATTCATTGCGAAAAACATTTAAACAATAATCATTATGAAAAAGTCATTTTTATTATTAATTGCAGCCGCGTTGCTCGCAGCATGCTCAAGTAACGAAATGACTGTTGAACTGAAAGAGAAGCCCATTGGTTTCAGCCGTGTTTACATTGACAAGTCAACCAAGGCTATCCGAAAGGGCCCCTACACAACAGACAATTTTGGGTATGTAGGCAATACGTTCGGCGTAATCGGCTACAAGACCACAGCCACTCAGACAAATGCTAAAGTATTCAACGATGTAAAGGTAGAATACCAAACCGGTTTGAGCGCACCCTTCGCGGCCACAGACTGGGCCTACTCTCCCCTGGTATATTGGGATAAGACAGCCACACAGTACAGCTTCTTTGCATATGCGCCCCATTCGGGTGATTTTACCGGTACCGTAGCGTTAGGCGGCAACGATGCCACTACATTCTCAATCACCGGTTTCAAACAGGCCACCACAGTTGCCGACCAGATTGACCTTATGACAGACCTGACAAATCAGAACAACGTAACCGCAAACATAGGTAACAATGACGTTAAGTTCACCTTCGGTCACATACTCTCGAACATCAATGTAACGATGGCGGTCAGCGCCGCCCTGAAAGCCGATGAAACGGATAACCCGGTATCGGTTGAAACAGTGACATTAGGTACAATCACAATGGACGGCAGTTACGCCTATGACTCCGGTGCCAGTGCCTACAAGTGGACTCTTTCCACATCATCTCCGACAACACAACTCTTCAGTGCCACTCAGAGCAGCGGTAATGTTTTTGCTTCGAAAGCCTTGACTGCTACACCGGCTGCTGTTCCCGGACTTACCGGTATGCTTATGATTCCTCAGGCAGTTAATGCAAATTATGAAATCTACGTCAAGTATAAGATCAATACTGAAGTTTTTGAGAGAACCATAAAACTGTCGGATTTTAAGAAAAGCGGAACCTCATTGGGAACCTGGGATCCGGGCTATAAGTACACATACAACATTGTAATCGGTCCGACACCCATACTGTTTGACATAATTGGTGTATCCGATTGGGGCGACGGCGGAGTCTACACTTATACAATTGAATAATATCGGATAACTCTTTTCTTTAAATAGACCGGAATGGGGGTAACACCCCTTCCGGTCACCTTAGAAGAGAAATAAAATATGGAGACTAAGGCTGCCCGAACGCTAACATCGGGAAGTAACAATGAAGTAACAATAAAGAACGGACGATCGGATGAGACTTAAAGGAATTATAATACTGATACATGCAGCTATGTTGGCAACAATATGGCCGGGTGTTTCTGTTGCTGCCGGTCCCGTTGACTATGAAGCTTCGTCTCACAACGACACGGTTGAGGCTCCGTTTTTTGACACTATCCGTATAAAAACAACCGATACCCTGTACTTTGAGTTGAAATTCCGTTTCGACAACTACTGCCTCGATATGGACTATATGGAGAACAGAATCAGAATGGAACGCTTCGACAGTGTTCTGGATTCCATAGGTATGGAGAATGTTTTAAAATTTGAGATCATAAGCCTTTCGTCGCCCGAGGGTACGTACGAATACAATAAACGGCTGTCCGAAAGACGATCGGCTACGATGAACAGGTTTATGCAGGACAACTACCCGCACCTGATCGATATAATGGAGACCAGTCCGGCCGGCGAATCATGGCAGATGCTGCGAGATTATGTCGCAAAGGATACATGCCTCAGTACCCAGTCCATAGAAAAGGTGCTGCAACTAATTGATGCCGACATTGATATAGCGGCAAAAAAATGGCGCATGAAGACTTCTTTGGGTAAAGACAGCAAGCTGGGTGATATTTACGCTTATCTCTATGAAACCTATTATCCGAGGATACGTTTTTCGGGCATAACCATTGAGCATCACATTGAAATTGTCAATATAATAGAACGGCCACAGATGGAAATCGTACCGACGATAACTATACCTTATCATCCCGACACTATAGTTGACTTTTATCTGACCGATACTGTAGTGGAACCATGTAAGGTTGATACTTTTATCGAACCGTATAAACCCGATACCGTCGTATCGCCGACTTTCCGCAGGTTCCCAAAATTGGCGGTAAAAACCAACATGTTATACAACGCCACGTTTACGCCTAAATTGGGATACGCTCCGATTCTCAATGTCGAACTGGAGTATTATCTTGCCGAAGACGGCCGGTGGTCGCTGCTTGGCGAGTACGAATTTCCGTGGTGGTCGAAAGAAAGCGAGCACCAGTATTTGCAGATACTTAACCTGCAGCTTGAAGCCCGTTACTATCTAAAGAAACACAGCCAATTTACAAGGCACTATCTCAGCGCCTATTCCGGAGCGAACCTGTTTGACCTCTGCTTTGACGATAAGGAAGGCTCGGGAGTACAAGGTGAGGGTGTCCACGCGGGTTTGGGCTACGGCTATGTTTTGCCTCTTAACAAAAAAGGAAACTGGAAACTTGAATTGTTCCTTAAAGGCGGTTTTTATATCGCGTATTACGACAAGTACGATGCAGGTGAACCATTCACCGGAAAGTACTACTATCACTGGTTTGGCAACATCAGTGATTTCAAGCCCCGAAGCTGGCGGTTCAGATGGCTCGGACCGACCGGAGCGGGAGTGACAATCAGCTACGATCTGTTTTACAGGAAGAAGCAGAATAAATGATTTGTATTATAAGAAGATATTATAAAAAGAAATTGGTTTGATGAAGACTTACAAAAGCATAATGGCGGTTCTCTGTCTGGCGTTGTTAACGACAGCAGGGTGTCAGTCTGAGCTGCTTATCGATGATCAGCAGCATAGGCAGGCTGTAGCCGATACCATTGATTTTGTTGGCGGCTTCATCGATAAACCGGTGAACACTAAATCTACCGCCTTGCTTGCTGAGCATTTGAACACCATGGGTGTATGGGGATGGCAAATCACTCCCGAAGGCGACGAGTTGAAATTGTTCGACAATCAGATCGTGTCTTACAGCAATGCAACGGGCGATTGGACTTATTCACCAAAGAAACTCTGGTCAGACGACAGTCAGTACAGGTTTTATGCTTACGCACCCCATTCCGACAGCACGGCGGGCTCAACGGTAAGCATAGACCCGGTAACGGGCCGTTTCAAAATTGACGATATAACACTTGGAGGTAGTAATATTATGTATAACACGCCTTTAAGAGCAGCATCGGGCAATTTCAACGGGGTAACCGATATCGACTGGATGATCGACCGCACCGGGCTGGCCGGAGTTAAAAGTTCGTTTGGCAGAAAAGTGACATTCAACATGCAACATATTCTTGTCAAATTTAATGTCAAGGTGCGTATTAACAACATCCTAGAGGCCGATCCGAGTATTGTTTCCGTAACACTCGACAGTTTGACCATAGGCACATTCATCGGGCACGGCAGCTTTGAACAGAAGCTTAACCATACGCCCGACCCCGGCAACGCAGACGACAATGCGGTTCAGGAGTGGACTATTGATCCATCAAAGCCGCGTTACAGCATAAACAGCGCCAGGAACGTCGGAATCGACGCTACAGGATTCTACGTAATAGAGTCGCTCCTTATCCCACAGGAAGTTGATCCCGGCAATACGGTGAAGATAAGCTATACAACGACTTCACATGACGCTCATACCGAAAAGTATACCGGTATTTTTAATCTCAACAGTGTGTTTGATCGCTTCGTAGGCGGCAACAATTATACGCTGGTTATCACCATATCCCCCGACATCATCACTTTCGATGCCGGATCGGGTTCTTGGGAGACAGCATTTACGAACGGAGTTTTTTAATTGAAAATAATGAACAAAATAAAACATAAAAACATGAAAAAGTATTCTATTGTATTCTTAGTGATGGCAGCAATGCTCACACAGTCCTGCCGGGACAACGACTTGCTGTACGATTTTGACGGTTCGCCCGTGAGCAGTCAAACCATCGAGTTCAGCAATTATGTCAGCGGCATCACCCGCGCATCGAGAACTCCCGGGAATTCGTTCGTTTTAAACGATGAAATGCAGGTTTACGGCTTTCAAACCGCCGATGGTGTAACATCTCAGATTTTCGTCGATCAGCTGGTAAAGAACATCGGCAGTGGTAAGTGGTCATACACTCCTAAAAAATACTGGAGTAACGGATCGGCATATGACTTCTATGCCATATTCCCCTACGATGCTGTCAACAACAGCTTTGACAACACAGACCGTAAGTTCAGTGTCAACGACTTCACTGTTGCAGACGTCACCGATGACCAGGTTGATTTGATGATTGCACAGCGCATTGAAAACCGAATCTCACAAAACACGGTAAACTTTGAGTTCAACCACATCCTCTCCAACGTTAACTTCTACATAAAGGCTGCAACAACTTTCGACACCGAAGGAATCGGCTCTATCAAGGTGCTTGAATTTGACGTTACAGGTCTTTACAGTAAAGGCTCGTTCGCTCAGAGCGGCTGGAACGGCAGCAACGTATTCGAAGGGACATGGACGGCCGATAACGCATCGGTCTATAACATGCCTCAGGTCACAAACGTTGTTTATACCATAGGTAATCCCCGTGAACCACTTGTTGAAGATTTGCTTTTACTCCCGCAAACAATCAACGACAACGCTGAAGTATATGTAAGATATATGCTGAATTACGCAGACGGCACACAAACTATTTTCAAGCGTACAGTCAGCCTCAATAAGATTATGGGTGCTAAAAAGTCGACTCCCGAAGCTAAAATTACGCTTAACAAATGGGATCCCAACTATCGCTACAATTATACCATTGCTCTTGACCCGTCAAAGAATGAGAATGCCGGTGATACCATACCTACCGATCCCACCGATCCCGACTATCCCGCTACTC
>Ga0255340_1000936_pt1 | contig 42720 bp, 20 predicted proteins | sample wastewater_treat_7_FD_192417 | JGI IMG/M metagenome (GOLD analysis project Ga0255340, IMG submission 192417) | Wastewater microbial communities from Lulu Island WWTP, Vancouver, Canada - plant10 | ecosystem: Engineered > WWTP > Wastewater > Unclassified | place: Canada: Vancouver, British...
TGCAGCAGAGCCAAAGCGTAAGGCAGATTAAGGACCTGAATCACCTGCCCACGCGCGCCATCGAATGCATGCCCGAGGCAACCTACTCCAACCCCCCGGTTGATTTCGAAACCGGGACGAACTCAAGTGTGGATGCTGGATACCGTGTAGCGCACAGGGTAGAAGGATTCGATAGCCCCATCAGCGCCATCCGCATCTTCGGCATTCAGGCCCTTTTCAGCGGAGGCTGGAGCCCGGCCAACGGGGTTGACCCCCTGAACTTTGAGGTGAAATTCTACAACGACAACGGGGGTACCGTTGGCAGCGAAATCACCGCTGCAGCCCAAACGGTCGCACTGAACCATGTCAACACGGGCGAAACGTTTGCGACCAGCTACATCGTTTACCACTGGGACTTCGTTCCCGAATCGCCCATTACCGGGCTTCCCTCAACCTTCTGGGTGAGCTTTGCCAATACCGATGCCAACGCGTGGTTCCTCTGGATCGACCAGCCCGGAGGCTTAGGCTCCGGCATGCAGTACACGGAAGATGATGGTACATGGGACTACACCGACTACGGGTGCGGCATATGCCTCGTTCCCCAGCTGGCTGAACCCGAAGCCCCCGAGGCACCCACCAGCTTCCGTGCCGTACCGGCCGATCTGGGGGTTGTGTACGCCGATATCTTCTGGACGAACCCCTCCAAAACCGTTGCCGGCGACGAGCTGACCGAGCTTACCTCGGTATCGCTCTTCCTGAGCGGGGAGGAGGATCCCATCTACGTCAACGATTCTCCTGTCATCGGAGGTGAGGATACCTTTGCCTTCACGGGTACCGATGTGGGCATGTACACCTTCTCCATCTACGGTACCAACTCGGCAGGGGATGGCCTAACGGCTGGTCTCAGCGTATGGCTTGGCCCCGATGCTCCGGCAGCCCCCACCAACGTGCTGCTGACAGGGGTATCTGGCGGAGGACACATCACCTGGACGGCACCCAACAAGGGCGTTCACGGAGGATACATCGATCCGGCTGAAACCAGGTACAAATTGGTACGCATGCCGGGAGCCGTTGTAGTGGCCGAGGACCTTGAGGAGACGGAGTACACCGATATCTTCAACCCCAGCATTGGGAACTACCACTACACCGTAACCGCCAGCAATGAGATAGGCGAGGGAGGCACAGGCACTTCCAATATTGCCCTACTTGGCGCTGAGGGTATTTTGCTCTACGAACCGTTTACCGGCATCACTGCTGGTCAACTTCCCGCTGGCTGGACGGTGGACGGGCTGGGCGCTTCCAACTGGAGCGTTCAAAGCTCCAACTATGCCGGTGGAACCGCTCCCGAACTAAGACTCTACTGGAGTCCTTCGTTCAACGGGGTCAGCAGGCTGGTAACCCACACCTTTGGTACCGACGGGCGCGAGGAGCTGAGGCTGAAGTTCAGGCAATACCTGAGCAACTTCAGTGTAACAGGCCAAACCCTGGCCGTACAGGCAGCATTCGACAACGGGGACTGGGTGGATGTTTGGACCCATACCGTGACAGGCAGCCTGCCCGCACAGCTAGTTGAAGTCTACTTCGATGTTCCCGCAGGTGCATCTACCATGAAAATCTGCTTCAAGTACGAGGGAGATGTATACCAGATCAACAACTGGAACATCGATGATGTTATTTTAGAGCCGGTAGTTGACAACGACCTGGTAGCCGTTTCGCTGGCCGGTAGTGCTACTCCCACGGTGGGCATGGAGTTCGTTTACACCGTAACCGTGAATAATGCCGGAACGGCCACGCAAAACGACTACTCGGTGAAGCTGATGAAGGCGGGTGGAGTAGAGCTGGCCTCGGTAGCCGGAGAGCCCATCGAATTTACTGAAACACAGCAGTACCAGTTGACCTGGATTCCCGCAGAGGAAGATGAGGGTCCCATGTCAATCTACGGTTTCGTTGACTTTGAGGACGACGAGGTACAGGGCAATAACCAAACCGCGCTTAAACCCATTGTTGTTCAGCCCGAAGGAACGGTGGTTGCCACCATTGGTGAGGGTGATATGAATCTGTACATGCCATTCAACATGCTGTATGAGAACAGCGTGGCCCAGACCCTCTACTACCCTGAGGAAATCGGCATAGGTGGCGGTATCATTACAGGACTTCAGTACACCAATTCTTTTGATGCAGCTTACAACAATAAAGATATCAAGATCTACTTGGGAGAAACTGATCTCACCAACCTATCCAGCGGCTTTGTTGACCCATCCACGCTGCAGCTGGTTTACGAAGGTACCTATGACTTCCCCGCAGGGAACAATGATATCTTCATTCCGCTAGATGATTTCTATGCTTACGGAGGAGGAAATCTAGTTGTTTACACATGGAGAGGCGATACCGATTGGACCGGTTCGAAATACTTCAAGGGTAGTACCAGTGCAGGGTCAAACCGTTCGTATCGTGCACAGCAGGATTACACACCGATTGACCCAATGAACCCACCGTCCGGCCTTGTAAATAGTGATTACCCGAATATCAAGATTTTCTTCTCCACAGCCGGCCTGGGTGCTCTGGAGGGAACCGTTACCGACGGAACAGATCCTCTGGAGGGCGTTCTTGTCAGGGTTTTGGGAACCAACTCCAAGACCTATACAGCAGCCGACGGTACCTACAGCTTCCCATACCTTATTGCCGATACCTACGACGTGGAGTTCAGCCTGCACGGATACTTCACGTACGTAGAGGAGGATGTATTGATTGAGGAGGATGAAACTACTCAGGTGGATGTTGAACTGGATGCTATTCCACAGTACACAGTTAGCGGTACAGTAATGGGCAACGATGATCTTCCTGTTGAGGGGGCAACTGTTAACCTTGCCGGTTACGATGATTACTCAGCAGTAACAAACGCTGATGGTGAGTTTACTATAGCCAATGTTTACGAAGGAACTTATACAGTTTCCGTATCGGTTATTGGCTATGATCCTTACGTTGATGAGGTCGATGTTGACGATGATATCGAGCTTGAGATTGTACTCATCGAAACCATAGTAGCTCCTGCAAACTTAGCCGTCGTAGTGGATGATGTGGCCGGAACAGGTCTATTTACATGGAGTCTGATGGCCGGCGTTTCTGACTTTTCCGACAGCTTTGAGGATGGTACCTTCGATGCATGGGATGAGTTTATCCAGGGGAATGGAGTAGCCGGTGATACCGGTAACTCATACTGGTACCCGACCACTAGTCCCGATGGCGGGGTTGTACCTAATGGAAGTTATGTGGCCAGATGCGACTGGGGTTATAATATCGATACCAGGTTGATTAGCCCGGTTATTTCTGTTCAACCCGATGCAAACGTAATTTTCAATTGGTACTCGAGCTACTACTGGAGCGTGAGCCCCAACCCCAATGCCCAGTTGACCATTGAGGTGTCAACTGACAACGGTTCAACATGGACACCTATTTGGAACTGGCAGGATATTGGCGTTTGGACCAACTTCACCTGGTACGAATCAACAGTATCTCTTAATGCTTACCTTGGACAGGCCATTAAAGTTTCCGTTCATTTAACCGGAGATGACAATGCCGTATCGCAGATAGACAATGTGAGAATTGGAGCAGGAACCAAAGCTGGTACCTTTGCCATTTCCACACCAATGGATGTTCCGGCCAATCTTAAAACTATGCCAGAAGGCATGAAAGTTTCTAAAGCATTGGTTGGCTTCAATGTTTACCTCGATGGTGAATTGCAAACAACGGAAGGCCCCATTGAAGAGGAAGAATTCCTGTTTACTGGACTGGTAGAAGGTAACTACGTTGCCGGTGTACGGTCAGTTTATACCACTGGTGAATCCGACATTGTTACCCTGCCCTTCGAGCTGGTTTACGGTGTTCCTGTAACCGTAGAGGTATCAACTAACTCTGGCGATGATGCAGAGGGTGCTCAGGTAGTTCTCGTCAATGAGGCCGATGCTCAATTTACTTATACAGCAACGGTTGGAGAAGACGGAACAGCTGACTTTGCTAGTGTACGTAAAGGTGTATATACTCTAACGATTACCCTGGCTGGCTTTGAGACTTACACTGTGCAGCACATCAACATTCAGGAAGAGATGACCATTGAGGCTGAACTGGTTGAAATTATTGTTCCTCCTTTCGGCCTTGTTGTTGAACCGACTGAAAATGCAGGAGAGATGCTCTTTAGTTGGAACAATATCTTGGGAACCGAAATGTTCGAGAATTTTGAAGGAGGAGGATTGCCATCCGGATGGTCACAAGTAGTTAATAACTACGACCAGAGCGGACCTTCACCGGGTACGTGGACAGTTACTAATTACTCATCTTCAACCTTTGGTCCGTTTGGCACATACCATGTTGGTTTGTGGTGGTCTTATGACTATCAGGACGAGTGGCTTATCACTCCTGAGTTGAACATTGGGCCTACCTATGAGCTCGAGTTCTGGTCTGCTGTTTACTTTGGTTCAACCAATGGTGATCACTATTACGTGAAAGTTTCAACCGATGGCGGTAACACATGGACCGCTATTTGGGATGCTTCTGCACTATCAGGCGAATGGAACTATTATAATACGCCAATAGTAATTGATCTTGCTGCATACAGCGGACAGAATGTACATTTTGCATTCCATGCCGAAGATCCGCCAAGCAATGATGGACTGTGGTATGTATGGTTCATAGACAATGTTGCCTTAGGACCTGAAGGTGCTAAGAATACCCTAGATTTTGCCAACTTCTATCGTTACAGCGGCAATGGACAGGGTAACTATTCCGATATCGCCGATGTTATCTCGAGAGATGGACAAACATTGGTAATGCCGGGTGTTCCAGCTAAGGCTAAGTCTTTTGTTGGTTACAACGTATATCTTGACGGTATTCTGTTAACTGACGAAACCATTACCGAGGAAGAATACCTGTTTACCGACCTGATCAACGGTGAATACATTGCCGGAGTTCAGGCTGTTTACACGTCTGGTGAAAGCGAAATTGTTACTATTGCATTTAATGTTGATAACGGTATAACTTCTTACACTGCAACGTTTAATGTGACGAATAAGGCCGGAGATGCAATTGAGGGAGCAACCATTACGATAGATAATGGTAAAGTATTAACAACCGATGCTCAGGGTGTTGCTTCAGTTGCATTGGCCGACGGAACATATGGCTATTCAGTTGATGCCGGAAATGAATACAATATTCATGAAGGTCAGTTTGTTGTTGATGGTGCCAATGTTGTCATTCCTGTAGTGATGGTACCCGTTGGTGTTTCTACCAGTACCCTGTCATTGCTTCAGGTTTATCCCAACCCATTCAATGATTTCATATACGTTGATCATGCAGATATGATAACACGAGTTGTTATCACCAATCTCATTGGTCAAGTAGTTATGGAAACCCCGTTGAATAATTCGAAAATTGAAACTGCAAATCTTGATAGCGGAGTTTATCTGGTAACTTTCATTACCGAAAATGGTGAACGCGTTATACGCAAAATGATTAAGCGGTAAACAATAGTCGATAAAAGTTTAAAAGGAAGCCCCGCTCATCGGGGCTTTCTTTTTTCTACATAGTATGTTAAAGGAATTCAACGCAAGCTCCGAAGTAGAAAAAAGCCATTTCCTTTTTTTAAGTTTAATTTATGAAGAAAACATTTTTCATGTAAAAATTATAGAAAAAAACATTTGTCTTAGATAATTTGAAAGAAAAAACATTACGCCTTATCTTTCATATAATCAATTATATGACACATATTTTAAGGTGTATATAGATAAAATATTTAGTTTAAAAACTTCCCCTTTTGCCGTTTTTACATACCTTTACAACCAATCAATAATTCAATAATTAAAAACAGTAGTCATGAAAAAGTTTACAAGATTTATTAGAACGATTCCTGTTATTTTGTTTTGCATTTGTGTCTTTAATGCAATGGGGCAGAATGTGGGAACATTAATCCCGCCTAGTTTACAAAATGAGTTTAGCTTAAATCAAGTGGAAACTCATTACTTACCACATTCGGGAAAAGATATACAGAGTACCAATAATGGGAAAGAAGGAACTCCACTATGGGCCGGATTTTCCATTAAAACCGAAATTTCCTTAAGCACAGAGGGTACAATAGTACGATGGCCTAACGGGGAAGTTTCTTGGATAGCCCGAATAACATCTCCGGGAGCCCCTGCCCTTGGACTCGTTATGGAGCAAGCATCATTTCCTGCAAATGCTACGCTCTATATTTATTCTGAGTTTGATCATTCTATGATCTATTCCATGAATTATGAAGAGATCAGCTCAGGTTTTATTTCTACGCCATCACTCCCCACAGAATCTCTAATCGTTGAGTACACAGAAAAAGGAGCAGGAGAGAGTTTTAAAGGTTCTTTTGTAATAACAGATTTAATCGTGATTTACAATGGACTAGAAGCTGCTTTTGGAACGAAAGATTTAGGAGACGCTGAATGGTGTCAGGTCAACATTAACTGTTCACCCGAAGGGGATAACTGGCAATTGTATAAGCGCGGCATTGCACGTATGTTATTTCGAGAGGGATCATACTGGTATTATTGTACCGGTACGTTGATTAACAACACTAATCAGGATGGAACACCCTACTTTTTAACTGCCGAACATTGCGGAGGAAGCGCCTCAGCTGCCGATAGAAATGTTTGGCAATTTTATTTCAACTACGAAAGACCGGGTTGTCCCAATACAGGAACTCCACCCACAAACCTACGAACTGGTTGTGTGCTGAAGGCTAAGGGTTTAATATCAGGTGGCTCCGATTTTCAGCTTGTACAGCTTAATTCAGCACCCCCGCAAGCATGGAATCCTTACTACAATGGATGGGACAGAAATACCACCCCTGCCACGGGCGGAGTGGGTATTCACCACCCTTCGGGCGACGCGAAGAAAATATCTACCTATACAGGAACACTAACATCTGCTTCACCTAATATAGGAGGAAGCCAAATGGCCTCCAACTCCGCATGGAGAGTTGTATGGACACAAACAGCCAATGGACATGGTTGTACCGAAGGAGGTTCTTCTGGGTCGCCAATTTTCAATAATGCCGGGCTGGTTGTTGGTACACTATCGGGCGGCTCTTCCTACTGCAGCTCTCCTTCGAACCCCGATTACTACGGAAAGTTCAGCTATCACTGGCAATCCAACGGAACAACCAATGATAAAAGGCTTGAACCCTGGCTCGACCCGGCCAACACCGGAGTAATGACCCTGCCCGGTTATGATCCCTATGGTGGGATTATTCCAAATTTTGTAGCCGATAAAACAGTGGCTTTCATCGGTGAAGAAGTAGTATTTACCGATCTTTCAACCGGAAGTAACATTACTTCCTGGAGTTGGAATTTTGGCGATGGAGCAAATCCTGCAACAGCCACAGGTCAAGGACCTCATACAGTAACATATTCTTCACTTGGTTATAAAACTATAAGTCTTACTCTTAATGGTCAGGAAACTGAAACAAAAGAAGACTATATATTCATTAAAGAACCCAGTAACACCTATTTGCTGTATGAACAAGAACCCAATACTGCCGGTGGCTCAGCAGTAAACAGCACATTAACTGAAGGATCAAATTATCTGGTAGCAGATAACTATCCGGATTTATCGGGAAGTATCGAAAAAGTGGTTGTTTATGGTATCTATGCAATTAACACCGGAGGGGCTTGGAGCGAGTGCACCCCCGAGGACAATATCTCCTTTAACGTGGCTTTCTATGACCCAAGTGCAGAGCAGCCCGATTGGGAGAACCCTAATCATGAATTTTCCCTTGGATCAGAGGGTTCCGTATATGGAAGTTGGGGAAACTGGACATTGTACCAGTGGGATATTGAACTGCCCGGCACGGTTGAGGTGGATGGAGAGGGCTGGATTTCCGTACAAGCCAATGATCCCACCTGCTGGTTCCTTTGGATTAACTCAACCGAAGGCGATGGCTATGCTTATCAATACACCGGAGACAAAGGGTTTATAATGGAGCATCTGTCACTGGATGGTACAGATAAAGGAAATTTGAATCATGATGTGGGATTTCAGCTTTGGGCTGGAATGGGCACAGCCAATATTTTATCCTTCGATTTCGAAGAGGATGTAGTTACCGAAATAGAAATATCCTATATTTCTAACAGTGAAGCAGAAATTAATGTTGAGGTTGTCTATGGAACAGATGTTACTAATCTCACGCCCACCATTACCATTACGCCGGGGGCCACTATAGATCCCCAGCCTGTTGATGGTGCTTACGGCGCTATGGATTTCTCGCAACCACAAGTTTTCGTTGTAACTTCGGAAGATGGTGAAAAACAAACGACATATACCGTTACGGTCGCAGAAGAGCCGCCCGTATTTAATGTTGATTTTATCGTTAAGGGCGAGGATGGTAATGACATTTCTGGAGCAACAATTACTTTAGGAAATACTACAAATAGCGCAGGAAATTACCACTTTGAGGGTTTACTTGCAGGATCTTATAGTTATTCTGTCGCCAAAGACGGATATGTAACTGGAAATGGAACAATTACCATTGTCGATGAAGATATAGTAGAAACCGTTACCCTTGTTAAAATTGTCTATACAGTAACATTTAATGTGTTGGACAAGAACAATTCACCACTTTCAGGAGCAACTATTACTCTAGGAACTACAACTAATCCTCCTGATGATTATGATTTTGTAGTAGAACCAGGAACTTATAGCTATTCTGTACAACTTCAGGATTACTTTACGGAAGAAGGTACCGTTACAGTTACTAATCAGAATGTTACTGTGAATGTGGTAATGAAGCATGTTGGAATAGAAGACAATACCTTAACCCAAATAAAAGTATATCCAATTCCTTTTGAAGACTACCTTATTATAACAGGTATAGCTAAAGTAAGTAGAATTTCTATCGCCAACCTTATAGGCTCTAATGTAGTGATAAACGATAATTTAGGAGACGATAGAATGTTCTTTTCAACAGAAAAACTATCACCGGGAGTTTACCTAATGACATTCTACCTTACAAATGGAGAACGTGTTGTGAAAAAGGTAGTTAAAAGGTAGGTGTTGAATAAAAAAGTTAAAAAAAGCCTTCAAAACTTGAAGGCTTTTTTTGTTTCAAAAGAAATCTTGTATAGTTATTTCAAGGTGAAAAAAATGTTCATAATTAATTTTTCATATGCATTTTTCATATCTTTCGGGTTTTAAAAAAATCATTTTTCATCAATCTATAATCTTAACTAAATCAATTTTAATAATGAAGAAAATTTTTACAATGCTGGGATTGCTAATGGGCTTTTATCTGGTTGGCTTTACCCAGGATTACTATCTACCACTGGGAAATAGTAAGTCGGAAGCAGCTGTTGTCGATAACTCGATTAATAGCTTGAAAATGTCATTCTCTATTCAAGGGTTGTCTGGCAAGGATGTTACCACAAAGTCAGGACAGCACTTTACGGAGCTCTATTTTGGCAATGGATACTCTTACGGCGATTTGGGTACACCCAAATTACCTGCTTTCAAGAGGTTGATTCAAGTACCATTTGGGGCAGAGGCAGTAGTAAATGTTATTGGATATTCAGAAGAAATTTATTCACTGAAAGAGATGGGAATAAATAATCTACTCTATCCGGTTCAGCCATCACCCAGAAAAGATTGGGATTTAGATAAAATTCCCTTTGAGTTTAATGCTAAATCCTATCAAACCTCGGGTTTCCAAAACAAACCAACAGCAACGGTTGAAGTGTTGGGCACTATGAGAGGAGTTCGTATTGCCCGTGTTGAGGTAGCCCCCGTAGAGTACGATCCTACCAATGGACTCATTAAAGTTTATAATGACATAGAGGTGGAAATCCAGTTTAAGGGAGCCGACAGGGCACTCACTGAAAGCATCTACAGGAAAACCTACTCACCCTACTTTGAACCGGTTTACAGCACTCTGGCCAACTCATTTGCCAAGGATGCGTTTGATGATCACCCTGATCTCACCAAATATCCGGTGAAAATGATTGTGATAAGCCACAGAATGTTTGAAGAAACCATCGCTCCGTTCGTTGAGTGGAAAACAAAGAAAGGCTTTATCGTTGACCTGGTGTTTACGGATGAAATAGGGACAACTGCACAGAACATTAAAAACTACGTTTACGCTGCCTACAATGCAGCCACCGAAACCGATCCTGCCCCAACTTTCCTGGTTTTTGTAGGTGATGTACAGCAGGTTCCTGCTTCGGCAACGGGCTCATCATCTCAAAAGGCCACCGACCTATACTACGGTAGCGTAGATGGTGACTACTTCCCCGAAATGTACTATGGTAGGCTATCGGCTCAGAATACCACTCAGTTGCAAAATATCATAGACAAAATTTTGTACCACGAGCAGTACCAATTTGCCGATCCCACTTACCTGAATAACGCAACTCTCATTGCTGGTGCTGATGGCACTTGGAACCCAAGAATAGGCCAACCAACCATAAAATACGGAACAGCCAACTACTTCAATTCGGCCCATGGCTTTAACACTGTATGGGGTTACGGGGTGTCAAACGATCCGAATAACCCCAATAATAGTCCGGGATATACAGGTTGCTATACCAACGAGAGAATCTCGGTAAGTTTGATTAATTATACTGCACACTGTGGGGAAACTGTTTGGGGCGACCCCTCGTTGAGCATAGGTCAGGTTAACAGCATGACCAATACCAATAAGTATCCCCTGGCCATTGGCAACTGCTGCCTCTCGGCAGACTTTGGCTACGGCGAGTGCATCGGAGAAGCTTGGATTAGAGCAGCTAATAAGGGAGCTGTTACCTATATCGGATCATCCCCCTCTTCGTACTGGTTTGAGGACTTTTATTTCGTAGTGGGAGCATTCCCAATTTCAGGCACCAATAACGGCTACGTTCCAACCTTTGAAGAGACAACGTTCGGAATGTATGATGCTCCATTTGTAACGAATTACACAACAGCCAGCGGCTTGATAACTGTTGGAAACCTGGCCGTAACCGAGGTACACCTTCAAAACTACCCCAGCCACTCTAGCCCATTGTACTACTGGCAAGCATACAACGTGTTAGGCGACCCCTCGCTTGATCATTTCCTGACCGAGGGTGAAGAGAACGTGGTTGGCCATATGGCCATCGTCCCCATTGGACTCGATACATATACTGTTAGCGCTTTACCGGGTTCATACGTGGCTATAAGCAAGGATGGTGTACTCCATGGAGCTGCCCTGGTTGATGAAAGCGGTGAGGTTGACGTTCCCATTGAGCCAATCCTTTCGGGAGGTGATGTGGATATCGTAGTTACCCGACATCAAACCATACCCTACATGGTACAGCTTACCGCTGCTGCGCTGGAGGGACCATATGTAGTGCTGGACAGCTATGAGATAAATGACAGCCAGGGGAATAACAACGGGCAGGCCGATTTTGGCGAAACTTTTACCATCAATGTAACCCTAAAAAATGTCGGAGTTGACAATGCAGAAAATGTTTCTGTAGTGATAACAAGTGAAGATGAATTCTTCACTGTTGCTGAGTCTAATCCGGTTAACTTTGGTAATATTTCAGCCGGCGAAACAGGCAACACGGCAACAGTAGCAAATGCCTTTACATTTACCCTGTCGAACAGCGTTCCCGATCAGTATAAAGCAACGTTAAATGTAGAGATAACCGATGGCGAAAACCAGTGGACTTCCAAACTTAAGATAACCGCCAACGCTCCCGTTCTGAGCATCGGAGGATTGACCATCGACGATGGTGGTGAGGGCGTTCCCAACTACTTAGAGCCCGGTGAGAGTGCTCAGGTGCAGCTCACGGTGACCAACACGGGGCACGCCGCTGCCGGCGGTGTTACCGCCCGCCTCTTCGCCGCCACGCCCTTCCTGAGCATCCTCAACGGTGAGGTCGCCGTAGACGTGGCCGCCGAGGGGACAGCCGAGGTTTCGTTCGGGGTTGAGGCCAACGGCTCCACGCCCGACGGCCTAGCGGTAGAGCTGGGCTACAGCGCTGAGCTGGGGGTTTACGCCGCCGAGGGCTCAACGACCATCACCATCGGCCCGGTTCCCGAGGCCACCATCGGCCAGGGCACCTCGGACACGCAGTCCTACTACCCGTTTGACAACTACTGGAAGGCGAACAAGTCTCAGATGCTGTACCTGGCCAGCGAGGTATCGCTGGCCCCGCAGACCATCAAGGAGCTGGGCTTCTACTTCAAGTCCGTAGGGGCGACCAACCCTTACGTCAACGTGGCCATCCGGCTGATGGAGACCGACCTGACGGCCATGCCCTCGAGCTACGTACCGACCACGGGTGCCACGACGGTGTTCAGCGCGTCGAGCTACACGATGCCCTCGCAGCCGGGCTGGCACCTGTTCGACATCGACGACTTCGAGTACAGCGGTCAGCACAACCTGCTGGTGGAGGTTACCTTCGGGATCAACGCGGACTGGTCGAGCACGCGCTACCGGGTGAACTGTACCCCCACTTCAGCCAGCAGCGTGACCTACGGGTATAGCGACACGCAGCCCATTCCGAACTACTCGGGCGTAACGACGCTGCGCCCGAACCTGTACCTGGCGTTCGATGCCATTCTGGCGGACCAGTACCCCGTTTCCATCGTGGTGGAGGATGTAAGCCATGCGCCCATTCCGGATGCCGAGGTGGTCATCGGCTCGCTGCCGCTGGTCACCGATGACCAGGGCGAGCAATCGCTGGAGCTGCCCTCCGGGGCTTACCCGTGGAGTGCGAGCAAGGAGGGCTACGTCACCCAGACGGGCTTGCTGGAGGTATCGGACGAGTCGACCACCCTGACCATCGTCCTACGCCAGGTCATCGGCGAGGAGGCCGAGATCCTGACGTTCGATTTCGAGGAGGACGTGGTGGAGTACGTGACCATCTCCCCTGTGGAGGACAACGCGGGGAGCATCCTGGTAGCGGTCACCGCTGGCACGGATGTAACGTCGCTGACGCCCACCATCACGGTATCGTACGGGGCTACGATCGCGCCGATGGGAGGCATCACGATGGACTTCAGCGAGCCGGTCACCTTCGTAGTGACGTCAGAGGACGAGCTGACGGTGAACACCTACACGGTGACGGTCAAGGAGCTGTTCCCGGTTACCTTCAACGTCAACATGACCTACGCCGAGAGCTTCGACCCTGCGGTGGATACGGTCTTCCTCACGGGCAACATGTTAGGCTGGGCCGTACCGGGCAGCGAGCCTGAGCTGCAGACCATGGAGCGGGTAGAGGGCACGATGGTATGGCGCCTGACGCACCTGCTGCTGGCCGGCGATTACGAGTACAAGTACTTCCTGAACAGCGGCTGGGACGGCGGCGAATGGCAGGGGGGTGAGAACCGCGGGGTTTCCGTATCGGGTCCCACGGAGGTGAACGACAACTGGGGCTGGCCGAGCGGAGTTCCCGGCGGAGAGCTTACCGGCGTATCGGTGTACCCCAACCCGTTCAGCGGTTACCTCACGGTATCGGGAGCCTCCGGTGTAAGCCGCGTGGTGATCACGAACCTGCTGGGCCAGGTAGTGCTAGACCGGATCGTCAGCGGCACGGAGTTGACCGTTTCGACGGGGTCGCTCAGCGGCGGCATCTACGTGGTTACGCTGGTATCGCCCAGCGGCGAGCGGGTGACCCGGAAAATGGTAAAACAGTAAAATGACAATAGCATGAAAAAAACGATAAGGCGGTTTGATTCCGCCTTATCGTTTTTAATGTATTTACCTAATAGTTTTGTTACCATAAGTTGAATTACGATGAAAATATTTAAACAACTAATTGTAGTACTGTTGCTTGCGAACATTAACCCGCTTTTTGCACAAAATTATAGGGTTATAAAGGGAGAAAGACCAGATATCAATTTTGAGAGGCTAAGCAAAGACAGCTACATTCCTAATAGAATTAGGATAAAAATTAACCCTGCTTATCAGGAAATGCTTAGTGAACAAGTTCAGAAAAACAATGAAGGAATAGACATCATTGGGATAGAAAACATTGATAGGCTATCCCTAAATCACAATGTGAAAATTGTAAAGAAGTCTTTTGAAGTTATTTTAAATAATAAAAAATATGAAGGAAGGCACAAGGCGTGGGGCTTTCATTTGTGGTACGAACTTGAATTTAAGGAAGAACAAAATATAGTTGAGCTGATAAAACAATACCGTGAACTTGAAGAAATTACTTTTGCCGAGCCGGTTTTTAAAAAACAGCTAATCGATGATTCACCCATTACAGAGAGAGTTAAATGGATTCCCAACGATCCGATGTTTTCACAGCAATGGCACTACCATAATACCGGTCAGCAATCGGGCACCTCGGGGGCAGACATTGACCTGGTAAATGCATGGGAAATTCAGACGGGGGATCCAAGTGTGATTGTGGCTATAGTTGATGGAGGGATACAACATAACCATCCCGACATTCAAGCTAACATGTGGAGCGGTATTGGTTATAATTTTGTTACAAACTCAACGACCATTCAGCCCCATGACCACGGAACTCATGTTGCTGGAACAATATCAGCCGTGAATCATAATGGAATAGGTGTTTCCGGTATTGCAGGTGGTTCAGGTTTAGGTGATGGTGTACGGTTAATGTCGTGTCAGGTCTTTGGACCTTACGATAACGGTGGATTTGAGTTAGCCCCAGTGTGGGCAGCAGACAACGGTGCGGTAATTTCTCAGAATAGCTGGGGTTATACTTCTGCCGGATATTATGAGCAGGCCGTACTTGATGCCATTGACTATTTCAACCAGAATGCAGGGAGCGAAACCGGAAGCCCCATGGATGGAGGTATAACTATTTTTGCAGCCGGTAATAGCAATAGTACAGGACAATGGTATCCGGCATGCTATTCCGGGGTAATGTCTGTTGCAGCTACCAACAATAATGACCAGAAAGCGTGGTACTCAAACTACGATACCTGGGTTGACATATCAGCACCGGGTGGTGAAACGAACACAGTGGATGAGAGAGGAGTTTTAAGTACGGTAACAGGGAATGGATATGGATACAAACAGGGAACGTCTATGGCTTGTCCTCACGTTTCGGGTGTAGCAGCACTACTGCTTTCACACGCTCCGGGGCAGCTAACTCCCGAAGAGTTAAAAGACGTTCTTAAAGAAACGGCAGATAATCACTATGCCCAGAATCCCTCTTTTATTGGCATGTTGGGGTCGGGTAGGCTTAATGCAGCAAACGCATTGGGGGAAGTTGATGCCATGTTGACCGGTTTGCGAAATCCCAAAAATTTCAAAGCCATTGCAATGTCTTCAGATGAGATCGACCTTTCGTGGACCAGAAACGATAGTCTAAACTCTGTAATAGTTGCATTCAGCACCAGCCCAACATTTGGAACACCAACATCCTCTGCTCTCCCGGGAGAAACGGTGGATGGAGGTGGAACTATCCTATATGTTGGAGCCGATACTTTATTTGTACATGATAATCTTAATTCGGTAACAACGTATTTCTATAGAATTTGGTCTTTTACCGAAGAAGGAGAACTCTCGACTGGAAGAGGAACCTCGGCTACAACTCTATGTTCAAATTTTGAGCTTCCTTTTAATGAATACGCAAATACTACGACGCTGCCACTTTGTTGGAGCACCCAATGGGACGGTGGAGGAAGCCAATCTGTATGGTCCATTTCTAATACCAGCTATGCAGGTGGAACAGCAGGAGAGTTCCGGGCAAAATACGTTTCCGGAACGTCAACCTCAAGGCTTGTTACACCGGCCATTAATACAACAGGAATTGCACAAATAACGTTGCGGTTTAAACATTTCTACGATGATTATTCTTCGGGATTAACATTCCGCGTCCAAACATCAAACGATGGGGAGACCTGGACAAATTCCGACTGGAGTTTCAACTCCGGAGCCGGCAACATTGGGCCTCAAGTTGTTGAGATTGAACTCAATGACAACCTCAATAGCCCCAATACCTACATAGCATTTTCAATAACTGGAAATCATTACCAGTTTGATTACTGGTATATTGATGATATTGAAATTGAGGGGATGCCAACCGGCGCACCTTTAGTTACTACGCACAACCCACAGAATGTAACCGACACATCTGCAGAGCTTAAGGGAGAAATAGTGGCAGAGGGAGATGAGCCCGTTACCGCTTCTGGATTCATTTTTAGTACAACTCCGAACCTAAATATTGAGAATGAAAATGTTACCGTTATTTATACAGATCCGTTGGTCAACGAGGGTAATTATACAGCTACTATAGATAATTTGAATTCGGCCACAACTTACTACTACAGGGCATTCGCTATCAATAGCATTGCTACAAGTTACGGGGCTCTCAAATTATTTAGCACTTTATGTGGAACCACATACTTACCCTATGAGCAATCCTTCCCAACGCCTGAAGCTCCACCGTGCTGGGAGGTAACCAATAATGGAGGGACTCAGGGGCAAGTATGGCAGTTTGGATCTTTCTCCAGCGGCCTTACCGGATCTTCTAACTATGCCTTTGTCAATAGCGACGCTTATGGATGGTCCGGTAATCAGAACACCAGCCTTATTACTCCGCTCATTACCATTGAAGGGTATTCAAGCATAACCCTGCAATTTAAACACTATTTCAGGCAGTGGAGCAACACTTCTTCTGGAAAGGTTTATTTCAGTATTGATAATGGAAACACATGGACACAAATAGGGATGTGGGATCAGACTACTTCCAATCCTTCGCAGTTTGAGTACACCATTGAAAATACCGAAACCTACACCGGAATTCTTTTCAAGTGGACTTATATAGGTTCTTATTCATACTACTGGTGCGTGGATGATATTGAGATTACGGGCGTACCTGCAGGTGATCCTCCGGTGGTTGTTACTTTGGAACCGGAAAATATAGTATCCAATGCTGCTGTATTTAAAGGTACAGTAAACCCCAACAACCTTAATACCAATGCATTTTTTGAATGGGGCTTAAACGATGTGTCAGAAAATGTAGTTCAGTATGATCAGGTGTTGTCCGGACAGGATAACCAAACCATTTCGTACAGTATTGAAAATCTTTTACCGGGTAAAGAGTATAGTTATAGGGTCAAGGCAACCAGCATTGCGGGAACAACATTTGGAGAGACAGTTCTTTTCCAAACCTTGAATGACACGCCTTTATGCAGCGAACTGTCAATTGACAATTTGACCAGCAGGGAAGTTGTTTTTTCTTTCGCAATACTTTCTGATGGGGGTTCTGCTATTACTGGAAGTGGAGTTTGTGTAAGTACAGAACCAAATCCATCAACGGAAGATATAATGGAAGCAATTGAACCGGAAGAGGGTGCTTATACTGTCACCATTACTGAACTAACTCCAAATACTCACTATTATGCAAGAGTTTATCTGGAGAATGAAATGGGGGTGAGTTATAGCAATGAGGTAGAGTTTACTACGCTTCTCGAGGAACCAAGTATTGTTACCCATGAGGCCAGCCTGATCGACTCACAAAGTGCATATCTGCGTGGCGAACTTGTTTCTACCTGGGATGCTCCCATGGAAGATATCGGTTTCCTTGTTCACAATATCCCTGAATTTGATCGGGAAACGGACGATGTGGTTATCCTTTCAACCCTTGAACAAAATATTCAAGATGGTGAAGGGTATTCGCTGTTGGTCAATGACCTTTATCCGGATTCTACCTATTTTTATAGAGCATTTGCGATAAATGCCGAGGGAACTGGTTATGGTGATATATTTTCATTTACTACATGGCCATTATCAATATCGGTTGACGATGCCTATAAAACCATTATTTATCCCAATCCTACAGCGGGAAATATTTATATCTCTTCATCTGAAAAGGAAATTTTACAGGCAGCAGTTTACGATTTAACCGGGAAATGCGTTCTAAATAAAACTCTGAATGAAAAACAAAACACATTGAACATTAGCTATGTGTCAACGGGAATTTATACCCTTAGTTTAAAATATTCAGATGGCTTTATAAAGAATTATCGGGTGGTTAAATATTGAAATAGCCATAATGATGAATCGTTATCCCATTTGATTTTCATAAATTGCCGAAAATTTTGAAGTATTTGTTAACTAATAAAGTTTTGAAAATGAGAGACAAAAGAAAAAGTATGTTAAATTTCCTGATCACAGGTATGCTGATGATGGTCCTAACCACTGCCTGGTCCCAAAATCAGAAGCTGATTATAGGAAATAACAGTGGAACGAGTTACAACGCAACCGTTGTATCAGACAAAAGTGATTTGATTACGTTAAAGTTCAACCTTTATGAATTGAATCTCAACGAGGTAAAAACAGAATATGGCCTTGCCTACACTGTTTCAAGCCCTAAGGCTCCCAATTTTTTGATCAAGGGTTCTCCCGATCTGATTTACCTGACCGGATCGTTGATTATCCCAGAAACAGGCTCAATGGAGATTGAAGTAATCGCCGGCGATTACGAGGAGTATAAAGATATTGAAATAGCTCCCTCCAAGGGTAATCTGACGCGCGACGTGTATCCTAACCAAATCCCTTTCGAAAAGGGATTGGTTTACAAAAAGAATGAGTTTTTCCCAAACCAATTGGCTTCATTGCGCGACCCTTACGTGTTAAGGGATTATCGGGGGCAAACTGTAGAGATTTACCCAGTTCAGTATAATCCCGTAACCAAAACACTAAGAGTTTACTCCGAGATTACAGTAGTTTTAAAACACACCAACGACAGGGGAATAAATGAATTTGTAGATCAAAGGGCTAACAAGGCGATTTATGCTGAGTTTGATAATATTTATCGCCGCAACTTTTTGAACTACTCCCATAGGGCCAAGTATCAACCCATCGAGGATAACGGACTTCTGCTGGTTGTTGCCTATCCGGCCTTTATGGATGCCATAAAGCCATACGTAAATTGGAAAAAACAGAAAGGCCAAGAGGTTAAGCTGGTAAGCTATACCGAAGCAGGAGGGACTTCGGCCAACTTAAAGAACTACATAACCAATCAGTACAATAGCGATGAAGGTTTATGCTTTGTTCTGCTGGTTGGAGACGGCCCCCAAATTCCCCCTTTGTATAAAGGAGGCGATAGCGATGCCGCATATGGGCATATCGTGGGCACTGACTCGTACGCCGAGGCTTTCATTGGCCGCTTTTCTGCCGAGAATGTTGCACAGGTTCAAACACAGGTTGATAAAACCATTACTTACGAACGCGATTTAACCGCTGATGATACATGGCTTACAACAGGAATGGGGATTGCTTCTAGCGAAGGGGGTGGAGGTCAGGGCGATAACGGAGAATCCGACATTCAACACATGAATATCATCCGGAATAAGCTCTTGAACTATACTTATTCGACAGTATATCAAGTATATGATCCCGGAGCACAGGCATCTACCGTAGTGGCAAACCTAAATACGGGTACCAGTATTATTAACTACACAGGGCATGGTGCTACTACCTACTGGGTAACCACCAACTTTGGGGTAAACCATATGGGCAGTTTAACCAACGTTAACAAGCTTCCCTTCATTTTCGACGTGGCCTGCGTTAATGGTGATTTTAAAAACAACACCTGTTTTGCCGAAGGGTTTATGAGGGCGAATACAGCCAATGGCCCTACGGGTTCTATAGCCATAATAGCATCCACCGTTAACCAAAGTTGGGCTCCGCCCATGAGGGGACAGGATGAAATGAATGATATTCTCGTTGAATCGTACCAGAATAATATTAAAAGAACCTACGGAGGGATAGCTGTTAATGGCTGTATGAATATGAACGACGTATATGGGAGTTCAGGATATAGCGAAACCAATACATGGACTATTTTTGGAGATCCCTCTTTGATGGTTAGGACAGCGGTTCCGGGGGAGATGATAGTAACACATAACCCAACCATTTTCCTTGGGTCAAGTTCTTTTATGGTAAATTGCGATACCGATGGCGCATTGGTGGCCATTTCGTTTAACAATGACGAAGATGATGTGGTAGTGCTGGGCAAGGCTGTAGTTGAATCGGGCTTGGCCACGGTAACTTTTGAAGAGCCGATAACTACTCCGGCCGATTTGGTAGTAACGGTTACGGCTTATAACAAAGCCACCTATATAGGTCAGGTGGCAGCCGTACCAGCCGATGAACCCTATGTAATTTTAAAATCATATGTTACCAGCGATAGCCCTAATTTTGGCGAAACAGTGGGAATTAACGTTGTCCTTGAGAATATTTCCGAGGATCCGTTCACAGCCTCTGATGTTACAGCAACTATTTCCAGTGGCAGTGAATTTGTAAATATTGTTGGTAATACAGTAAATGCCGGAACCATTGAGCCGGGTCAAGTTGTAACGCTTGATGAGGCATACACTATTGAAATTGCAGACAGCGTCCCCGATCAAACCCCCATTGTATTTACAATTACAATTTCCGGTGAGTACGAGGAAGAGGTTTACGAATGGTCTCAGAACTTTATTATAAAAGCCAACGCTCCCGTTCTGAGCATCGGAGGATTGACCATCGACGATGGTGGTGAGGGCGTTCCCAACTACTTAGAGCCCGGTGAGAGTGCTCAGGTGCAGCTCACGGTGACCAACACGGGGCACGCCGCTGCCGGCGGTGTTACCGCCCGCCTCTTCGCCGCCACGCCCTTCCTGAGCATCCTCAACGGTGAGGTCGCCGTAGACGTGGCCGCCGAGGGGACAGCCGAGGTTTCGTTCGGGGTTGAGGCCAACGGCTCCACGCCCGACGGCCTAGCGGTAGAGCTGGGCTACAGCGCTGAGCTGGGGGTTTACGCCGCCGAGGGCTCAACGACCATCACCATCGGCCCGGTTCCCGAGGCCACCATCGGCCAGGGCACCTCGGACACGCAGTCCTACTACCCGTTTGACAACTACTGGAAGGCGAACAAGTCTCAGATGCTGTACCTGGCCAGCGAGGTATCGCTGGCCCCGCAGACCATCAAGGAGCTGGGCTTCTACTTCAAGTCCGTAGGGGCGACCAACCCTTACGTCAACGTGGCCATCCGGCTGATGGAGACCGACCTGACGGCCATGCCCTCGAGCTACGTACCGACCACGGGTGCCACGACGGTGTTCAGCGCGTCGAGCTACACGATGCCCTCGCAGCCGGGCTGGCACCTGTTCGACATCGACGACTTCGAGTACAGCGGTCAGCACAACCTGCTGGTGGAGGTTACCTTCGGGATCAACGCGGACTGGTCGAGCACGCGCTACCGGGTGAACTGTACCCCCACTTCAGCCAGCAGCGTGACCTACGGGTATAGCGACACGCAGCCCATTCCGAACTACTCGGGCGTAACGACGCTGCGCCCGAACCTGTACCTGGCGTTCGATGCCATTCTGGCGGACCAGTACCCCGTTTCCATCGTGGTGGAGGATGTAAGCCATGCGCCCATTCCGGATGCCGAGGTGGTCATCGGCTCGCTGCCGCTGGTCACCGATGACCAGGGCGAGCAATCGCTGGAGCTGCCCTCCGGGGCTTACCCGTGGAGTGCGAGCAAGGAGGGCTACGTCACCCAGACGGGCTTGCTGGAGGTATCGGACGAGTCGACCACCCTGACCATCGTCCTACGCCAGGTCATCGGCGAGGAGGCCGAGATCCTGACGTTCGATTTCGAGGAGGACGTGGTGGAGTACGTGACCATCTCCCCTGTGGAGGACAACGCGGGGAGCATCCTGGTAGCGGTCACCGCTGGCACGGATGTAACGTCGCTGACGCCCACCATCACGGTATCGTACGGGGCTACGATCGCGCCGATGGGAGGCATCACGATGGACTTCAGCGAGCCGGTCACCTTCGTAGTGACGTCAGAGGACGAGCTGACGGTGAACACCTACACGGTGACGGTCAAGGAGCTGTTCCCGGTTACCTTCAACGTCAACATGACCTACGCCGAGAGCTTCGACCCTGCGGTGGATACGGTCTTCCTCACGGGCAACATGTTAGGCTGGGCCGTACCGGGCAGCGAGCCTGAGCTGCAGACCATGGAGCGGGTAGAGGGCACGATGGTATGGCGCCTGACGCACCTGCTGCTGGCCGGCGATTACGAGTACAAGTACTTCCTGAACAGCGGCTGGGACGGCGGCGAATGGCAGGGGGGTGAGAACCGCGGGGTTTCCGTATCGGGTCCCACGGAGGTGAACGACAACTGGGGCTGGCCGAGCGGAGTTCCCGGCGGAGAGCTTACCGGCGTATCGGTGTACCCCAACCCGTTCAGCGGTTACCTCACGGTATCGGGAGCCTCCGGTGTAAGCCGCGTGGTGATCACGAACCTGCTGGGCCAGGTAGTGCTAGACCGGATCGTCAGCGGCACGGAGTTGACCGTTTCGACGGGGTCGCTCAGCGGCGGCATCTACGTGGTTACGCTGGTATCGCCCAGCGGCGAGCGGGTGACCCGGAAAATGGTAAAACAGTAGAATAGCTACAGAATAGTATAAATGAAAAGGCGGAATCAAACCGCCTTTTCATTTTTTATCCCCTGTAGTAAAGCATGATAAAATTATTCAAAATGGGTTCAAGTTCATCCGAGAGTGTCGATTGACCATATTTTTTAGCAGTAGAAACCAACTCTTGTAATATCTGAAGGTTAAGCTCTTTCTCATATGAGATCAGCTTGGCATAATTTTTTTCAAGACTAAAGTAGTATTCAAGATTTTCGACCGTTGCGGAAGCGTAACGATTCAAAAGGTCATTGGCTTTTTCCGTCTCGTTAGCATTGTAGTATGTTTCAATGTGTCCGATAACAAAGAAATCGAAAGGGAACTTACTTTGGGGCAACAATTCAGAGATTCTGTCCAAAACCTTAACTGCCGAATCCCTTTTCCCTGCATCAAGCAATTCATCGGCCAGCCTTCCAAAATTGTTACGCAGCCTAAGAACCATGGCAGTTCGTTGAATATTATGATCTATAAGAACACCCGGCTCATTCATTCTTCCCCACCTAAATTTTTCCATGTAATTCCGGTACAACTTATCAATGTTAAAACGGGAAATGGAAAGAAAATCGCTCGCTTTGGTTTTAATGGGAACCAGTCTATATGCAAAACCCTCGAACTGAAGATAATCAGAAATCCCAATGTCGGAATCCCCGCCAGTGGAAACAAAATATATGGGGCGTTGCCAATTGTTGTTGGCAATGATCTCAAGCATCATCATTTCGGGTTTATGAATGCTCTCCTTATTTATGGTCCACTCCATTGCATCCACGATGAGATGTGCATCTTCGGGGCTAACGGTGCCAGTTCGAAGCACGGCCTCCTTGTCGATGGTCATCTTTACCTGATTGGAAGGATAATAATCGATAAATTCGCCACTTGGTACTTTAATTCGTGTTTCAGGCCTGTTACTGCCAATGAAATCTATTAGCTGTTTAAGTTCAATGGGCTTATTGATCTTATCAACAAAATAAACGATGTCGCGTGTTCCCTGTACGAATTGATCAAAATTCATGGTTATGGGCAAGGGATCGGAATCGTTGCTTTTCCATTTCATCTGTTCGCAGTACCAATCGGTCCCCAAAAGGCTTAGATTAACAATTCTAACATCGGTACGTATCCCTTCCACTTCCTGGGCATACCAAAGAGGAAACGTATCGTTATCGCCATTGGTAAAAATAATGGCATTGGGTTCGCAGGTATTTAGATAGTTATATGCAAAATCGCGGGTAATGTAACGACCTGACCGGTCGTGGTCGTCCCAGTTTTCCGTTGCCAATAGGGCAGGAATTGGAAGCGCAATAAGAATGGCAAGAAAAGAGGCCATTAAACCGCTTTTAAAGCCTTTTTTGAGGACTTCGTACAGGCCAAGGACCCCAAGCCCGACCCAAATGGAGAACGCGTAAAAAGAGCCCACATAAGAATAATCGCGTTCCCGGGGTTGTAGGGGATACTGGTTCAGGTAAACAACTATAGCCATTCCGGTCAGTATGAAAAGCAGGGCTATAACCCAAAAATTTTTCTGATCGCGCGAGAATTGAATGGCCATGCCCGCTATCCCCAATAGTAAGGGAAGGAAATAATAGACATTGCGTGAGGGATCGTTCAGCATTGCAGATGTCAACTTATCCTGATTTCCCAGCCTTATGGCATCAATACTTTTAATCCCGGTTATCCAGTTTCCGTTGAGCAAATCGCCATGCCCCTGAATGTCGTTTTGACGTCCTACGAAATTCCACATGAAATATCGCCAGTACATATGCCCAAGCTGGTATGTAAAAAAGAATCTTAGGTTTTCACCAAATGTCGGCACATACCTAACCTCATAATCGCCGGAACCGGTTGTTATCCTTACCGGATATCCTTTAATGTTTCCCCATTTTTTATATTCTTCCACATGGTCCTCTCTCCAACTCCACATTCTGGGAAAGAATGATTGAAACCGTTCGTCAAACTGGTATTGAGTTTTCAGGTAGGATTTTTCATATTTTCCATCTTTTTTGATGTATGTGGTTAAATCCTTTGAACCGATAACGGGAGCGTTGTAATACTGCCCGGTAACAAGAGGCCTGTCGCCATACTGTTCCCGGTTTAAATAGCTTAGAAGCGTAAAAACGGTTGAGGGATTATTCTGGTTCATAGGGGTATTGGACTGAGCTCTGATAATTAGGAGGGTATATGAAAGGAACCCGATGGTTATTACTGCACCTCCAATCAGGATAGTATTCAGCAATAACCTCCTTTTCCTGTATGAGTTCCAAATACCGTAAGAAAATAATGCGAAGAGTAAAGCAATAAAAAATATGGCACCCGAATTATAAGGAAATCCCAATCCGTTGATAAACAGCAACTCAAATCCTGAAATCAGGGTAACAATGCCGGGAATGAATACATACATTACCGCGCCAAGCATGGCAACAGCAACGCCCAAGGCGGCCACTACGCCCCATGTGCTTACTTCATATTTTTTAAAGTAGTAAACAAAAACAATGGCAGGGATGGTTAACAGGTTCAGTAGGTGAACTCCAATGGAGAGCCCCATGATATATGCAATCAGTATCAACCAGCGATTGGAGTGGGGTTCGTTGGCAACGTTCTCCCATTTCAGGATAGCCCAGAAAACAAAAGCCGTGAACATTGAGGAGGTAGCATATGCCTCTGCTTCAACGGCGATGAACCAAAAACTGTCAGTAAAAGTATAGGCCAGTGCACCTATTGCTCCTGCACCCAGGATTGCAACTGTTTGACCCAAGGTTGGTTCGCCACCTTGTTTCAAAAGGAGTTTCCTCGAAAGATGGGTAATGGACCAAAACAGGAACAGAATGGTAAAAGCTGCTGCCAGAGCAGACATTATATTGACCATAACCGCAACCCGCTGTATATTACCACCAGCAAACTTGGTAAAGAAATTACCCAGCAACATGAAGAATGGCGCACCGGGAGGATGGGGTATTTCAAGTTTGTAGGATGCAACAATACGCTCGCTGCAATCCCAGAAGCTGGCGGTCGGCTCAATGGTTAAAAGGTAAACCGAGGCAGCAGTGGCAAAAACTAACCAACCGATAAGATTGTTAAGTCGATGAAATCTATTCATACTGGCAATGCTATTGAATGGTGTAAAAGCAGAAACCGTTATTAAACGTGCTAAATTAGGCTTTTTTGTTGTATTGAACTTTATTTTCAATACTTTTTAAAAAACTTTAAAATAGGCAATAAGCAAAAGGATAAATAATAAGTAGCCAACAAGAACACTTTGGCCAAATAATATATGATTATCTTTGCAAAAAAACTGTGAACGCAACCGATTGGAAAGATAAATTATCTTTTGTTTACTCAACAAACCCCAATTTTAAACCAAGTTCCGAAGATGAATTTGTTGAGGAAACCCCACCTCCATCCCGGCAGGATCTGAGGATAATGTTGGATAAAAAAAACAGGGGTGGCAAAGTTGTAACCCTGATATCTGGTTTTGTTGGGACAAAAGAAGATTTGAAAGAGCTTGGAAAAACGCTTAAAAATCGTTTCGGAGTGGGAGGGAGTATGAAAGATGGTGAAATCCTTATTCAGGGTGATTTCAGGGAAAGGGTTTTCAACCTGTTACAGGAAATGGGGTATAGGGTTAAAAAATCGGGAGGATAGTCTAAAATTACGATTCCCAATGATATTGCAGATTTTTTTAAATATAAAGTTAATGAAGAGAGCACTATTGGTTTTTGCTATTATGCTGGTCTCTCTGCAAACCATTGCCGGAGATACCATAAGAGTGATGCAGTATAATTTGTTGTATTACGACAGGAACACGGGTTGGTGTAATGCGACCAACAACAACGTGGACTCGAAGGATGGCTATTTAAGAGATATTACTGGATATTATAAGCCCGATATTTTTACGGTGAACGAAATGAACGGGAGTGTTACCAGTGTCCAAAGGTTGTTGGATAATGTTTTTGTTTCCAATGGACAGAGCTACTTTAAAAGAGCAAATTTTGCAGGATCGTACCTGGTAAATATGCTTTATTACAACTCCAATAAGCTTGGCCTAAAATCACAGCAATATATTACAACATCACCCCGAATCACCGACGTCTATCAGCTATACTACAAGTCGGAAGGTTTGTTAAGAGGCGACACGACTTATTTAACATGCATAGTTACCCATTTGAAAGCCGGAAATACCAGTAGCGACCAGCAGGATAGAGCAACCGCAGCACAACAAATAATGTCGTTTATCGAAAATAGGAATATTAGGGGGAATATTCTCATAATGGGAGACATGAATGTGTACTATTCCAGCGAGAGTGCTTTTCAAACCCTTGTTACCGAAACGCAGTCAGGTGTCCGTTTTTTCGATCCCATTAATAAAATCGGGAATTGGAATAATAACCCGACCTATGCGCAATACCACACCCAGTCAACCCATACAAGCAATGATAATTCATGCCCTTCCGGCGGAGGAATGGATGACCGTTTTGACTTTATCCTTGCAACTAAGCCAATTATGGAGGGCGCGTTAGGACTTCAATACGTTACGAATTCCTATTGGGCCTTTGGTCAGGACGGGAACCGTTTTAACCAATCGTTAATCAACCCCCCTAATTATAGTCTGCCATACCAGGTTATCAACTCCCTTTACAACATGTCCGACCATCTTCCTGTGGTGTTGAAGCTGTATGTCGATACCGATTTTTCATCCGTTTCCGCAGTTACTGCTGTTAACAGGTACAGGGTAAGCAATCCCTTTAATGAGAACATAAGCCTTTGGAAACAGGGTGGAGGAGTTGAAAGGGTAAAAATTCAAATCATTAGCATTTTGGGCGAACTTCTTTTTGAGGATGAGATTACACTATTCCCCGGAGAAAAATATATTATCCCTGCCGAAAATTTCAGGGCAGGCTTTTACCTTATGTCGATTCACGGAGCCGGAATTAAAGAGGTGAAGCGAATAGTTAAACAGTAACACATGCGTAAGCAGCTATTACTATGGTTACTTGTATCATGGATTGCTCCTCTCAATGCCCAATACTTCATAGCCGGGCAAGAACCCTTTTCTGTTAGGTGGCAGGAGCAGAGGACCACATACGGAAAAATTCTATATCCGGCACAATCTGATACCATTGCGTTTTATCTCAATGGGTATATGGAATACGCATGGCGCCATGTACCCCTGTCGCTTGGCCATTCACCCAAACCCATTCCTCTGGTGGTACATCCCAATAGCGTGCTTTCCAATGGTTTTGTAACATGGGGCCCAAGACGAATGGAAATCGTGTCGCAGCACGACTTTAACGCTTCGCCCGAACCGTGGTTGCTAACCCTTTCGCTTCACGAAAACCGTCATGTTGTTCAGACGGATAAGTTGAACAGGGGTATTTTTCGAGCGGCTACATACCTATTGGGCGATCAGGGCATTGCACCAGCGGTGGGCTTAGTTCCCCTTTGGTTTCTCGAAGGCGATGCCGTATATACTGAAACCAACCTGTCGTCGGGAGGAAGGGGTCGACAATCTTCTTTTTACCAGCCATTTCGAACGCATCTGTTGCAACATGGTCGCAGTATTTACCCTTACGATAAATGGTTAATGGGTTCCTATAAAAATGCAATACCAAATCACTATCAATTTGGATATATGATGGTTGGATATGGTTATTTAAAGTATGAGTCTGATATTTGGAAGTCGTCATTAGAATATGTTACCAAACGTCCATATACGCTATTCCCTTTTTATTTTAGCCTTAAAAAAGAAACCGGTTTATCGAGGAAAGAGTTGTTCCAAAGTGCCTTGCACTATTTGGATTCAGTATGGAACGAAGGACAAAGTCGGGGGAAAGTTAATGAAAATCAGCCACTTGTGGAACATAAGGGAAGTCAATACTGCGAGTATCGCTATCCGCAAATGCTCAATGATACGCTCCTGATTGCGCTTAAAAAAACACTTTCGAGGCCCAATGCCATTGTTGCCGTTGACCTAAAAACAGGTCGCGAGAGAATAGTGTATCGTCCTGGCATAATTGTCGGCAGGGTTTCATTCTGTCAGGGGGCGGCCCTGTGGTCAGAGTATCGGCCGCATTACCGCTGGGAGAATTTAAACTATTCCGAAATATGGAAGTATGATTTTATAAAAAAGAAAGCCCTAAGAATAACATCATTCTCCCGTTTTTTCAACCCGGTGCAGATGAACAATGGAACTATCCTTGCCATTGAGTATGGCTTTACAGGGCCATCGAGAATTGTGGCCCTTTCGCCTTATGGCCATCCCGTAGCATATTGCAGCCTACACCCTACGCTCGAACCCAAAGAAATAGCCGCCGGCTATGAAAACGAGTTTTACGTGAGAGCTTCATCCCCTAAGGGAGCTTTAATTCTTAGATTCCCGTCCATTGACAGTACTCCCGATACCATTTTGGGCCCCTTGTTTCGTGATATTTCAGGTATATGTTTAGCAAACGATCATATCTTTTTTTCCATGACATCTAATGGCGTGGAAGATCTTTTTGCCATCGGCACTAAATCTCATGAAATATTGCAAATAGGTTGTTCCGAATATGGTTTAACCCAGCCATCGGGTTACAAAAATCGGATTGTGGCTTCGACATGGAGCGCAACAGGCCTATTCCCGGTTCAATTAACCCCGGAAAAAAATGAAGCCTCATGGATAATGGAGAAAGATAGCCCGGGACTTTTCAAAGAAGGGCAGGATAACATTAAGACCAATTACACGGCCGGTGAAATAGCAGCTTACGAATCCTATTCACAGCCATACCCATACTCAAACATTAAGGGTTTGTTTAACTTTCATAGCTGGGCACCATTCTATTTCAACCCTTTTAGTTTTATGGAAGGAAGTTTAAACGTTTACCCCGGATTGTCTGCTTTTTCCCAAAATGTTACCAGCACAATGGCTGCCAGTTTAGGTTATTCATACAACGAGATACATGGCCTCCATGCCCATATACATTGGTTGGGTTGGTATCCGGTCGTTTCGCTGGGCGTTGATATTGGCAACACTTTACCCAAAATTGTGGAGGGTCCTTATGCCGACGAGGCAGAAAAACATAGAGAAGATTATAGCCTTAAAATGAATTTCAAGTTGTCGTTTCCCGTAAATCTATCCCGAGGGAATGTGGTAACAAGACTCAATTTGGGATTTAAGTATTCATCAAACAACACATGGCTATGGGATTACAAGACAGAAAGGTATGATAAATGGTTTGACCAACTTGAAACTTTTTTTACATTTTATAGTGCAGGAAGAATGGCTCACAGGGATTTGCGCCCAAAAACCGGCATTTACTTTTATACGGGCTATACCCATTCGCCAACCCTAAGCCATCTTAAGGGGGATAATATTGTTTTTTTGAGCGAACTCTATCTCCCGGGTTTTGCAACGAGTCACAGTATTATGATTACCGGAAAGAGAGAGAAGGAGTGGGTTGCCGGCTATTTTTTCAATTCGCGTTTAAAATTCCCCAGGGGATACGATAATGCAGTAAACCAGGGATTCAGTATGCTTAGCCTTGACTACGCACTGCCCTTGATCTATCCCGACCTTGCCATTGGTCCTGTCGTGTACCTGAAAAGGCTTTTCGCCAATTTCTTCTTTGACAAGGCCCATGTTAATGGGTATAGACGCATTGAAGGGAGGTTAATACCCCACTCATATCAGCTGAGTTCCGTGGGTGTCGATTTATATTCTGATGCCAACTATTTTCGAACCCGGTACGAACTGCGCATGGGTTACCGCTTTGGCGTTACTCTTGATAAGCGTGAATACTTTCATGAATTTCTGGTATCTTTGAATCCCGGTTTGGTGTTTGGCCATACTCCGGATTGTCCTTTTAAATTCTTTAATTTTTAATTTAAAACTAATAAAGAATAAATATAATAATGAGCGAGATAAATATACGCGAGAGGAAAAAACAAGTGCGTGTTCTGATCAAGGAAAGGAAGGCTACCCTTAGTAGGGATCAAAAAATGGAAGCATCTGCCAGGGTATTTAAAGTGGTAGAGGAGTTGCCCGAATTCCAATCGGCTAAAACAGTACTGGCCTACTGGTCGCTTTCCGATGAAATTTTCACGCACGATTTTGTTATGAAGTGGTATCTTTCGAAGCGATTGCTATTGCCATTGGTGGTTGGAGATAGATTACAGCTGAGTGTTTTTAGTGGTCCCCAATCGATGGTCGAAACCCCGCCCTACGGCATTTTGGAACCAACCGGGGAAGAACTTGTTGACGTAAGTGAGGTTGACATTATTATCGTACCCGGATTAGCATTTGATAAACATGGAAACAGATTGGGGCGAGGGAAGGGGTATTATGATAAGTTGCTTACCGATGCTAAAGCCTTCAAGGTAGGTGTTTGCTTTCAGGTTCAGTACCTCCCTAATGTTCCTGTCGATCATTATGATGTTCCCGTAGATAAAGTTGTTTTTGCATAATTTGATTGGCATGTTAAGAAGAATTGTTTTTATTTTCCTGGTTGTTTTAACCCCCTTTTGGGCTACATCGCAGCCTCCTTCGGGGTACTATGCAGATACCGAAAACCTGTCGGGCGAAGAGCTGATGGCTCAACTGCACAACATAATAAAAGATCACTATGAGGTTACATATACTGGGTTGTGGGATGCATTTTACTACACCGACAGAAGAAGTGATGGAAAGGTGTGGGATATGTACACCACATGCAATTTTGTTTTCTTTGAGGATCAGGATACAGGATCCGGTGGAACAGTAGAGTGTGATGTTTACAACAGGGAACATTCCTTCCCCCGGAGTTGGTTTGGTGGAGCAGTTGCACCAATGAATACAGACCTTTTTCACCTCTATCCTACCGATAAAAAGGTAAATGCTGTAAGGGATAATTATCCTTACGGAAAAGTGGGAACTGCAACCTATACATCGAGTAACGGGAGTAAGCTGGGATCTTCTGCAACACCCGGATATTCAGGTATCGTGTTTGAACCCGCTGACGAATATAAGGGTGATTTTGCCCGTTCCTATTTTTACATGGCCACCCGATACTACAATATCATTGACGGATGGAACTCAGACATGTTGAACGGAACTCATTTTCCCGCTTTCTCAAACTGGGCAAAACAATTATTGCTACAGTGGCATCAAGCCGATCCGGTGAGCCAAAAAGAAATAGACAGAAATAATATTATCTACGAAGATTATCAGGGGAATAGAAATCCATTTATTGATCATCCGGAGTTTGCCCTTTTGATATGGTCCCAATCGACAACTCCTGTTACTTTTACCAGCACGCCTGTCTTACAAGTTAACGTTTTTGAAACCTATTCATATACGGTAAAAGCGACTGGAAACGCAGATGCTTATGTAACGCTAACCTGTACTCAAAAACCCCCTTGGATGGAGTTTCAGCAGACGGCCAGCGGAATGGCCCTGCTTACAGGAACGCCTTTAATTGAAAACATAGGCCAGCATTCCGTTTCCATTACGGCAACAGATGGAATTACAACAGCAGCTCAAAATTTTACTGTAACTGTGGTTGGGAACACTACTCCTGTTGTTTTCACAAGTTCCCCCGTGACATCAGTAACTGCCTACGATAGTTACATGTACTCCGTTTCATCAGCAGGGCATAGCTTGGCCACCATTACGGTTACGTGTTCTGAAAAGCCCGATTGGATGGAGTTTGCTCAAACAGGTAATGGTATTGCCCAATTGTCGGGTGTACCCGGCGCTGCAGATGTAGGCACCCATTCTGTGGCTCTTCAGGCAACAGATGGATTATCTACGGCACATCAGGAGTTTACAGTCACAGTATCCGAGCCGCAGGTTGTCTTTTTAACTTCCCCTGATACCTATGCTAAGGTTGATGAATTGTATGAGTATCAGATTTCTGTAGAAGTTTCCGAACATCCGTCTGCACAGGTGAATGTAGTATGTGTCGAGAAACCTCAATGGCTATCGTTTACTTCCGGAGCGTCGAATCAAGCTTATCTTTCTGGGACTCCGGGTATGCAAGACATTGGATATCACGATGTGCAATTGAAGGCGGTTTACGGCGACTTTTCAGTGCAGCAGAACTTTTCCATACTCGTCTTCGAGTATGGTACCATTTTGGATTATATTGAAACTTTCGAAAATATACCGGACATCAGTCCTGCCTATGAGCTTAGGATTTGGTCGGGGGACAATGATTTCCAGTGGATGGCAACGCAGGCGCGTACCGATCAATCCATTGACGGAAAAGCGATTTGCCTTGGGGATAGCGGTGAACCCTATGTTCAATCTCAGAATTTAACTGGTGGATGTAGCAGGGTTATGTTTACTTGTCAGCAAAAGTTTGAGGGTAATGGAGGAACCATTAGCTTGCTTATCAACGAACAACAGGTTGGAGAACCCTTCTCTGTTACTACCGATGCTTTAGTGGCTGATTTCGACAACATTGCAATCTATGGAAATTTTGTGTTGAAGTTAAAGAGCAATGGCAGTGTTCCTGTGGCCATAGATAATTTAACCTGGCAACTCAATCCTTCGGATAATCCCCCTGTAATAATTGGCGTTTCCCATTCTCCCATACATCCATCCAACGGCGATGAGGTATTTATTTCTGCCGAAATTGAATCTGAAAACGGAATTGAATCGGTTTTCGTCATGAGCGGATCATCAACGGATGAACTTGCTTACTCAGACCCAATGGATTATTCCGATGGATACTATGGTGCGAGCATAATTGTCCCCGACGAAGTCAGTCGGTTATACTATCGGGTGATAGCTACCGATAGGGTAGGGTTAAGTACCTTTTCTGATATCTTTGAGATAGAAATATTCCAAAACCAAGCTCCCGAAATCGGGAGTGTAGAGTATTACCCATTAAATCCTGATGAGAACCAGAGCGTTTCCGTGCGGTCCATGGTTAGCGATCCGGACTTAGATGCTTTTGTTGTTTTTCTTAAATGGTATATATCTGGTCAAACGACGGTTGATAGCATACCCATGACTGAAAATTTTGGTTACTATTCGTGCACAATACCGGGGAACCCTGCTGAATCACAAGTGTTTTTTCAGGTTTTTGCACAGGATGAAAATGGAGCCATAGGATCATCGTCTCTATATTCTTATTCTGTTTCAGGAGGATCCTCTATTTTAAATAACCAATCAATCGATTTCATGGTATTTCCCAATCCTACCAAAGGAAAAATTTTCATAGAGGGCCGCTGGACAAAACCCATTAAAATCGAAATTTTCGGCATCATGGGAAACCACATCTACTCAATGGAGAAAATGGGAACTCAAGGATTGATTGAAATAGACCTGGGAATGTTAGAAAGGGGTATTTACCTGGTCAAAATTTCTGAAGGGAGGATGGTCGGTTATTATAAAGTGATAAAGGAATAGGCAGTTGCGCTTCATCGTTTCATAAAAAAAGTCCGACACAGTCGGACTTTTTTAAGTTTATATCGCTTTTTTTTAGGCTTTCTCAGATCCATCGTATGCCCATTTTACCAACGATGCACCCCAGGTAAAGCCTGCCCCAAAAGTGGCAATAATGATATTGTCACCTTTTCTAAGTTTCGATTCCCACTCCCATAGACACAGGGGTATCGTTGCGCTGGTGGTATTGCCATAGCGTTCGATGTTAATCATAACCTGTTCCTTTTTGATCCCCATGCGCTTGGCTGTGGCTTCAATGATTCTCATGTTGGCCTGATGGGGAACCAGCCAGGCTAAATTTTCGGGGGTTATGCCATTGCGTTGCATTATCTCAACCGCTGTGTCGGCCATATTGGAAACGGCTGCCTTAAAAACGGGCTGTCCTTCCTGGTAAATAAAATGCTGACGTTTGGCTACCGTTTCGTATGATGCAGGGTACATTGAACCTCCGGCTACCTGATGCAGATGTTTTCTACCCGATCCATCAACCTGCATAATGGCATCCACTACTCCCAATCCATCAAAGTTAGGCTCCAGCATGGCTGCACCGGCCCCATCGCCAAAAATTGGGCAGGTTGCCCTGTCGGTGTAATCGGTGATGGATGACATTTTATCGGCACCAACCACCACAACCTTTTTGTGCGAGCCCGATTCAACGAATTTTGAAGCGGTAATTAATGCGTAAAGGAAACTTGAACACCCGGCATTCATATCGTACCCGAAGGCGTTGGTTATCCCGCATTTATCGCTGATAATATTGGCAGTAGCGGGGAATTGCATATCGGGTGTTACCACGCCGCAGATCAACATGTCAACCTCTTCCGGGCGGGTGTTGGTTTTGCGCAGCAAATCATTTACCGCATGCATGGCCATGTCGCTAGTTCCTTTGCCTTGGCCTTTTAATATTCGCCGTTCTTTGATTCCGATACGAGTCATTATCCACTCGTCCGAGGTATCAACCATTTGACTTAGTTCGTCATTGGTAAGGATATAATCGGGTACATATCCTGCGATACCGGTAATAGCTGCTGTAATCTTTCCCATTAGTTAAAGGCTTCTTTTATTTTTTCACAAAGGTTTGAACTTATCACCGTTCGGGTTTGTAGAATCATATTCATTATCGCCTTGGCGTTGGAAATCCCATGGCCAATGACAACGGGGGAGTTTACTCCCAGAATAGGAGTACCGCCATAATTCTCAAAGTTGAATTGCTCAAAAAAATGATCGGTAATATTCCTCTTTTTAATCAGCTGATAAAAGGCTTCAGCTTCTTTAAGAACAACATTCCCAACAAATCCATCGCAAACAAACACATCGGCTTTCGAATCGGAAAACAGGTCGTTGCCTTCAACATTCCCGGCAAAATGAAAGTCAGAAGTATCCTTCATTAGTTCAAAGGTACTTTTGGTAACCAGGTTACCTTTTTCATCTTCGGCGCCGATATTCAGTAGGCCAATCCTGGGCTTGTCGATACCAAAAACGTGTTTTGAATACAATGAACCAAGGATCGCGTACTGGAAAAGTACATCAGGACGACAATCGGGGTTAATGCCAACATCGAGAATAAGATTAAATTTTTTCTCCGATACAGGTATATAGCTAGCAATGGCAGGCCGAATTACACCGGGTACTGACCTAATGGTGTACATTGTTCCTACCAGCATTGCACCTGTGTTTCCGGCACTGGCGAAGCCATCAATTTTTTTCTCGGCAAGGTGTTTAAAGCCCTTATGTATGCTCGAATCGATTTTTTTGCTGAATGTTTTTGCGGGATTGTCTCCCATGGCGATTACTTCGGAACAATGAACAATGTCAAAATCGGAAACATTGGCATTCTCGTTTTTAAGTAATCGCAAAATGGCGTTTTCGTCCCCGAAAAGTGTTATCCTTTCGGAGTTGCTAAGATGTTTTTGAGCTAAAACGGCTCCGGCAATAACAGCATCCGGAGCATAGTCTCCGCCCATAACATCAAGGCCAATATTCATATGCAAAAACAAATAATAGGATTGTTATCAAGCCTGCTATACAGGTTACTATGCTGTAATCGTTTTTTCAACAGCAAGTTTTCCACGATAAAAACCACATTCGGGGCAAACACGATGAAGCTGGTAAGTAGCTCCGCAGTTGGAGCACTTGGCCAGGGTTGGCTCTTCTGCTTTATAGTGTGTTCTGCGTTTGTTCTTTCTTTGCTTTGAAACTTTACTCTTTGGGTGTGCCATGGTCTAACTCAATTTGAAATTTATACTCTATACTTTTTACTCAATTTGCAAACCCTTTAACTTTTCCCATCTCGGGTCAGTTCCAACAAAAGCAGGGCTTTTGTGTGGTTTGCCGTTGTTAACGCTTAGCCTGTTAAGCATAACAGGGTCGCAATCCGACTCCCTTGTGCCGGCTATTCCGTGGTAACGTTGGATGGGGAGACTTAAACTAATGCTTTCGTAGATGTATTGAGCAAGATTTACTTTGTACTCGTTGCTGCCAACATACCATACCTCATCATTATTTTCATATTCAGTTTCCGAAAACTTGACGAATAGATCACCTTTGAAAACTATGGGAAGTAGAAAGGGTTCTAAACACCTGTCGCACATAACCTCTACCATTCCGGTTATGTTGATTCTAAATTCGAGCATCGAGGTATGCTTCTCCAACTCGACGGCAACGTTTACCTTTCCCCTTTGTATCTCGCCTTCACTATAGTTCTCAAAAAACGAATCATCAATTTCGAAGTTGAAATGATGTTTCCCCAACTTAAGTCCCTTGTAATGAATCGAATATTGTTCCAATATGCTATTCACTGTACCAACAAAAATAACAGACAAAGGTAATTATTATTACGAAACAAAAAAAAACGAAAAGGATAATAAATTTTTACAACTCATCAAACTGAGCCCATATAGCGTTAAACGATCGTTAAGTTAGTGCCGATTTTTTGCCTATTTAAAAGCAACCAAGTCCCAACAGCGGCATCAGATAATAATGTTTGGCGCTATAACATAATCATAGTGGGTAGCAATAAATGAACATTACTATGATAGAATCAGTTTAATGGTTTTGAGGCCATGGAAAGAACAGACCGATGCATTAAAACGGGGCTATTCGACACAAACATTGTTGCAACAATGGGTGTTGTAGGGTGCACATTTATTCAAAAAGGAAGTCCAAATCCTCACCGGGTTTTACTTCTCGGGGTAACGATCCATATTTAAAGATTCTTGCCGTTTTGCTACCCAGTAGGTTAATTGATGCCTGATCGATTAAAATCATAGATCCTTCTCTAAGCCCTACAACATAAACGCTGGGATCCATAATGGTAAACTCTTCAATTCTTTCTTCACGTGTTTCTCCCGCATGGTTTTGTGGAACCTCCTCTGTAAAGTGAGGATTTATTTGGAATCTTACCAGGTTGATCGCATTAAAACTATCGGGTTCAACAATGGGCATATCGTTGGATGTGCAAATTGTGGGGCAGGCAATGTTGGCTCCGGCACTCCATCCTACGTATGGAACACCGTCGAGAACGCGAAATCGAATTGTTTCTGTTAAGTCCTGCTGTTGTATCATTTTTAACAGTCTAAACGTGTTTCCTCCACCCACCACAATTCCTTTTGCCTCTTTAACTGCTTTCTTGGCATCCCGATAATGGTGCAACGATTCAATCTCAATTCCCATCTCGCTAAACTTTTTTTGCACTTGCTTTTCGTACTCGTCAAAACTTATGGTAACTGCGGCATACGGAATAAAAATAACCTTATCAATGCCCTTTAAAAACAGGTCTATTTGTCCTCGGGCATGTTCCAGATAGGGCTCGCCGGGGTTGGTTGAATTGCTGATTAGTAGTAATCTCATGATCTGATATGTTAAATTATCTGCAGTTATTTGCCATAAAAATATGAAAGAAATGCACATTGAAAGGCATAACTACCGGCTAATTTTTTAAACTTTAATAACGACCATTAAAAACTTATTATCAAATTTATAAGAACTATTCCAAAAATCAACAGTGCTTTGCATGATTGCCTTCTGATCGTCATAAGGGGAAGAGAATGCAATTTCCAGAGTTTTTTCAAAAATGGAGATAAAATCCTTTCCCTCCGGATTATAATTTTCAGCTCCTAAGGGTTTGGCTAAATAGTAAATGGTATCGCCTTCGTTCACCTCAAAAACACATTCATTGCCCTGAACATCAGAGCAAACAATCCTGTTTAATGCAGCTTTTGTGGCACTGGCATGCCAAATGGCACTGCTCCCGCTATAGAAAAATTTTTTTTGAAGATCGTTATAAAACAGTGCGCTAACCGTTAGTTCACAGGATAGTGTATCGCACGAAAATCCCTGTTCTGTTAGCCTTGAATGGATGTGTTTTTTTAGAACGGTCGGAGATGATGTTTCCCATTTTTCTATGGCTTCATACAGCCACTCAAGGCATTGTAGTTTTACCAGCTCAATGTTGCCAATGTCCTTTGGATGGCATACTTCTAAAAGGATTGTAACATCATTCTTGGATGCTGAAATCAAGAAAAAAGGTAATCGAGGATCGATGTTCTCTGGGATAATGGTAAAATTGCTAAAATGCCGGAAGAAGTTCAACTCCAAAAAGTTAGTACTGTCAAATACCGAATGTAGGGATGTTTCATATTGCCGGCATTTCTTACTACACGCAGCGAGCTCTCCCTTCTTTCGAAAAAAGAGGTAGATTAATAAAATCGAAACAAAAATGATAATTAGCCCAAGGATGCTAACAACAATAACCATTAATCTGTTTTGTGCATATTTCCCTTTGACAATTTCCAATTCCCTGGCTTTTTTGTCGGCCATAAATTGAAATTCAAGCGTTGACAAAGTTTCTTTTGTCTCAAGGCTATATAGAGAATCTTTAACTTGAACGTACAATTTGTAGGCCTCCAGCGATTGGGCATAACTGTTGCAAGCCTCATACACCATGCTTAAATTAAGATAAATCTCTTTAAGCACTTCCTTTTGGTTAAGTTCCTCGGCAATTACCCTGCTGTCTGTGAAAAATTCAATAGCTTTTGGATAGTTCTTTTGCTTATAAAATGCATATCCAATATTGTTCATAACAAAGCTAACCCTTGGCTTGCTATTTAGCTTTTCGAGCATATTGAGCGCCCTGAAGTGGTAGGAGAGTGCTTCGGAATACTTGCCTTTCCTCGAATACAGTTCTCCAATGTTATCGTTTAATATTGCAATGCCCAGTGCAATGTTCAGGGAGTCGTAAAGTTTGAGCGCTCTTTGGTAGTAATCAAGGGCAAGGTCAAGGTTTTGCATTTCCATGTAGGCACTGGCAATATTATTGTAGGCACCGGCAACCGCACGATGCCTGCCAGCCTTCTGATTGAAAACTAAGTAGTCAGTGAAGTACTCTATGGCCTTAGGGTAATCTTCCTGATAGTAGTAGATTTGACCAATATTGTTTGCAGCCATTGCAGATCCCTCTTTGAAATCCGCCTTTTCAAAATGTGGGATAGCCGTTTGGTAGCACTCGAGAGCCTTGTCATACTTACCCCACGATTTGTAGATTAAGCCCATGTCGTTATATACTTCGGCTATGCTCACATAATTCTTAATACTCATGTAGTGTGAGAGTGCGCTGTTCATCTCCTCAAGCGCTTCGGAAAGTTCCCCTTTTCGGTGCAACATATACCCAAGTTGCTGATGCACATCGCCAATCCAAAGTTTGTTGTTCTTACGTTTGGACAGGAGCAAAGCTTCTCGCCAGTACATAATGCTGACATCATAGGCAGAATCGGAATAGGCTATGGCAAGCTTTTTCAAGGCGTCAAACCGGAGCGAATCGTTTGGAATAGTTGCCTTTTGACGGGCCAAACTATCTATATACGGATTCGATGCAAAGGCGAAATCAAAGGTGATTGTAAGGAATAGGAGTAGCAGAAGCCCTTTTCTCATTTTTACCGTGCTGATGTGCAGGGCAAAAATAGTAAAAACAAAGGTTTTTAAGAAGGGAAAGGCGGGCAATATTTTTATTGACCGCCTTATACCCTATGGATCAAATAAACAATGATTATAATTTCAGTAGGATTAAACCTACGGTAAAGGGGTAAAGCTCTGGGCCCTTGCCCTCTTCAAAAAGAGGCGTGGGATAATAATTGGCAAAAACTCTAAATCCTCCGTAACCAATTCTGGCCGTTAGACCATACCTAAATTGCGATAAGTTAAAATCGTTTCTCGTTTTATCCTTGCCTTTTTTAGTACCTTCGTATTGGACCTTTGTACTCGATCCTATTTTAACCCCGCCAATTACCCCGGTGGAAAAGAAAATACGATGTTTACTGTGCCCCGTGGGAATTTGAAATTCAAAAAGAAGAGGAACAGTAAGGTGGGTGGTGGAAAATTTACTTTTTACAACATTCTTATTGGGATCTAAGATATAGGTGCTATCTGCGCCGGTAACCGGAGTTCCGGCGGTGAGCGTTATTGGATTACGAAAGTGGTAATTGTTAAATTCAAACCCCAGCCCCGTAACCAAGCCTGCCTTATCTGTGTTAAACCCAAGACTGTACTGTAAAAAATTGATATTAAAATTCCACGATCTGCCCTGTTTTAACTCAAGGTAGCGTAAATCATCCTTCATGTTTATCGAATGGTTAGCGTCCATATAGCCATTGAAGCCCCATTCAACTGCAGCCCAATGCCCTTTAAATTTTTTGGGCTTACTCTTTTCTCGGATCTCTATATTCTCGCCCGATTCTTTAAGTTCAGGGATTTCAATGGAAGTGGTGCCATCCTTTTCAACAATCACAATATTGCGTTTCCCAAACCGAATTTTCGTCGTATCAGGAGATGTTGTTTTTTCTGTTCCCTCCACAACAGAGGTCTGTTGTTTGGTATCAGGTGTCAGCTTGAGGGTATCCATTGTATTGGCCTCCAGCGTGTCGGCAAATTCCAGGTCAATAAGAATATCCACGGGGTTCTTTTGTGCGATGGCGTAAAGGCTAATTACAGCCATCATTGCTATTGTCAGAATTCTTTTCATGATAAAGTGTTTTAAAAAAATTGTTTGCCTTATGACGGGTTGATAACGCGAAAAGTTACAGGAGCTTTTTATTCTTTTTTCCTAACGTTTGTTGAAAAGGCGAATAGGGTTGATTCAAAATGTATGGTTTTTAGTGTACCATCATTTGCTTTTTCTGCACTTAGCTCAATGGGCGAACCGGTGTAGGCTGATAATTTTTGTAACCCAAGCTGTGCCAATTCAAAAACTCCGATAGTACGAGTGTTTCCGACTGGCTGACTGTTTTGCGCTACTCTTTCAGTGCTATTCCCATAGGAGTTTGATTCTTTTAGGATGGCAAGATTCAAGGCGTATCTACTGGGGTCGGCATTGTGATCCTTGAATTCCTCTATCCGGAGGGGTTCTATGTATGAAAAATTAAGCTGCTCCCTATTGAAATAATGCTGTTCCGAAGATGGATCTGTTTGTGGTTGTGCCTTGGGCTTTGTTTGATTAATGTATCCTGTGTAAGAAAAACTGTCGCCAACTGATTTAACAGCATGTTCTTCTTTATAGGTTACATCCAATGTGTTGTTTGAAGTTTTTATTTCAGCAATTTCAGTCAATCCGGGATGTATGCCCATCTGTTTGTAAATGGAAAAAACTGAGTAAAGGCCGAATACCAAGGCAATACCGGCTGCAATACTTACAAAGCTGTTAACGGTTGATTGTTTTGCTTTAAAAATAGTATTCCGTTTTAACGATTGCTTAGGTTTGTAAACAAGATGCAAATCCGGTTCTAATTTGGCTTTCTGGAAAAGAGAGTAATCCGACATTCTCTGGGGAATCTCGGCAAGAAGCTCATTGAGCAGGTTTTCTTCATCGGGAGCAAGTTCTCCTTCGATGTTGGCAATGCACAGGTAGTCAAAATCATCAATTCCCATACCCTGAGAGAAGGTTTTTTTTAAACCCTCCTTGGCCGAATATTGAATATCAACGGGTTCGAGGACACATTTCTTTATACCTTCCAGCTCCTCTGCAATGTCAGGGTTCTGCACTAAAAAGGCCATAAGCCGATTTTCATCACCGGATGATAATTTCCCATCCATGTAGTCGACGAAGAAAATTTCGTAATTGTCCCTGTTAATGTCCATTTCACAAAACGACTTCTATTTGTCCAATGTACTCTTTTAGTGCTAATCTTGCCCTGAATATATAAACCTTTACTTGAGCTTCGCTCAACCCAGTAATCTCTTCAATTTCCTGATAGCTATAACCTTCATAATCGCGAAGCAGGATTACAGATCGCTGAATTTCAGGAAGTAACTGAATAGCCTTATGCAATATTTCCTGAAGGTCGTTATACTGTTCTATGGTGCTGTAGCTGGCCAGGTTCACCTCATCCATTGTAACCGCCCGTTTGCTGTTCCTTATCTGGTCAATACATGCATGGTAAGCAGTAGTAAACAGATAGGATTTGGCCTTTGAACTTTCAACCGATTCATGCTTAATCCATAATCGTTCGAATGAGTCCTGAACCACGTCGTTGGCCTTTTCCCTATTGCCCAAAGTTTTTAAAGCAAAGCGGAATAGTCCGTCTGCAAACGAATCAACACATTGATTATACTCCTTGACAGTCATATCCAATCTGGTCCAGCTGTGAGTACGACGAATAGAAGGGCAAAAAGTTACAATAGATATGCAAATCTTACAATCATGGGCAAGAATTGCAGCAAAAACGTCGAATCGTTTTTCTTTATCCCATTCTATTCCTAATTTTACAAAGCTAAATAAACAATACGATTATACTATGAAACACCCATGATAGTGCATAAGCACAAACACGGATGAAAATTGAGTCGCGAACTGTGTACCTTTGAACAAAAAAGGACATGGCAAAACGAACAGTTGAATTTGAACAGGTCATTGAGAGAGG
>Ga0255340_1000941_pt1 | contig 42583 bp, 66 predicted proteins | sample wastewater_treat_7_FD_192417 | JGI IMG/M metagenome (GOLD analysis project Ga0255340, IMG submission 192417) | Wastewater microbial communities from Lulu Island WWTP, Vancouver, Canada - plant10 | ecosystem: Engineered > WWTP > Wastewater > Unclassified | place: Canada: Vancouver, British...
CCTCGCGTGCGTCGGCCACAGACCTGGCTGCTGTGGCAAGCGATGTAGACGCAATCGGCACAGACGTAACGACCGTGCTCGGCAACGTCAGTGTGCCAACGAGTCAGCTTGCGACAGCGAGCGACTTGGCAGCTGTGGCGAGCGACGTCGATGACCTGGAGACACGGTTGACAGCGACCAGGGCGGGCTACCTCGACAACCTGAGCGCGGGCGCGGTGGCGACGGCGACGGCAGTGGCCGACCTGCCAACCAACGCGGAACTGGACGCGGCGCTTGCTGCCGCCGATGATGCGGTGCTGGCGGCCATTGCAGCCCTGAACGACATCTCGACCGTAGAGGCACAGGCAGCGGCGGCTGCTGCGCTGACGGCCTATAGTGCGGCTAAGGCGGGCGACGCGATGACGCTGGCGACCGATGCGGTGAGCGCGGCGGCCCTCAAGGCCGATGCGGTAACAGAGATACAATCGGGCCTTTCAACGCTGGCCGCTGCGGATGTGCGTACCGCAATCGGACTGGCTACGGCCAACCTCGACGCGCAACTGGCAGCACTGCCCACCGCTAGCGAGAACGCCGATGCGCTGCTGATCCGCGACTGGACAGCGATTACTGGCACAGTGGCCGACCGCAGCACGCTCAATGCGTTGCGCTTTCTGCGCAACAAATGGAGCATCAGCGGGACGACGCTCACGGTGACTGAGGAGGACGACACGACGGCTGCCTGGACGGGTGCTGTGACGACCACCTCTAGCACCGACGGCATCACGGCGCTCGATCCGGCCTAGGAGGCGCGATGATCCGCTCACTGCTGGCATTCTGGCTGGGGCGAGTTCGTGCGCCGCGGGCTACGATATCAACGCGAGGCGTGCTGACGTCGACCGAGCGCTTGCTATGCAAAATGGCAGCTACTGAGACGCTACTGACTGCACTCACGTCGAGCGACGGCTGCTAGGAGGCGAGTATGGCTGTGCTGAATGCCTATGACATGGGCGACTGTGTGCGGCTGTCGTGCACGTTCGCAACGTGCAGCTCAACGGCAGGCGACCCCACCACGGTGGCGCTTACGATCCGCGACCCTGACGGGGTGGAGACGGAGTACACCTATGCAGCCGGCAAGGTGGCCCGCAGCACGACGGGCAGCTATTACAAGGACGTAACGCTGAGCACAGCGGGCACCTACTATTATCGGTGGGTTTCAACGGGCGTACTGACCGGCGCGCTGGAATGGGCGCTGCGCGTGCGGCGTAGCGAGATTGCGGGCTAGGAGGCGAAGTGGACATTAGCGCGGGCAATATCATCACGATGGTCACGGTGCTGCTGGGCGTGGGCGTCGGCTGGGGCGTGGTGCAACAGCAGCTGCGCGAGCATGGCAAGCGCCTCGACGAGCATGACCGGCAGGCGCACGAGACCAACGAGTGCATGTTAGAGATCAAGCTGCAGCTGGCCGGCATCGCCCGCGACATCGTGCACATCCGTGAGCGCATTGACAAAGACCCGCGCTAGTCAACGGGGGGGGGCGACGATTGACGAACGTATGGACGGCGGCTGAAGTAGCGCTGCTGCGCTCGTATGTGCAGCAGGGGCTGGGCTATGACCAAATCGTCACGCGGTTTGCGCAGGATGGCATACAGCGCACCTACAAGGCGGTGCAGCGCAAGGCGCAGAAAGAACGCTGCGCCGACCCCGCCCGCTGGCATGCGATGGTGCAGCCCGCAACAACGCCACGTTACGACCGCCCTATCGAGGTCGAGGGCGACGCGCTGGTATTGGCTGACATTCACTGCCCATTTCACGACGCGGCGTTCATCAATGCTGCGATAGGGTTAGCGCTGAAGCGCGGCGTCAGGCAGGTGGTGCTGGCGGGCGACCTGGCCGATTTCAACGCGTTTAGCACGTTCGGGCGCGACGTGGGCATCGACGCGGACGCCGAACTCGACGCGCTGGTCGCGCTGGTGGACACCATCGCGGCGTCGTTCGAGCGCGTGGTCTACATCGCGGGCAACCATGACATACGGCCGCTGCGGGCGGTGCGCTATGCAGGGTTGACGCTGGAGCGACTGGCGCGCATGTTCACACCGCGCGTGGACGATCGGCAGTTTGCGGTGAGCGACTTTCAATGGTGCAGGTTGCGCTCGGGCGGCGTACTCTGGCATATCGAGCACCCGCGCAATGCAAGTGTCATCCCCACGCACGTGGCGCGGCGGCTGGCAGCGAAATTTGAAGCCAGCGTGATCACGGCACACGGCCACACCTGGGGGCTATCGCGCTCAGACAGCGGGCGTCACTGGGCGGTGGACTCGGGCATCTGCGCCGATCCGCTGCGGCTGGGCTACACACAACTGGTTCATAACACGCGCCCCGTGCAGATGCAGGGCGCAGTGATTGTGCAGGGCGGGCTGCCGCTACTGGTCGACCCGCTGACTGTGGGCATGTACTAGGAGGTGCTATGGACGTTGGGGCTCTGGGCGCGGCGCTTGTCGCTGCGTTCGTCATCGAGCGGTTGGTCGAGGCGGTGATTGCGCCGCTGTTCGACAAGTTCAAGTGGGATAGGTTCTGGCTGCTGTACATTGCGTGGGCCGTCGGCGGCGGCTTGGCCTGGGCGACGGGCCTGAACGCGCTGCCAGTGTTTGCAGAGAGCGCCGTTGTCGGGCGCGTGCTCACGTGCATGCTGGTGGGGCTGGGCAGTTCGTTTATTTACGACCTGGTGGATAACCAACCGTCGCTATGACCTAGACCTCTCCCCCGCGCGGTGACTCCTCCCACCGCGCGCCCTCCCTCTGCAGAGCCCCCTGCCATATAGCCAGGGGGCTCTGCTATGTCAACGAGTTCCCAGATAGCGGGGAGACTTTACGCAAAATTAATTGACATACGACAAAGGGCGTGCTATCATGGAGTCAGATGAGACACAGGAGGACGACGACATGGCAGCGACCAACAAGACGATCCGAGTGCGAATCATGAAGCGCGGGCGGAAGTGGTATCAGGCAGTGTTGTTGCCCAGCCTATATAAAGCGCAGGTGGCCATCAACGACGCAGCGCCAGACCTCGAGATAGGCGCAGAGATGACTCTGACAGTGATCGATCGCAGCGAGCGCGGCGCATACGGTAGCGTGCTCAAGTTCGAGCCGGTGGATGCTCAGGCACAGGCCCAGGCGGCGGCGCAGCAGGCAGCGGCACAGGCGGCCATGCGCGAGGCGAAGCGGTGGTTCACCTACGCTGCTATGGACGCTGAGCGCGGCCTCAGTCGCACCAACGCTATTCGGCGGGCGCTGGCCGACAACACGCCGGGCCTCGAGGGTCAACGGCAAGCGCTGCAGGCCAGGGTTGACGCAAATATCGCGCGCGACAGTGACATCGCGGCCAAGGGCGACGGTTTCGGCATCGGCGAGCTCGGACGAGTGCCCGTTACACCGCAGCCCAAACCAGCCACACCGCGGCATGAGAACTGCCACTACTGCGGTCTGCGAGCCACGGGCTGGGGATCGTTTGGTGAGCCGGTCTGCGACGACTGCAGCCACTAGCACGCGAAACGGGGGCTCCAGCCCCCGTCGCCAGCAAATCGGGCTGGCCTGATGAGCGAGAGAGACACAGGAGGTATGACATGACATTGAGTGAGGCCGTTCGGGTAGCAGTCGAGGCCCACCGCGACTACATGGGTGGTGCGGTGATTGTGCGAGATGGAGACGGGTATGACACCATCCCTGGTGCATATCTGAGCGACATCAGCTACACTGGCCCGCGCGACGTGGCAGCTGAGATCACCGATCTGTGCGACTGGGCAGGGCCGGAGGCCTACGACGCCAGCGAGGGCGATGTGGTGGCATTCGTGGTGGAGGCCATCGGGAATGCCTGACCATAGTGCTGACCGTGACGAGATGATCGAGACGGCCATCCGGCGCGCTCTGGACACGCTGACCCCGAAAGGCGCCGCGGTGGTGAGCCGCGTGGCGCTGGAACACCAAGCTTGCCATGACGCAGACCACAACCTGCGCGCGGCGACTCCTCCCGCCGCGCGCCCCTTCCTCTCTGACGCCCTCTGGCCGCCCGGCCAGGGGGCGTTGCTGTGTCAACGAGTTTGCAGATATCAGGATTATTTTACGCTTGCTATATGGACATCCGTCAACTCCGTGCTATAATGAAGTCAGAGTAGCTGACACAGGGGCGCGGCCCCACAGGCACAGGAGGCATGACATGACACGGACGGTAGACATGGCGACGATCGTTGAAACAGAGACACGGAGGGACACGATGAACGCTACAGACCCCAGAACGATAGAAGCCGCGGTTCGGATGATGAACGAGATGCGCGCTATCGCAGGTGAAACGGTACTGAAGAGCCTATTCAGCGACACGATGATCGCCTACGTGGAGGCCGCACTGGAAAGTGGCCAGTCGGTTGACGTAGCGGCCAGACTGGTGAGGCTCACGAACTGAGCACGCGAAACCAGCCCCACCTGGGGCTGGTCGCCAGCAACACGGGCTGGCCTGATGAGCGACAGAGACACGGAGGGCAAAGTGAGCAGCGGGACAACGAAATTGAGCATCAAGTTAGAGCGGTGGGGCGACAGCGGCTGGGTCTGGGATATGGTCTATCCCGTGGATGACGGCGTAGGCCATACTCGGATGCGAACCGATAGCCACGGGGACGGCCTCTGGTACTGGGAACGTAGCGGCGCGTGGTGGACTGACGGAGCGCCCGTGATGGAGTGGAAGCAGCGAGTGGGTACGTGCCAGTTTCACCTGCCCAGCAGCAGACGCGGGGCATATCAGAAGATCTATAACGAGTGGGGCAGAGACTGAGGCCGAGGAGGGTACGACATGAACTACCGAGTCCATTATGGCGGTCATCGCGTGACCGAAAACACCGCACTACGCACGTACACCAGCCAGCGCGCTGCAATTCGGGCCGCGCACCGGCTGGCACAGAGCCACGGCGACACCATCGACACCATCACTGTCACGACTGGCGCATATGAGCTGCGGAGAGAAGTCTATCGTCTCCACCGCGACACAGACGGCTGGCACGCTGTCGCGTCACACTGATGACAGACACAGGGGGGCGGCGAGATCGAGGACTAGCACGCGAAACGGGGGTTCCAGCCCCCGTCACCGGCCACTCTGGCCGGTCTGATGAGCGAGACACAAGGGGGGGCTATGACAACCGATCCGCGAGATGGGCTAATGAGTATGCGTCAGATGGCCGAGGCGCTTGGCGTGACGCGCCAGCGGGTGTGGCAGATCGCGCAGGCGCGGGGGCTGGGCCGCAAAGTGGGCCATGCGCTACTGTTCACGCAGGCCGACCTCGAGGCCATGCGTGCGCGCGCCTGGGGGCTGCGCAAAGACATGTTAGGTGAGGAATAGGGGGCAACGATGAACGGTTACGAGTGGACGAAAGACGACCTCGCTGCTCAAGAGTGGGCGGAGGAGGACTATCTGGCCCGCAAGCGCGAGCGGCTGGCGCCCGGCCAGGCTGAGGTAGAGGCCGCGGCCCCGATCCTGCGAGAGATTCTGCTGCAGCATCGACGGCGCAAAGCCGAGACCGAGCCGTTGCCCGGGCAGGCGCATATGGCACCCGAGAACCGCGCTGCGCTGGAGCGCCAGGGCATGGACGTGGCCGACGCGGCTATTCACCGCGCAATGAGTGCGTGGACGCGCATCCCCGGCGGCTACGACCCCGTGTGGGGGCCGCAGCCCGACGAGTGGGAGCCAGAGGATGACGGGCCAGACTACTGGCCGCCGGTGTCGGACGACGAGGAGGCCGACGCCTGGGCCGAGGAGGAGGAGGAGGACTATGGCCGCTGAACTTGTGACCCGAGCGCCCGATGACCTGATCGAGCGCGTGGTGGTGGGCGGCGATCTGACCGCCCTCACCCCTGCACAACGCACGCAGTACTACCAGGGCGTATGTGAGTCGTTAGGGCTCAACCCCCTGACGCGGCCTTTCGAATACATTCGCTTGCAGGGCAAATTGACGCTATACGCTCGCCGCGATGCAGCCGACCAGTTGCGGCGGCTGCATGGCATCTCGGTCGAGATTGTCAGCCGCACCAAGGTGGACGACCTGTACGTGGTCACAGCGCGCGCGAGCAACCGCGATGGCCGCGTCGACGAGAGCATCGGCGCGGTGAGCGTGGCTGGTCTCAACGGCGAGGCGCTGGCGAACGCGCTGATGAAGGCCGAGACGAAGGCCAAGCGCCGCGTGACGTTGAGCATTTGCGGGCTAGGCTGGTCGGACGAGACCGAGGTGGAGACCATCCCCAACGCGCGGCCCGTGGTGGTTGACGCCGATGGCGTGATCGCCGAGCCGCAACTGCCTGAACCGAGCGACGAGCCGCACTGGATCGATGACGAGCGCGCTCGACGCCGGTTCTGGGCCTGGACGAGCGAGACGCTGGGCCTGAGCAGTCGCGATGTGTACACGGCGCTCGGCGTCGAGCACGTGCACGACTATGCGGGATCAATGACCGACGCTAAGGCGGCCATTGAGAGCTATGTGGCCAACTACGCCGGTGCAGCAACCGAAGAGGGGGAGGCCTGATGTACCAACGGCTGATCATCGTGGGCAGGCTGGGCCAAGACCCAGAGATGCGCTACACCCCGCAGGGCATGGCCGTGGCATCGTTCAGCGTTGCCACCGACCGCAGGTGGACAGACCAGAGCGGCCAGCGCCAGGAACGGACGACCTGGTTTCGCGTGTCAGTGTGGGGCAAGCAGGCCGAGGCGTGCAACCAGTATCTCGCCAAGGGGCGCATGGTGTTGGTCGAGGGCGAGCTGAGCGAGCCCAAACCCTACCAGCGCAAAGACAACGGTGAGTGGGCCGCATCGCTCGACGTGCGCGCCAGCAACGTGCGCTTTCTGGGTGGCGCTGACAGCGCGTCAGCCACACAGGCCAGAGCGAGCGAGCCCAACGACAGCGACCTGGGCGACGAAACAATCCCATTTTGAGAGCATGAGGGCGGGGACTGACACCCGCCCTGCCTGTTGGGGGGCATCATGAGAGGTGAGGCGATGACGACGTGTGAGAGCCGCCAGTCGGTGGCTGTAGAGATCGACGACTGCATCAAGCGCAGACGATTGGTCGAGGCATTTGCCCTGCTGACCGACCCGAGACAGCCGATAGCGGAAGGCATGTTAGCGCTCGACCTGCTGCGGCTGGCTATCGAGCGCACGAGAGAGGTGCGAGAGGCATGACGAAACTATGGGCATTCGGATGTGCGCTACTGCGCTTTGGCTGGCCGCTGATGGTGGCCCTGTGTGGGCTGGCATGGTTACACCGTGCCGACCTGCTGGGCGAGTTGGCGCTACTGGGTCTGTGGCCGCTGCTGTGCGGCGTGCTCGGCCTGCTGAGCGGGGTCTATGAGGTCTGGCGCGAGGAAGCATGATGCTCGATACGCGACAGGTGGGGCTGCTGCTGGGCTGCTCGCCGAAGACAGTGCGCAAACACGCTCAACGTCTGGGCGTGGGCCAACGCGACACGACTATGCCACAGCACCCGTGGCTGTTCACGGCTGCTGAGGTCGAGCAGATGCTCGACGCGATTGTGCCACGGCAGCGGCCACCACACTGCCCCAGGTGTGAGATTCTAACGGACGATGGCGGGCTGTGCGCCGAGTGCCAGTGGGAACTTGAACATGACGGACGCTATCAGTATATAGACGAGTTGACAGGAGAGGGGGTGTGACTATGGCGATCCAAGAGCATGTCGAGGTGGTGAAGCAAGGCGCAGCGGCCATCGTTCAGTGGCGCGCGCGAAATCCAGACACGCGACTAGACCTGCACGGCGCCAACCTGCGTAAGGTCGACCTGAGCGGGGCCAACCTGAGCAAGGCCAACCTGCGCGAGGCCAACCTGCGCGGGGCTAACCTGTTCGGGGCCGACCTGCGCGATGCCGACCTGTACAGGGCCAACCTGAGCGGGGCCTACCTGTACGGCGCAAACCTATACGGCGCCAACCTGAGCGTGGCCAACCTGCGCGGTGCCGACCTGAGCGGGGCAGGCGCGATTTGGTCTTGCGGCCCAGGCGGGTCACGCGGCGACATGCTGTACGTTGTTCGGCATAGCGACACGATCATGGTTCGGGCAGGATGCTTTTGGGGCACGCTGGAAGCATTCGCCGCAGCCGTAGAACAAACGCATGGCGACAATGAGTATGGCAGATACTACCGCGCTGTCATTGGGGCGGCTAAGGCGTGGTAGTCATGACACACACCCGCGCACTGGCAGGCTGCCACGTTCGAGCCGTGGCGCGCGGTTTACAGGCCGCCTCACATCGAGTCGGCGTCGGACTATCGCGTGCGCCTGTGGCGACAAGCACATGGAGGTGGCAGCGCTGCTCAGGAGGCGAGCAGCACAGCGCGCCCGCCAGCGCATCAACAATCTATGCGAATGAGCGCGAAACACACTCGATGCGTCAAAGCGCTCACGGATGTTCGAACAACCCCACGGGGCGGGCCGTGGGGATAGAGAGCGAGGTGCTGCTCGTGTTCGCGCTCACGGGCATGGACGGCGCATACAAGGAGTTGGGGAAGTGACCCTCGAAACCCTCTGGGGCAGCAAAGTTGACATGGCCATCGAGCGGCTGCGCTCGTTCGAGCCCGCCGAGGGCTACTGGCTGGCCTTTAGCGGTGGCAAGGACTCGCAGGTGGTATGGCAGTACCACCGCGAGCGCGACTTGCCCCATTGCTCGCTGTATGACGAGGGGCGAACGAGGGTTGGCTGCGTGCTCTGCCCAATGAACCGGCACCGGAGCGACGACATAGAACGATGGCCGCGCATAGCAGCCGCGTACCGACGAGCGTGCGATCAAGCATTTGCATTACGAATTGCAAATCCCAACCGCGAAACACCGTGGGCCACAGCAGAGGAGATGTGGGAGTGGTGGCTCAGCGACGGGCCTATGACTGGCGATGACAGCGATCAGATGTTGCTGTTCGTATAATGGCTAAAGTGCTTGACGTTACCACCGCGAGGTGCTATAATAGTTTTGCCTAGCAAGCAGTAGTTCATTGGAGACGCAGAAGATGTGTGCTATCATAGAACTGGCCCGAACGTCGGAGCACTGCGCTCCAGCTGCTGCTTGCTAGGCACGGCAGACGTTCGGGCTTTTTGCGTTCCTGAGGAGGTGAAGGCAGTGCACGTTGACGCGGAATTCGCCGCACTTTGCCCGCCACTGGCACGGGAAGAGTACGCCGAGCTAGAGGCCAGCATACTGGCTGAGGGCTGCCGTGATGCGCTGATGGTGTGGCGCGAAGAGGGCATCCTACTCGACGGCCACAACCGCAAGCGCATCTGTGACGAACATGGGCTACCGTTTCGCACCACTGAGCAATCGTTCTCGGACAGAGACGCGGCAACTGAGTGGGTGCTACGCAATCAACTTGGACGGCGCAACCTTGCGCCAGACGCGGCCAGTCTTATGCGCGGGCGGTTGTACAATATGCAGAAGCGCGACGTGGGGCGGCCAAATCAATTGGATCAAAATGATCCAATTAGGCCAGAGTCTACCGCCGAGCGTCTCGCTACACAGCTTGGCGTATCTGCGCCAACCATCAAGCGTGACGCCAAGTTCGCTGACGCCGTTGACACGTTGGCGCCCTTTGTGCCAGACATAGCCCAGCGCGCTATGGCGGGCGACTTGCCGTCAAGGGCAGCGGTGATTGAGGCGGCGAAGGAACCGGAAGCGGCGACGCACCAGCTTATCAGCCAAAGCAACAGCAACGAATGGTACACACCACGCGAATACATTGAGGCTGCACGTGTGGTCATGGGCGATATAGACCTAGACCCAGCGACGTGTGAAACGGCGCAGAAGTGGATACAGGCCAGGACGTACTACACGGAAGAAACCGATGGACTCGCCCATGATTGGTCTGGGCGCGTGTGGCTCAATCCACCATGGGGCAGGGCAACACCCGCATTCATTGACAAGCTCATGGCCGAGTTGAACGCCGGTCACGTGACCGAGTGCATAGTCTTGGTGAATGCGCACGCGACTGATACTGGCTGGTTCAGTCGGCTGTGGGATGGCCTGCTCTGTTTTACTGACCATCGCATCAACTACATCTCGCCGCATGGCCCGAAAAGCGGGTCAACGCATGGAAGCGTGTTCGTTTACTTTGGGAGTCATTCCGCAGAGTTCATACGCGAGTTCGATGGGTGGGGCGCGATAGTGGCGCGGGTTGCGGGTACATGAACCTACGCAGTGTGGACACGTACCTAGAGACCCTATGGGACTGGAGTTTTCTGAATGACTGCTTCGGACACACACGGATCAGGGTCACAGACATCGACGGGGTCGTGGAACGGAATGGGCATTTCCTATACATAGAGACCAAGTCTCCAGGGGCCAGTATCCCACAAGGACAAGCGTTGATGTTCGAAGCCTTGACCAGACAGCCAAACTCGCACGTGTTGATTATCTGGGGGGAGCCGAATATGCCAGAGAAGGCGCAGTTTTGGGGGAAGGCTGCATTCAGTGCCGATGCAGCCGTGATAAGAAGCCTAGTGAAGCGCTGGTTTGCTTACGCCAATGAACAGAAGGGAAACCAATGACCACCGCTATCTGTACTCTCGCCCTATGGGCCATCGTCGAATCCGCGTGCCAAACGCACGACCTGCCAGCCGAAACAGTCTACGCGCTCATCATCGCCGAGTCTGGCGGCGACCCGCAAGCCGTGGGCGCGCTGGGCGAGCTAGGCGTGGCGCAGTTTCAGGAGACGACGTTCCGCTGGCTGGCCAGCCTTTACGAGACGGGCTACCAGTGGCCGCAGGACGCCATCGACAGTGAGAAGGCCGTTGACCTGCTGTGCAGGGCGCTGGACGATGGCAGAGCCGCCCACTGGCGCGGGTGGCGCTCGATTTCGTTTCAGTTGGTGCCCCGTCGTGACCACCGCATGTGGCGCATGGCAACGGACGCAGAGCTAGCAGCGAGAGGTGTACGATGACCAGCACACTGCACAGCATCGCCACCGAGTACGCGGCGCGCACCTCGCGCACCGGCATTCGTGGCAACGTCATGTGGGAGAGTGACCGTGACTGGCTGACGCACGCCTTCATGCTGGCCGTGGCCGACATTCTGGAGCTGGCCGAAGGGACGCTGGCGCTGGCTGCGAGCGGACGGCAGGTGGAGATACTCGAGCGCCAATTGGATGATGCACGTAGAGGGGAGGAGACAGTCTGATGGCCTATCCGTGGGTGAAGCTGTGGACGGAGATCATCCATGACCCGAAACTTGGCAGGCTGCCCGAGCACGTCCAGCTTGTCTTTGTGAAGCTCATGTGCGTGACGGGCGAGCACGACGCCGAGCGCACGGGGGCGCTACCACCCGTTGACGAGATGGCCTGGACGCTCAGGATGGACGAGGCGCAGCTAGAGGCTGACCTGCAGGCGTTGGCCCGTGTGGGCATGGTGCACTGCACAGATGGCGAATGGTGCGTGACCAACTTTGCAACGCGCCAAGGGCCGATGACCTCAACCCAGCGCGTTGCCGCGTTACGCGACAGGAAACACAAGGCCGCGTACTATGAGCCAGAACAGGCAACGGCGCAGCAACAGGCATGTAACGATGATGTAACGGATGTGCAACGAATCGTTGCACAGACTAGACTAGATAAGACTAGACTAGATGAAGATGTAGATGTAGATCAGAGCGCGCCCGTTACGGGCGCAAGAGACGACGACCACAGAGACCCGCTCACAGCGCGCTTTTATGGAGGACTGCAACGCCTGGGGGTGATGGTGAGCTCGCAGGCGCAGGCGCAAGCCTACAACGAGGTGATTGAGGACATACGTGGACACCCGCAGGCCGATGAGTTTGTGCGTCAGCTGTTCAACGAGGCCGCAGCGACCACGAGCGGACGTATCACGCCGCGTTGGTTCGGGGTTGTGGTAGACAGGTGCTTGCGCGAGGGGTGTATGCCTGGCGACAAGCGCGCAGCGAAGGGGCGCGATGCGCCAACCAAAGGCGGCACTGAGCATAGCTTAGACGAATGGGCGGCTATTGCGGCGCAGTTCAACGGAGGGCTGACATGACCACCTGCCAGTTATGCGGTGGATCTGGTGTGCGCTACTACCCGCGCGAGGGCCTGCCCGATGCGGCAGCGGAGTGCGTGTGTCGCAAGCGCGAACGAGCCGAGCGGCGAGCGGTGGCCCTACGTGAGGCCAGCGGCGTGAGCGAGACGCTGTTCGAGCGGTTCACGTTCGACACGTTCCTGCCCGAACAGGCGCTATCGCCGCGTTGTGATATGGCAGCGGCCAAGCGGGCCTGCCAGGAGTTCGCAGCGCTGCCGAAGGGCTGGCTAGTGCTGGCTGGCAGTTACGGTGTCGGGAAGACACACCTGGCCTATGCCATCGCAGGCGCGCTGTTGCGTCGCGCGGTGCCGGTCTACGCGGCGAGCGTGCCAGAGATGCTGACGATGATTCGCGGTGGGTTCAGCGACCGCCAGGGCTATACTGCCGAGCAGCGTCTGGCCGCGCTGCGCACTATCGAGGTGCTAGTGCTCGACGATTGGGGCACGGAGAAGGGCAGCGACTGGGTGAGCGAGACGATGTTTACAGTGCTCAACAGTCGCTATAACGAGCGGCTGGCGACGGTGATTACCACTAACCTGTCACCAACCGAGCTGGCGCAACGTGATGCGCGATTGGCCAGCCGGTTGCTGGACAGTAACCTATCGCGGGTGTTGGTGCTCGTGGCGGGCGATTACAGGAGGCGAGCGTGAAACTGGTGATGCCGGTCTATGAATCAGCGCTCATGCGCGACGAGGCAGGGCATGTGCTGTGCCATGTGTGCGGGTGCGCGATGCAGGCATGGACACCGTGCGAGGGCGCGGTGTGGTACGAGTGTGCGTGTGGCGAGGTGGTGCTGGCGGTGAAAGGGGTGACGGAATGAGGTTCACAATCGAACGAACGTCTGGCAAGGCAGGAGAGCAGCCGTGTGAAGGGGCTGAGGTGTTGTATGGCGAGTGGCGTTGCTACAGACGGGAGTGGTACGGGACTATTGATCACCTTTGGGAGACTATCAAGTCCTGGGTAGAAGATGGCGACACCGAGACACCGACGCAACGTGTCGTGATCACCGACGCAGGCTTCTCCTATGAGGAGCGTGACTCGACGTGGTACATCGAGATTCCGAACCTTGAGGCGCTGATGGCGCTGATCGCCGAGCATGGCCCGGTTATCGTCAGCGATGGCCATATCGAAATCTACGACGATTACAGAGAATGATCGGCCAACGAGTGAGCTACGTCGGCCGGCAGGGGCCGGTGTCGGGCGTGGTGGTGAGCGTGTGGCGCTATGGCGGCGTTGAGTACGTGACGGTGCGAGACGCGAGAGGGTGGTACCACGGAGTGCGAATAGAGGAGGTGAGCGATGACCAATGAGGAACGGCTGGCGCAACTGCGAGAGCAGCGCGACTATGCGCGCGGGGGGGCGAGGAGATAGGCTCAAACCTCCGAAACCTCCGATTAAGCGCGACTATGCGCGCGGGGGGGCGAGGCGCGCCAAAGAACGTGGCGATTGGCGGGAGGCCATCTATTGGGGAGTGGCGGAAATCATGCTCGGGCGCGCGATTGACGAGATCAAACACCCTCTGCCCGAAGGGTTGAGTAGGGGAGTAGTCGAGTATTCGGGGGTGAGCGATGACAACAATGACTGACGAGCAGTTGGCGGCGATTCGCGCGCGGTGTTCGGCAGTGCCAGATACAAAACTCATCATGCTCGACAGTGACAACGACCTCTTTGACGAGCTGGCCATCCACATGGTTAGAGATCAACTGCTCGTTGGCGAAATTGCCTGGCTCAACAAGGACGATGTGTCGCGGGCGTATGGAGAAATCTTTGCTCACGCCCGCGCCGACATCCCCGCGCTGCTGGCCTACATCGACGAACTGCGGGCCGAGATCGAGCGGCTGCGGGCGGAGGTCGAGCGGCTGCGCGACGCCGAGGGCATCCTGAACATGGTGCGCGGACTGCCGCTGCTGACCAGCGATATCGTGGACACAGTCGCGCTGACCTACTGCAAGGGCTTGTGGGATGTGTGTACGATCTCTGATCCATACTGGACGGGCCATTTTGGGATTGGCGGCACGCCCGAGGGCGCGCTGAGAGAGACGCTGGACTATATGCTGGAGGCGTGCCATGACTAACGAGCAACTGGCGGCGATTCGGGCGCGATGCGAGGCGGCGACAGGGGGGCCGTGGGAGGTTGGTCACAAATGCGAGATATACACTCGCCACTACCAGGTTGGCCCAATTGGCGACTTTTGGGAACCCGCCGATGCTAGATTCACTGCCCACGCCCGCGAGGACATCCCCGCCCTGCTGGCCGAGGTCGAGCGACTGCGAGCCGACGCCGAGTTAGGGCGGCTGGTGCGCGAAGTGTTGCCGCTGATGGCTGTAGAGCCACCGGCCAATCACCATACGGCGCTGATATGCTGGGGCGGCAGCGGATGGGATGTGTTCTACGCGTGCGATGATTGGTCTCTGCCCGATACGGCGCCCAGCACGACCCCTGAGGACGCTCTGCGCTCGGCTCGCGAGAACATGGAACAGCACAGGATGTTGGTAGGGTATTACCCCGACTTTCGCGCAGACGCGGGGGCGCAGACGTGAGTGCTGCTCGTCGCGCCTGTCGCAAGGACAGCCACCATGACGAGTTGTCGGATGCCGCACGGCGACTCGGCTGGTACGTGGTGGACACCTACCAGGTCGCGCAGTACATCCCTGGCTGGCCGGATGCGGTGTGGGCGAAACGTGGCCGCACGGTGCTGGTGGAGTACAAGACGGCGCGCGGCCAACTGACGCAGGATGAGGCGCTGTTTGCCGCGACGTGGCCGGGCGAGTGGGTGGTGGTACGCTGTGTAGACGACGTGGTGAGAGTGACAGGGGAGGATAACGTCGCATGAGCGAGATGCGAGCGGTGTATGACACTGGCGAGCAGGCGCGCGTCGAGCAGCCGACACCACCCTGGGTGCGCGATACACTGGAGGCAGTATGGGCGGCGCTGGCGGGTGACGGCATGTGGGGCGAGTTGACGGTGACGTTTCAGAACGGGCGACTGCACGTACTGCGCGTAGGCAAGACGATCAAGCTCTAACCTGACGCCAGAGCGAACAACGCGAGGCGGCCTAACCGTGTAATGGCACGGGCGGGCCGCTTTCTCTATGCAGCGGAGGTGACGATGACGAGCAGGCCGACTGAGCGCGCGGTCACATGGGGCGACTGGTTGCGCGCGCTGACGGATGCGCAGCGCGAGGCCGTGCGGCTCTGCTGGGTGGAAGGGTACACCATGCGCGAGGCGGGCGACGTGCTGGGGATAGCGCACACGTCGATTCAATCGCGGCTGGATTGGGCGCGCAGAAAGTACGGCGTGACCGTACAAACGCCCGCGTCGCGGTGTCCTTTGGTTGAGGTGCAATGATACGTCTATGCGGGGTCTGCCAGCGGCGCACGCGCACGAACATCTGGATATGTGCAGAGTGCGCCAGGCAATTCGGGCTGCTGGATGATGCGGGAAGGCTGAGGCCGCGTGCTGAATGGCCCGCGTGGGTGCGCTATGCCACGAGCAACGAAAAGGAGCGACGGCGTGCAGAGCTGGAAGCTGAACGGCGGTGCGCGCCACCAGACGAGTTGGAACTCAGGGGCAGCGCCGAGTGGGTGTATGCGGTGGGGGGGGGGCGGCGCACAACACGGACGGTATAGCCCTGGTCGGCGTGGTGGGCACAGCCGGACGCCGAGACATAGGCGGGCAGTTGATACGGCGACTGCCATGCACTACGGCGCGTAAATATCCGAGCACGTTCGAATCGTGCGCCAGGGCATAGCGAGACTTGGGCTACCGTACGGCTGTGGGCGGGCTATCACGCCCGCCCAGCGGCCAACAGTGAGGTGAGCTAGTGGCGAAGGGCGAGCAGTGGCGCAACCGTATCGTGGGTGAGGGCGTGCAGCAGGCGTCGCAGTTGGTGAATTGGCTACTTAGGACGCCAGGGGAATGCGGCCCGATTCGACGCCCTTGTGACAGGTCGCGCAGAGCGTGACGAGGTTGGAGAGGTCATTGGCTGATTCCCAGTCGCCGTCGAAAAGATACGCGGGGCGGATGTGGTGAACGTGCAGGTAACGGGGCTTGGTTGGAGCCTTGCCGCAGACACGGCACGCGCCGCCGTCGCGGGCAAGCGCGGCCCGTCTCTGGCGTCGCCAGTTGCCAGCGTATTCACGTCTACGGCCCCAGCCGGAGCGGTAGGCGGGATTATCGGCACCCAAGATCGAAAGGGCGCGGCATTCGCGGGAGCAGTAGAAGTGCACGTTCTTGCGAGCGACAGAGGGCGACACACGGTAGGACTTGCCGCAGCGTTCGCAAGTGACAAGCGTCTCTGTGCTTCGGTTACGGTAGACGGCGGCACAGTGCAGGGAGCAGAAAACGTGATCGCCCTGCTTTTGGCTGGGCTTGGCGCGGAACGTGACGCCACATTCTTCGCAGACAAGCGGGTGCCAAGCGGATGCGGCGCGGTAAGCGACCTGATGCTGGCGGGAGCAGAAAACGTTGTCGATCCCAAAGCGCTCCACACGCCAGCGGTGTACTTGGATAGCGGTGCCGCAGAATGCACAGGTGGTGGGCAGCAGATCGTTGACGCTTGCCCTGCCAGGAGCGGCCCTGTGTCCCTTGGCGTATCGATGCGTCGGATGGTTCACGACACGGCCACAACCGCAAGCGCATAGTTTAGATAACTCGTTCATAGGTTGATTATAGCACAATGACGCAACGTGATGCAATCTGGAAGAACAGAATCATCGGGCAGGGCGAAAAGCCCGCCAGCCAGTTCCTCGCAAACGACAAGAACTGGCGATTGCACCCACAGGCACAACGCGAGGCGCTACACGGCGCACTGAATGAAGTGGGTTGGGTCGCGCCCGTGATAGAGAACAGGCGGACAGGGATGCTTGTGGACGGGCACGAGCGCGTCTGGCAGGCGCTCCAGAACGGCGATGCGCCGGTGCCGTACGTCGAGGTCGATCTTGACGAGGCGGAGGAAGCCTATGTGCTAGCCACGCTCGACCCGATAGGCGCGATGGCAGCCAAGGATGACGAAAAGCTGGCCGAGCTTTTGCAGAGTGTCAACTCCGCCGAGTCTGGCATTCAGGCGATGCTTTCCGATCTGGCTGGTAGAGAGGCATCTATTGCCTACAGGCCTCTTGAAGAGATTGACACCGATACCATAAATGATTATCCACGCTGGGTGCTGATTAGGGTTGAGCCAAGATCCCTTCCCGCTGTGATAGTAGCACTGCGACCGCTTGACCAAGTGCCTGGCGTCATCGTTGAGATTAGCGATGAGCACGGACAATAGTTTTACAGAGGGCAAGATCGCGGTGCGTGAGTGGCTGCTTGAGCAGGTGGCCGAGCCTGCGCAGGTGCTTGACCTTTATTGCGGCGCAGAGGGGCAGATGTACCAAGGCGTGTGGCACAAGGCTGATAGCTATTTTGGCGTGGACAAGCGCGCGCCTCACAGCCTGGCTCCCACCTGCAAGATGAGCGCTGAGCGCGCCGCTGGCACCTTTGACCTGGACGCTTACAACCTGTTCGACCTCGACTGTTATGACTCGCCCTGGAAGGTCGCGAGACGTATTATCCAGCGGCGCGGGTCAGGCACGTTCGGGATGGCGCTCACCAGCGGAGAACAGCATGGCCTGATGTCTGGCAAGGGCAACGAGATTATCCGCGCCACGCTCGGCATACGTAACCTGTCAGACACGCGGCTGTTTGGGCGCTTTTGGGAAGATGTGTTGTTGCTGATGGTGCGTTCGCTGGGAGAAATGGAACGCGCAACGCTTGGGCCAACGCTGACCATTACGGGCAAGAGAACTGGTTATTGGGTTCATTACCTGGGGATTACCATTGACAAGCATCCTATTCTGTGCTATACTCTAGACGGTGACAAGAAACCGTACAGCACAGGAGGGATTCACAATGCAAGCAACGTTATTCGGGCCGGTGACGACAGCTCCGGCAACACCGTTCGTGGGGAAGATCATTTATGAGACGAAGGGCAGGGCGCGAGAGTACCGCGAGCTTGCCTGCAACCTGTATGCGGGTTGTGGGCATGGCTGCGTTTACTGCTATGCGCCCGACGTGGTGCGACGCGACCGCACCGAGTTCTACGGCGAGCCCGCGCCACGGTCTAGCATCCTGCGCAACCTGGAGGCAGACGCCAGGTGCTACGCTGACGCTGGCGAGAAGCGCCAGGTTTTATTCTGTTTCACGTCTGATCCGTATCAGCCAGCCGACGAGCGTTATTTGCTCACGCGGCGCGCTATTGAAACCTGCCACCGTTATGGTCTCAACGTATGCACGCTCACTAAGGGCGGCAGTCGGGCGCTGCGCGACCTCGATCTGTTCACGCCGCGAGATGCGTTTGCAAGCACGCTTACGCTACTGGACGCTGCTCAATCGTTGGAGTGGGAGCCGGGCGCTGCGCTACCCGATGACCGCTTGGCTACGCTACAGGCATTCCACGAGCGCGGCATTCCAACGTGGGTCAGCCTGGAGCCGGTCATTGACCCCGCTATCACACTCGAGATCATTCGCAAGTCGCACAAGTTTGTGGATGAGTTCAAGGTTGGCCGTCTCAACTATCACCCGCAGGCTAATCGCGTCAACTGGCGCAAGTTCGCGCTGGACGCTATTGAGCAGCTTGAGTCGCTTGGTTGCAAGTATTATCTCAAGCACGACCTGCGACGACTACTTAGCTAACACCGACGGTTTCTTTCACCAGCAAGGGGGCGGCTTACGGGCCGCCTCTTTGCGTTGTCTGTGACGAACGAGCGTCTGGAAAAAGTAGAGACTTATGGCGTACACGTATAGCACAGATAAGATAATCGAAGCGCTAAGATCCACCAACGGTCTAGTGTCGCTTGCTGCCAAGCGACTGGGATGTGCGCCCCAGACGATTTATACGCGGCGGGACAAGGTACACGCCGTTGCCCAAGTCATAGACGACTGCCGCGACGAGCTGGTGGACCTGGGCGAGTTGGCGCTGCGCAAGGCGGTGCTGGCCGGCGAGCCGTGGGCCGTGGGGCTGGTGCTCAAAACGCTGGGACGCGACAGGGGCTATGTCGAGCGCGTAGAGCAAGAAGTAACCGGCGCGGGTGGCGGGCCGCTGCAGCACGAGGTGATTGTGACCTGGGACAACGTGATCGAAGTTGACGAGAGTGATCCGGCTTGATGTTCGACCGCACGCGGGGCAGGCGCAGGTGCACAACGACCCAGCGCGCTTCAAAGTTCTGGCGTGTGGCCGTCGCTGGGGCAAGACGCGCTTGGGCGTGAACGAGTGCCTGGAGGTGGCCGCAGCGGGTGGCCGTGCGTGGTGGGTAGCGCCGACGTATCGCATGACCGAGGTGGGCTGGCGGCCGCTGCGGCAGTTAGCGACGCGGCTGGGCTGGCAGGTGCGGCTCGGTGACAGGCAGGTGCTCGCACCGAACGGCGGCGAGGTGAGCATTCGCTCGGCGGACAACTATGACACGCTGCGCGGCGAGGGGCTGGACTATGTGGTGCTCGACGAGTGCGCGTTCATCGCTGAGGCGGCGTGGACAGAGGCGCTGCGGCCAGCACTGAGTGACCGCCAGGGGCGCGCGATGTTCATCAGCACGCCCAAGGGGCACAGTTGGTTCTGGCGCTACTGGCAACTCGGCCAGGATGCGAGTCAGGACGAGTGGCGCAGTTGGCAGTTCCCGACGGCGGGCAACCCGTTCATCGCGCCCAGCGAGATCGAGGCGGCGCGGGGGATGCTGCCCGAGCGCACGTTCGCGCAGGAGTACCTGGCTGCGTTCCTCGACGATGGCGGCGGCGTGTTCCGTCGCGTGCTGGCGGCGGCGGTGCTGCAACCGCAGGACGGGCCTAGCGAGGGGCACGATTATGTGATGGGCGTCGACTGGGGCAAGCACGCCGACTGGACAGTGATCACCATCTGGGACGCCATGAGCCGCGATCTGGTCTATATCGACCGCATGAATCAGATCGACTATGCCGTGCAGGTGGGTCGCCTGCGCGTGCTGTACGATCGGTGGCAACCGAGCTGCATCCGGCCCGAGGTGAACTCAATGGGCGAGCCGCTGGTCGAGCAACTGCAGCGCGAGGGGCTGCCTGTTGCGCCGTTTGTGACCACGAACGCCACCAAAGCGGCGGCGATTGAGGCGCTGGCGCTGGCGTTTGAGCGCGGTGACATTCGCATCGTCAACGATCCGCAACTGATCGCCGAGCTGCAGGCGTTCGAGCTCAGCCGGACGCCCACGGGCATGGTGCGCTACAGCGCGCCCGAGGGGATGCACGACGACTGCGTGATGTCGGCGGCGATGGGCTACTCGGCGATTGCGGACTCTGGGCCGCTGCTGCTATGGGGTAATGCATGACAGACACGCCGTTCATGTTCAGGGCGACTGCTAGTGATGATGCCAAGAGCGTGGGCCTGAGCGCCTTCGATGCCGAGTTGTTTTGGGGCCAGACGAGCAGGGACGAACTAACCGAGCACGCGGCCTATATGAAGGTGTCCTGGGTGCGGCGCTGCGTGGAACTGCGCGCCAACGCCCTGAGCACCATCCCATGCCGTATCACGCGCCAGGGCAGTGAGGACGAGGTCGAGTGGGAGTTTTTGGGTGCGCTACCGGCGATGCTCTGGATGGCCGAGGCGTCGCTGCAGATTTACGGCGCGAGTTACTGGGAGCGCGAACGCAACCGCTATCTGTACGAGAAGGGCTATCGCTGGTTATCGCCGGTGACGATGGAGGTCAAGGCGGATCCGAGCAAAGGGCTGACAGGGTTCAGGCGCAACCTGCCTCAACGCGGCCCTATCGACCTGGCCATAGACGACGTGGTGTACATCTGGACGCCGGCGCTAAACGCCGAGGTGGGACCTGGCAAGGGCTGGGTAACAACGGCGCTCACGGCAGCGGGCCTGGCGCAGTACGCTGATGGGTTCGCGTCGGACTTTTTCAAGCGCGGCGCGATTCCGGCGCTGGTGCTCTCCGTCGATGGCTCGCCCTCACAGGCCGAGCTCGACCGGCTGCAGACATGGTGGAAGCGTCTGCTCGCAGGCGTCAAGGGGGCGTGGGAGACGGTGGCGGTGAAGGCCAGCGTCAAGCCGCAGGTGATTGGGTATCCCACGAACCAGCTTGCGATGTCGGAACTGGTGCTGCTGGCGCGTCAGCAGATCGCCACGGCCTCCGGCGTGCCCCAGACCATGTTGGAGGACGCGGCGAACTTCGCGACGGCCGCTGAGCATCACCAGGCGTTCTACGAAGAGACAATCGTGCCTGACGCGATTCTGATCCGCGACGCGCTCAACGCGCAGATATTCAGGCCGCAGGGGCTAGAGCTGGCGCTCGACTGGCATGAGCTGGACATCTTCCAGGAGGACGAGGAGGCGCGCTCGGCGTCGCTGTTGCGCATGGTGCAGGCCGAGGTGCCCCTGGCGCTGGCGATGGAGATGCTGGGGTTCGACCTGCCCAACGGCATGACCTACCCGCAGTTTGCGGCCGAGCTGGAGGCCGATCGCGTGCGCAAGTTCGAGGAGCAGCAGCAGATCGTTCGCGAGCGGGCCACAGCGTTGCGGCCGCTGGCAGGGCCGTTGCGGCCGCTGGCAGGGCAGGCGGGCGAACAGGGCAACGGGCCACCACCGGCGCCACGGCTGGAGACGCGGGCTGTACGCGACGAACTGGACAGGTGGCGGCGCAAGAGCTTGTCAGCGCTCAAGACGGGCGAGTCGGCAGACGTGGCCTTCGACACTGACCTGCTGGACGAGGACGAACAACGCGCGCTGCATGTGGCGCTGGCAACGGCGACTGACGCCGAGGAGGTGAGAGCCGCGTTTGAGCGGCCCTTTCGAGGTGACGAGCACGACCATGAAGGCGGCGCGCCGTACCCGTGATGGCGATCCCGATCCCTACGGCGACATGCGTGACGAGGTTGAGGCGGAGGTCGAGCGCGTGATGCGACGGGCATTCAGGGCGCAACGCGAGCGGGTGCTAAAGGCGCTGGGCGAGCGGCCCGAGCGTGAGCCGGATGAGGCGTTCTGGCAGGGCGAGCAGGCCGCGCTGGGGGCTGCGCTACAGCCCGTGCTCGCACAGGCGGCGCAGTTGGCGGGCAACGCGCACGGAGCGTCAGTCAAATCGCTGCCTGCTGCCGTGGATGTGATTGCGGGGGCGCTATTGCCAAGCAGCGTGCCGATTCTGTGGGATGAGGCGGTGATTGCCTTCGAGGCAGTCGACTGGGCGCGACGCTACGTGGGCGACCTGATCCGCCGCATCGCCGAGAACACGCGGGAGTTGGTGAGACGCAGTGTGGTGTCGTTCAGTGAGACGCCAGGTATGACCATCGGTGACCTGCGCCGCGCGCTGGAGCCGGCGTTTGGCGAGGTGCGAGCGCAGCGCATTGCCGTGACGGAGACGACGCGGGCCTTTACAGCGGGGCAGCGCATTGTACAGCGCGAGCTGGAGCGCGGGGGGCTGCGCCTGGAGCGCGTGTGGCGCACGAGCATGGACGAACTGGTGTGCCCGATCTGTGGAGCGCTGGAGGACAAGCGCGAGAGCCAGGGCTGGGCTGGCTATGACGGCCCGCCGGCGCACCCTAACTGCCGCTGCTGGACGGTGCTGGCGCTGTGAGCGTATCGCTGGAGATCAAGGGCGTTGACAAGTTGCTTCGCAAGCTGAGCGGGCCGCGGTTTGAGCGGGCCGTGCGCGCACTGACGCGCGGCGTGGCCGAGGTGCTCAAGGGGAAGATGAGCCGCTATCCCGGGCCGGTGAAGCGCCCTATCCAGTGGGCGAGCGCCAGACAGCGCGGCTGGTATATCGGTGCCAGGCGCAAGGCGGGGCTAGGCCCGTACAAACGCAACAGCGATCCGTGGTCGCAACGGCTGGGGCCGTCGTGGACGACGGAGAACAGGGGCCAGGATGCGGTCGTAGGCACGCGAGTGACCTATGCCTCATGGGTGCAGTCGGAGGAGAAACAGCAGCCCATGCACCGTAACACTGGCTGGATCACCGATGCGCAGGCGGTGGCGCAGGCGCGACGGGAGGCGGTGGCCCAGAAGGTGGCCGATCGTGTGATTGGGTCGTGGATCAGGGAATAGGGAGGGGGCATTGATCACGGTCTACGGACACACAGGAGTCGTGGGCAGCCAGGTCTACCGCTGGCTGCGCGAGCGGGGCGTGCGCATCGCAGGCGTGAGCCTCGACCAGCGAGACGGCGATGCAGACGAGATACCAGAGTGGGCGATTTTGTGCCTGCCGACGCTCAACGATGACGCGGGGCAGGATCAGGACGCGATCTGGACGACGTGCCTGCGGCTGGCCGAGCAGGGCTGCGAGCGCGTGATTGTACGCTCGACGACCGAGCCTGGCACGATGGAAGCGCTGGCGCGGGCCTTTACGGGCATGACGTTTTACCACTGGCCTGAGTTCCTGTCGGCGCGCACGGCGTGGGATGACTTTACGCACCCGCGCGTGCACGTGGTGGGCTGGAGTGGCGAATGGGGCGCACTCGACGCCTGGAAGCGCACCATGGAGCCGCTGCTGCCCGAGGCCTCGGAAGGCGTGGTGTACGTGGCGCTGACGACGAGCGAGGCGATCAAATACGCGCACAACTTGCACGGGGCCATGCAGGTGATCTACGCCAACCAGATGTATGACGTGTGCAACCAGGCCGACGCGAGCTGGCAGGACGTGCGCGAGGTGCTGCCTCTGCTGGGCTATGTGAGCGAGCGCCAGCGCGACGCCTACTGGAGCGTGTGGAAGGATGGACAGCGCGGCTATGGTGGCGCCTGCTTCCCCAAGGACGTGCGGGCGCTGAGGCGGTGGCTACGTCGGCGTCGTCAGCCGAGCGAACTGCTGGACGGCATGGAGGCGGCCAACGCGCGGCTGCGGGGGGTGAGCGCATGAGCATCGCCGTGGTGGTGCCCACCTACCGGCCCGAAAGCCTGATGGTGTTCAAGGCGGCCTGGGGGCCACTGCTAGCGCGTCACAGTGCGCAGCTCGTAGTGGTGCACGATGGCAACAAGCCCACGGTCAACGGCATGAGCGTCGAGGCGGTGCTGGGCGCAGAGGACGCCGACCTGATCTATAACCACAGCGACGTGGTGCGCAACCTGGGGTTCGCCTACGTGGCGCGCTATTTGCCCGAGGCCGAGGTGATCGTCACGCTGGACGACGACGTGCTGCCTGAGGGCGACACGTTGCAGGCGCACCTCAACGCCCTGGCGCGACGGTATCCGCTGGGTTGGATGAGCACCATGAGCGAGTATGTGCGCGGCGTGCCCTATGGCGTGCGCGACGAGGCGCCGTGCATGGTGAGTCATGGCGTCTGGCGCGGCGTGCTCGACTGGGATGCCCCGACGCAGTTGGTGCTCGGCGCAGAGCGCGACGCGACGCCGTATATCGGTGCGATCCCGCGCGGGGTGCTGTTCCCCCTGTGTGGCATGAACGTGGCGTTCAAGCGCGAGGTGCTGCCCTGGATGTATTTTGCGCCGATGGGCCCTAGCGTGGGCGTGGATAGGTTCGGCGACATCTGGTGCGGCGTGCACCTCAAACGCGCGTGTGACCAACGCGGCTGGGCGATTGCCACAGGCTACGCCGTGGTGAGGCACGAGCGCGCGAGCAACGTCTATACCAACCTGCAGAAGGAGGCGCGCGGGCTGCAGTTGCACGAGGGGCGCTGGCTGGAGGTCGAGGGCGGCGAGGCGTATATGACAGGCTATGCCGAGGCGCGCCAACGCTGGGCGGCGTGCATGGAGCGGTGGCTATGATGCGTGTGCATGTGGTAGCCGCGAGCGATGCCGAGCGCGACCCGCAGCGCAAGCTGCGCTGGGGCGATTATTGGCTCAAGCGCAGCCTGGAACGCGCGCTGGCAGCGCAGGGCTGGGAGGTGCAGCCCGCGCTGGGGCATAACACGCATGTTATGATGCACTGCTGGGGCCTGCCCCTGGAGCGCGTGCCAGAGTGGACATACAACGTCCTCTACGTGCACTCGCACCCTGCAACGCTCGACCGCGTGCCGTGGGGGTTCTACGACCGCGTGGTGGTGGCAAGCGCACAACTGGCCGAGCGGTTGCGAGTGGAGGGCGTGCGCGTCGACGCTGTGAACATCGGCGCGACCGACTTTGTGCGGCTGGACGTGCCGCTGGAGCACGATGCTGTGTTCGTCGCGAACAATCGCGGTGGGCTGCGACCGATCATCGCGGCATTGGGCGACCTGACGACGCTGCCGTTTCGCCTGGAAGTGTGGGGCGAGGGCTGGGAGATGTTGCCTGCGGGCATCTGGCAGGGGCTGTACTACCCCTACGACGACCTGAACGCGCTCTATGCGTCGAGCGCCGTGGTGCTCAACGACACGCACGAGGACATGCGCCAGGCAGGCATCATCAACCCGCGCGTGCTGGATGCTGAGGCGGCGGGGGCGTTGGTGGTGGAGCCGAACGAGGCAGACGTGCGCGCGACGGTGGCGGAGTTGGTGACGGCGCGACATAACAACTGGCGTGAGGCCATGCCACGAGATTTCGCCGGTGTCACCTATTCCCGCCTGGCCCACGACCTGACCGCTGGCATCGAAGCGCAACTGCGCTTCGACCTGGGCTGTGGCAACCACAAGCGCGACGGATTCGTGGGCGTCGACCGCGTGCGCCTCGACGGCGTGGACGTGGTCTGGGATGTGCGCCAGGGGCTGCCGAGCAACGATGACACTGTAGACTATATCGTGGCCGACAACCTGCTGGAGCATATCGGCCCGGAGTTCATCGACGTCATGAACGACTTGCACCGCGTGCTCAAGCCCGGCGGCCGGCTGACGGCGATTGTGCCCGGGGTGCACGCGCCCGCAGCGGCCTATGCCGACCCGACACACGTGCGCTACTTTGTGCCCGAGACGTGGGACTATTTTGACGGCGAGCACGCGCGCTGGCGCGATTATGGCCAGAGTTATGGCATCCGACCGTGGCGTGTGCTGCGGCGCGAGGTGCGCGACCGGTTTATCGAGACGGTGATGCAACCCGTAAAGGAGTGCTCATGCGCATCCTGATGGCGTTCGACTTTGCGCCGCACACCACGGCGAACTATCTGGCACGCGCTTTCGCCGCGCTGGGCCATGATGTGCGCTCGGCTGGGCGCGAGGCGGTCAACCTGAGCGCCTGGCCCAACCCCTACCGGCTCTGGCATCACGAGTGGCCGTTGCAGCCGGGGCAGGCGCTGGATACAGGGGACTGGCAACCCGAGCTGGCCGTGTGGGTCGAGTCGGGGGCGATGGACGCCTTGACGTTGCCGGTACTGCGCTGCCCTGTGGCGGGCTGGTTCATCGACTCGCTCAACCCGCGCAAGCTGGGTTGGCATGAGCAAGTCGCGCGGACGTTCGACTATGTGTTCGTCGCTCATCGCGGCTTTGTCGAGCAGGTGAGCGCACGCGCGATGTGGTTGCCCCTGGCGTGTGACCCAGAGATACACGCGCCGCGCGCGCTGCCGACCGAGCCAGCGTGGGATATTGCCTACGTGGGCAACCGCTACAGCGGGGGCATGTATAGCAGGCGCTTTGAGGCGCTGCGGGATTTGACCAGGGTGTATCGCGTGCGCGTGGCGAGCGGTGTGTATTTTGAGAAGATGGCCGACGTATATGGTAACGCCAGGATCGGTTGGAACATGAGCCTGACCGGTGGCGACGCGGTGATGCGCGTGTTCGAGGTGCTATGCAGTGGCCGCCCGCTGCTCACCGACCATGCGCCCGCATCGGGCGTCACGGATCTGTTTCAGGTGGGCGAGTTGCTGCAGTATCGGGATGAGGCCGACATGTTCGGGCTGGCCGACTGGCTGCTGACGAACCCTGATGAGGCCGCGGCTATCGGTGCAGCCGGTCGCGCCGCCGTGCTTGCTGCGCACACCTACCAATGTCGCGCGCAGGCGCTGTTGGAGGCGGTCGGTGGCTGACAGCCGCGAACTCTGGCTGGCAGTGCGGCAGGCGCTGCTGATGATTGTGGACGCGATCGAGCGCGCCCTGGGCATTGCGCCGCGCACGGCGGAGCTGCGCAAGCGCTAGACTGACTGACAATCCTATACCGGCAGCCCTAACGGAGCGCCGCTTTTGTGGGAGTGCAAGATTGCGATGCCCCCCACGAGGCGGCGCTTTGGCGTTGCCGGAAGGGGTGAGATGCGAGACGGGTATGACCCAGAGAATCCGACCAAGGCGGTGGTGCTCGACGGCGCGCCTGCGGGCTTTGTGCGCGTGGGCGGCTATGGCGTGGTGTTCGGCGGGCGCGACCTGCAGGGCGAGACGTTTACGAAGGACACCGACTTTTGGCTCGACAAGCTGACGCGCACGCCGCCGGCGCTCTATCAGCATGGCAAGGATGCAAAGACGCGACGTGACTTGCTGGGGCGGGCGACGGTGAGCGACCCCGACGACGTGGGCCTGTGGGTTGAGGCGCAACTCGACCTGTCCAAGCGCTACGCCGAGGCGCTGCTGCCTCTGCTCAACGACGGCAAGTTGGGCTGGTCGAGCGGCACGGCCGGGCACCTGGCCGAACGCCAGGGCGCAAAGATCACGAGCTGGCCCATCGTCGAGATGTCGCTCACGCCCACGCCGGCCGAGCCGCGCACGCTGGGCGTGCAGGAGATACGAAGCCTGACCGAGTTCGAGCCGAGCTACAAGGCGCTTATGCCACAGAGCGACGGGGAGTCGCTGGCAGGGGCGCAAGTGGACAGCGAACCCGAGGCGATCATAGCAGTTTCGAAGACCGAGGAGGTCAAGATGGCTGAGGAAATCAAAGAGGCGCTGGCCGTGCAACCTGCGCCCGATATGGAAGCGATGATCATGGCGGCGGTGACCAAGGCGCTCAAGGAGGCGCCGGTCATCGAAAAGGCGCTGCGTTTTGCGCCCGAGGAAGAGGATTTGCCCGAGCAGAAGAGCTTTGCGGACTTTCTGATCGCGGTGCAGCGCAACGACACCAAGCGCATCAAGAGCGTCTACAAGGCCGCCCTGGCCGAGAGCGCGGGCGCGACGGGCGGCTATCTGGTGCCGCCTGAATACGCCAATGAGATTCTGCGCGTGGCGGTGTCGCGCTCGGTGGTGCGTTCGCAGAACCCGACCGTCATTCAGATGGCAGGGCGTGAATGGAACGTGCCAGCGATCAACTACACCGGCTCGACTGCAGGAACCTTCCCACAGTTGGGCGGGGTGCGAGCTTACTGGGGCGAGGAGGGGGCCGAGCTGACTGAGAGCGCGCCGACCTTCGAGACAATCCGGCTGGTGGCCCACAAACTGGGCGGCTATACGCAGGCCTCTAACGAGGTGCGGGCCGACGCTGGGGGCACGCTCGAAAGTATGTTGCGCGGGCTGTTCGCCGAGGCGATCGCGCTGTATGAGGACTGGGCGTTTATCAACGGCAGCGGCTCAGGCCAGCCGCTGGGCGTGCTCAACTCGCCGTGCCTCGTCACTGAGGTGGCAGCGAGTAGCACATTCGTCCTGTCTGACATTGCCGCAATGCTCGCCAAGTTCCATAGCCGCTCGGCTAACGGTGGCGTGTGGATCATGCATCCCAAGGTGATCGAAAAGTTGGTGGTGCTGGCCGACGGTAGCGGCGCTGCCAACAACCTGATTTGGATGAACAACGGGCAGGTGCAGGGCGCGCCGCCTATGTCGCTGATGGGCAAGCCGATCATTTACACGGACGTGATGCCGGTGCTGCCTGCCGGCACAAGCGCCACGCAGATCGGCGGCGTGCTGTTGGCGGACTGGAGCTACTACCTGATTGGGGATCGCGCCGGGCTGGAGATCGCCTTCAGCGAGCACTATGCGTTCATCAACGACAAGGCGACCTGGCGCTTTACCAAGCGCACCGACGGCCAGCCATGGCTCAAACAGGCCATCTACCTGGCCGACGGCGCGAACACCGTATCGCCGTTCGTGTCGTTGAGCGGCGCGTAAGAGGAGGTATCCACAATGAGTTACACTCAGGCTCTTTCGGAAGAACTGGCGCTGGTCGGCCTGATCCCGTGTCGCGTGATCAATACGGCGGCGCAGACCATCTACTCGAACGTGGTGGACATGCGCTACCACCGCCGCGCGCTGATCGTCGCCGAGGCCCGCAGCCAGACCACCAAGGCGGTCAAGGGCATGATCGTCAAGGTGTGGAACTGCGATGCCTCGGGCACGGCCGCGAGTACGGCGCTGATCACGGGGTCGCCGATTCACACGCCGGCCACCGACGGCAGCTATGCGGCTGCGGTCTACGAGGTGACGGCCGAGCAACTGGCGAACGGCTATGGGCCGACCTTCAACAGCCCAGGCCGCTACTTTAAAGTGTCGTTCACTAACTCGACGAACAAGACGATCATGTCGGTGCACATCCTGGCGGATGCCAGCCGCTACGGTGACGCTGAGGACTATGACGTGTCGAGCGTGAGCGAGGTCAAGCGTTCGTGACGCGAACACCAGGGGCGGGCGGTCAGGCCCGCCCCTGGGCTGGAGGTGACCATGGCTAGAACAGAGCAGAGCACGCGCGAGATCATGATGCTGCATATCGGCGAGCCGCTGAGTGCGGTGATCAGCAGCTCGGCGCCAGCCACGCCCGCCGAGGCCGCGCTGACGGTGGCCGAGGGGCGCAGCTATGCCGTGCCTGCTGACTGGTTCGCGGGCGTGCAATACCCCAGGGGGCGGTCGGGCACAGCGGCCTCGACCGTAGCGCAGGCGAGCAACCAGACGGTGACGCTGATTCAAAAGCTGGTGTGATATGGCCTACGCGACGCTGGAGGATGTGAAGCTGTATCGAGGAATCTCCTCGACGATGACGGGCGACGACGCGCTACTGAGCGTGCTGATCGACCGCGCCGAGGCGCTGATCGACCGCTACACCGAACGCACGTTCGACGCCAGCACGGCGAGCACACGCTATTACGACGCGGTGCGCGATGTGTCGGACGACCGGCGCACGCTGTACCTGGGCGACGACCTGTGCGTGGTGACGACCATCACCAACGGCACCGGCGAGGCTGTGACCAAGTACATCACTGAGCCGCGCCATGGCACACCATACTATGCCATCCGGCTCAAGGCGTCGGCGGGCGAGCTGTTTGACTATGACGACGACCCCGAGGATGCCATCAGCGTGCGCGGGCAGTGGGGCTATAGCGCCACGGCGCCCGACGATATACGGCAGGCGACGGTGCGGCTGGTGGCCTACATGTATGCCCAGAAGGATGCCTCGATATTCGACGTGACGGCCTATCCCGATGCGGGCGTGCTGATGGTGCCCCAGGGGATGCCCAGAGATGTGCGGGAGACGTTGGATCGCTACACACGACTGCGATAGGGGGGGAGTTGGACGCGATTCTACCGGAGGAGTGGGCTTTGCGAGAGACGATGCAGCGCGATGCGCTGCCAGAGCCGCGCGAGGTGGTGCCGTTGCGCGCGCACGACCGCGAGCTGCGCGTGGTGATCGGCATCCCGATGGAGCGGGTGATGTTGCAGGAGGCGTTTTTTGGGTTCGCCGCCATCCTGCAGCAGGGTTGGAGCCTGGCGCAGTTGCCCTACACGCGCAACGATGTGGCGCGCCACAAGTTCGGGCAGTTTTTACTGGACAGCGACTATACGCACCTGCTGATGCTGGACTCGGATCACGTGCACCCGCCCGACATCGTGCAACGGCTGGCGCGCTGGTTTTTGGCCTATCCCGACCAGGTGCAGGTGGTCGGCGGCCTCAACTTCCGACGCGGTGAGCCATACGACCCGTGCGCGTTCGTCGACCCCGGTGATGGGCAGTTTCACCGGCTGGCGGAATGGGCGCCAGGTGCGGTGCGGGTCGATGCGCTGGGCACAGGCTCGATGATGGTCGCCCGGCAGGTGTTCGAGCGACTGCCTGAGGAAGCAGGCTGGTTCGACTACGCCTATCCCAACCACCACGGCTGGCCAGGCACCGACATGACGTTCAGCGCGCGCTGCCGCGAGGCGGGCATCGCGCTCTGGGTGGACACGACGACGACGAGCCCGCACATCGGCACGCAACTGATCGATGAGCATACCTACCGCGCCTACATCCGCGAGCAGGTGCTGTTGGCCCGCGAGCAGCAGGCCGAGGCGCAGGCGGCCGCGATGGTGCCTGTGGGGGCGCGCATATGACGATCGCAACGACGATTGCTGCGCTACAGGCGATTCATGCGGCCATTACGGGCATCGGCAGCGCGCCGACGGACATGCCCTCGAACCTGGAACAGGGCCAGCGGCCGATGGTGCTGGTCTGGCCCGACGAGGGCAACTGGCGCCTGCAGGCCCTCGACCTGCAACGGCAGGAGCGCGTCTACGTGGTGCGGTGCTATGTGCAGCCGGTGGCGCAGGGATTAGCGGGCATCGATGCGGGCTATGACACCTGTGTGACGCTTCTGGAGAGCTTTGGGCGCGCCTATCTGGCCGATACAACGCTGGGCGGTGCAGTAGACCACATCGAAAGCATTACCGATATGGGTGTGTCGGGTGGCAGTTACGAACTCACCTGGGCGCAAGTGCCTTGGTGGGGGTTCGAGTATCGGATCGTTGTCGTTGAGAAGTCGACCGATTAGGAGGCGTTATGCCTGCATCAATGCAAAGAGCCGTGCAGATCGGCAAGCAAACGGGTTTTACGACAGGGGTTGCAGCGAGCGTGCGGCTGGCGGCAGTGATTGACGCCGAGCTGAATATCGTGGACGAAGTGCTGCAGCCGGAGGTGCTGGGCCTGCTATCGCCCATGGCTGCGCCAGCGCAGGTATCGCTGCACGCCGAGGGTTCGGTGACGCAGCAAGCCAGCTACCAAGACCTCGCCTATCTGGGGACGGGCGTGTTCGGCGCGGTGTCGGCATCGAATGCGGCCAACACGACCTATGTGTGGAAGTTCGCCGCAGCGCTGACTACGGCAGCGACACCGCAACTCTGGACAGTGGAATACGGCGCGCCGAACGCTGAGTACCAGGCGACAGGCTCGATGTTCCAGAGCCTAGAGATCACCGGCGAGGCAGGCGGCCTGTGGGAGTCCACGGTCGAGCTGATTGGCCGCGACGTGGACGCCGAGGCCATGACTACTGGCCTGACGCTGCGCGACGTGGACGTCATCCGCATGTCGGACACCAAGCTATACGTGGACACCTGGACGGGCACGATGGGCGCGACCGAGGTGCCAGCGACGCTGATCTCGTTCGCGCTCAATGCTGGCCCCTCGAGCCACCTCAAGCAGTTCGCGGGCAGCATCCACCCCACGAGCTACGGCGTGGGGCGCTGGGAAGGCGATCTGACACTGACGCTGGAGTTCAATGCGGCATCGAAGGCGTATGTCGACGGCCTGCTGTCAGGCCTTGTGCAGCGCCAGATTCAGATCAAGGCGACTACGGGCTCTGGCACCACGGCGCGCGAGGCGACGATCCAGTTCGCGGGCACGCTGGTCGATGGAGCAACACTGTTCGGCGACAGAGACGGCAACATGATCGTCGAGCTGACCTTCCGTGGCACCGCACACACGTCGTTCGGCTCGTTCTTGAAGCTGCGCGTCAAGAACAACGTGCAGGCGATCTAGCCATGACAACGCTCATTGTAACGCCGATTGATCCCAAGGCGAAGGGCAGCTACAGGCAGCGCAGCGAGCTGCTGCAACTCGTCGCGCGCATGCAAGAAGCGCAGAGGGGGCAGGACGGCATCGGCGCGCTGGCGCTGATGACTGAGATGGAAGCGTTTGTGCTCAAGCATCTGACGACCGACGACGGCTCGCCGGTCGAGCCGTTGCTGGACGAGCTGAGCGCTGACGACTTCGATGCGCTGCTCGGTGGCATTCTGGGCGAGCCGACAGTCCCAAACTCGAACAGCGCGCCCTAGTGCTGGCCGTGAAGGGCCATGGCGAGCCGCCGGCATGGTATACGCTGGCGGCCGCAGCCGAGGCATGGGGTGCGCCGCCGTGGGAGCTAGAAGAGCACGCGCCAGCGATCTGGTTGGATCGTTTCGTCGCGCTGCGCAACGCTGAGGCGGATGCGAGCAAACCGAAGAGCAAGGCAGGCCGTGGGGTAACGAGGTTGCTATAGTGGCAAACACGCTACAGATCGTTGTCAAAGCCAAAGACGAGGCATCGCGCGCGCTCGCGGGCGTCGAGAAGGCGCTAGACGGCATTGGGAAGAAGGGAGTCTCGCTGGGCAGCGTGCTCAAGGGCGTGGGCACGGCGGCGGGCATTGGCCTGGCCGCCATTGGCACGGCTGCAGCGGCTGCTGGTGGCGCGCTTGCCAAGCTGGCGCTCGACGCGATGCCGGTAGAGGGCATCGCGCAGGCGTTCGACGGCATCACAGACAGCGCCGACGAGATGCTGGCGGCACTGCGCAAGGGCTCGCTCGGCATGGTAGCCGACATTGACCTGATGAAGAGCTATAACCTCGCGGCGCAGTTGGTGGGCAAGCAGTTCGCCGACCAGTTGCCCGATGCGATGGGCTACCTCGGTAAGGTGGCGGCCGCCACAGGCACGTCGATGGACTACATGATGGACTCACTGGTGCGCGGCGTGGGCCGCCTGTCGCCGCTGATCCTCGATAACCTGGGCATCAGCATCAAACTCGAGGACGCCTATGCCGAGTACGCCGCGACGCTGGGCAAAAGTGTCGATGACCTGACCAAGGCGGAACAGCAGGCCGCCGTGATGAACAAGACGATGCAGCTGCTGGCCGAGAACACGGCGAGTATGCCCGACCTGACCGGCTCGGCGGTGCAGGGCTGGGGGGCGCTGCGAACGCAGTTTCAGAACACGAAGTTGGAAATTGGCCGCCTGCTGCTGCCGGCGCTGCAGGACGTGATGGCGGCGATACAGCCGCTCGTGGACCGCTGGCTACCAGGGCTGGTGGGCTGGTTCGAGGCCAGGGCGGTGCCTGCGATTCGCCAGCTGGTTGACGCCTTCAGGATGCTGACTGAGGGCGACCTGCCTGGCGCGATCGGGCGCATTTGGGAGACGCTGACGGGCGGAGACCCGACGCAGATCGTGCAGTTCGTGACCAACGCCGTCGACTGGCTCGGCCAACTTAGCAACTGGGTGCGCGAGAACGGTCCCAAGATCGGGGCGAGTATCACCCAGGGCTTTGAGGCGGCCAAGACAGGGCTCAAACTGACGCTGGACGGCATTTTGAAGGAGACCGACGCGTTTGTGACCGACGGCCTGCAGCGCGGCGACGAGCTGGTGCGCGAGTCGGCTACGTGGCTGGCCGAGATGGAGCCGCTGCTACAAGCTGCCATGCTCACCATTCTGAGCCGCACGTCGCTAGTGATGGGCTGGATCGAGGCGCGGTGGATTGGCTTCTGGCCTCGTTTGAAAGAGCTGCTGCTCGCCGGCTGGGAAGGCATTTGGGGCGCGTTGGACTGGGCGTTCGGCTACCTGCGCGGGATCGCTAAGGCGATTTTGCAGCTGATCGTGGGCGACTGGGAGGGCGCCTGGCAGACGTTCCTGGAGACGCAAGAGGAGTACACACCGCAACTGCTCGGCGGCCTCATCGGGATGAACGAGGAGATGGGGATGATCATGAAGGGCGAGGTTCCGAACTGGCACGAGTTCGGGCGCGCGCTCCTCAACGGCCTGATCGCGGGCATTCAGTCGCGGGTGGCCTCAGCGATTGCAACGGTCGTGGCGGCGACTCGGCGCATCTATGAGGCCGGTATGGCAGCCATCGGCGCACGCTCGCCGTCGCGCCTGTTTGCGTCGATGGGCGCGAGCATGATGCAGGGCATGGCACAGGGCATCGTGGCCACAACGCAACTGCCGGTTATGGCCGTGCAGACGGCCGGCATTCGCGCGGCGCAGGCCGTGGGCAGTGTCACGAACCATAACAACTACAACCTCACCGTGCACACCTCGGCGCGCAGCGAGTCGATTGTGGGCGACTTTGCGATGTTGCGCGCGATGACGGCCTAGAGGGGGGAGGAGCGCATGGCGAACTGGTCTCTGGTGACGGCAGCGGGCACAAGCCTGGCGCTCGACAGCACGAATCGCGTGCAGGTCATACAGACCTATGGCATGGGCATGCCGCCCATGACCAACCGCGCAACGGACTATGCCGTGCTCGATGGTGCGGCCTGGCAGGGCGCACGGGCCGAGGCGCGCTCGATGATGATCACCCTGGAGGCCATCGGGCAGACCTGGGGCTCGACCAACGGCCTGCATACTGTGCGCGCCATGCTGCTCAACGCCGTGAACCCGCACCGAGCGAGCCTGCCGGTGCGCCTCTGGTACAACGGCAACCGCACGGGCGGGCGCTACATCGAATGCTACTATGATGCCGGACTCGAGATGGGCGACGTGGCTGGGTTCACGGAGCGCATGACGCTGCGGCTGGTGGCCCCTGACCCCTACTGGTATGGCAACACAGCCGCGACGGCGACAGGCAGCAACGCCACCACGCTCAACGTGAACTACCTGGCGCAATGGCTCGACGGCGTGTGGAACAACATGTCGGCGGGCACGAATGGGCGCGTCTACGACATGGCGGGCGCGCCAGCAGGTGGCGTCTATATCGGAGGCGACTTTACACAGTACGGTGGCCGCGCTGTGCACAACGTCGTCTACTACAGGTATACCGCCAAAGGGACGCGGACGATCTCGACTCTGGGCGGTGGCGTGCGCGGGTCAGCCAACGACCACATCAAGGCCGTGCGGCTGGCCCCCAACGGCGACGTCTATGTGGGCGGATGGTTCCACACGGCTGGCACGGTGGCAGCCGCCAAGGTCGCCTATTACGACGTGAGCGCCAGCGCCTGGAAGGCCCTCTCGACGGGCGTGGCCTCGACCTGCTATGACCTCGACTTTGCGCCCGATGGCACGCTGTATGCCGGTGGCGCGTTTAGGACGGCGGGCGGCGCCGTGGCGTTGCGCGTGGCCAAGTGGAACGGCACGGCCTGGTCGACGTTAGGCGGCAGGCTCAACGGCTCGGTGCGCGCCCTGCGCGTGCACGAGGACGGCACGCTCTATGTCGCGGGCACCTTCACCTCGGCAGGGGGTGGCGGTGCAGCGCGCATCGCGGCCTATAAGAACGGCGTGTGGTCGACGCTGGGCGCAGGGATCGCGGGCACAGCGACGGTCTATGCGCTGGCAACAGACCGCGGCTATCTCTACGCCGGTGGCGAGTTTAATACCGCGGGGGGGGTGAGTTGCGCCAATATCGCGCGCTGGAACGGGGCTGCCTGGGAGCCGCTCGGTGACGGCCTCAACAACGACGTCTATAACATCACCCCGCTGGAGAACGGCTGGCTGCTGGTGGGCGGGCGCTTTAACGCCTCGGGCGACGTGGCCCATCCCTCGCGCGTGGCACTGTGGAACGGCTACTCGTTCGTGCCTCTGCCGGTGGTGTTCACGGACTTTGCGCAGGCGTTCGCCGAGGACGCAGTGACGGGCGCCTGGTATATCGGTGGCAACATGAGCAGCGCGACAACGGTGATCAGTGGCGCGACAACGGTGACCAACGCGGGCAACGCGCGCGCCTACCCGCAGATCACGATCATGGCTACGGCCGATGAGCAGCGCGTGCTCTATCTGCGCAACGACACCAACGAGCGCACCCTGTGGCTCGACTACACGCTGCAGGACGGCGAGGCACTGACCATCGATTGCCGTCCTGGCTATAAAACGGTGAGATCGAGCTACTTTGGCAACCATATCCGCAACACACCGCTGCCTGGCTCGCACCTGGCAACGTTCTGCCTGGAGCCAGGCGCAAATCGACTCTCGATGCTAGTCTCTGGCGGGCATGTGACGACGACGATCACCTATCAACCGACCTACTGGAGCATCGACTGATGACCGACTATGAGCTGTACGTCGCCGATCCGCTGGGCAACCGGCTGGGCACGCTCGCAAGATTCGAGCGCCTGGACTGGACGCGCGTAGTCAACGACGTGGGCACGCTCACACTGCAGTTCGGCGAGGAGCAGACGGACTGGCGGCTGTTCGGCGTCGACCGGCGCGTAGAGGTCTGGCGCGTGCTGCCGGGCGGCGTGAGCAGGCTGGTGCGCGTGTACTTTCTGCGCTACATCCGCCGCCAGACCGACGCCCAGGGGCGCACGACGATCATCTTACAGGGGCGCGACGCCAATGACCTGTTGCGGCGGCGCATCATCGACGCCGACGCAGGCGATAGCAATGCGCTGCGGACGTTGCATGCGGACAGCCTGATCAAAGCATACTTTGATCACGAGCTGGGCAGCGACGCCAGCGACGGCCGCGATATGACGGCGTTCGGATTGACGAAAGAGGAGAATTTGGACATCGCCGACACGATCACGATGGACGCTGCGCGGCGCAACCTGCTGATGGTCTGCCAGGACATCTGCGACGCAGCGGCCGCCCAAGGCCAGCGCCTTTACTTTGACATCGTTTCGCCCACGCCCGCGACGCTGCGGCTGCAAACGTTCGTCGGGCGGCGCGGGGCTGACAGACGGCGCACGCAGCGGCCCTTCTCGCTGCTGGCGGGCATGCTGACGCAGGCGGCCGTGGAGCGCGACTGGACAGAGGAGGCAAACTACATCTATGCCGCAGGGCAGGGCGGCGGCGAGGCACGGGAGATCGTCGAGGTCTACGACGAGTTGGCGCTACGGGCGAGCCCCTGGGCGCGTTGCGAGCACCTGGCCGACGGACGCATGAACAGCACGACCGAGGGGCTGAGCGATTACGGCTATCGCGCGTTGCAGGAGCGCAAGGCGAAAGTGCGCTTCGAGGCCTGGTTGACGGACGCGCCAGGGTCGCGGTTTCAGCTCGACTGGGACTTTGGCGATTTGGTGACGGCCGAGTACGCCGATGAGGTGTTCGACGCTGAGGTACGCGCTGTGCATGGCATTGTGAGCGCAGGCGAGGAAACGATCGAGGCGAGGCTGGACTATGTCGGATGACCTGGAACGTGAGATGGTGCAACGCATCGCAGCGTTGGAGCGACGCGCCGCGACGATCGAGTCGCTGGAGAGCGGCCCGAGCATGGGCAACATCGACCTGACGCTCGACGACAACCTGGCGCGCACGGCGGCGCTGAGCACGCGCAACAACGCGCGCCGGGCCCTCTTCGATCCTGCAACGCTAGAGTATATCCGCTGGTCGATGACGTTGCCGGCTGATACTCGCAGCAACACGGCGATCACTGTGACGCTCGTCTGGGCGACGACGAACGCCAACACAGGCAAAGTTGCCTGGAACGTGCTCTACAGGCTGGCCGCGCCAGGGAGCGCTGTGCCTGGCAGCGATACGACGCTGGCGACGATCGCCTCGGCTGGCAATCACACCCAGAATGTCATTCAGACAACGACCTTCACGATCCCCGCCTCGTCGTCAGTAGCCGCTAACGGCGTGCTGGTGCTGCAGGTGCAGCGCGACGCAGCGCACGCGGGCGACACCTATACGAACGACTGCGAACTGTATGGCGTGAATGTGCGCTTTGCGAGGGCATAGGAGGAGCGCATGGAGATCATCAATCTCATCGACCTGCTGCCGAGACACGCGACGAAGGTATGGGAGCCGCGCACAGCGCCGGTGGACTGTTTTTGCGTCCACCATTCGGCGACAGCGTCGACGGTGACGGTGCAACAGATCGCCAGATACCACGTGGTCGACAAGGAAATGCCGAGCATTCAGTATCACTATGTCATCACCGCCGAGGGCGCGATCTATCAGACGCAGCCTGATAGCGCGTTCGTGTGGCATGGGCACGACTTCAACACAGGGCTGGGCGTGTGCCTGATCGGGGACTTTAGCACCGTGAGGCCGCCAACGGCGCAGTTCGAGGCGGCGCGCTGGCTGCTGGCCGAGAAGCGCCGGCAGTACGGGCCGCTGTCGCTGGTTGGGCATGGTGAGGCACCGAGCGCGAACACGGAATGTCCAGGGCGCACCTGGCCGGAGTGGAGAGCAGAGCTGGAGCAGGAGGACGAAATGACCAAACACGGGCCGTTCATCGCATCGTATCAGACAGGGGCCGAGTCGGGGCCATCGGTCGACACCATCGTCTACAGCGATATGCCGATGGTGGGGCAGATTTTCGAGGGGATGCCGTTCGCAGGCCCGCTGTGGACGGGCAACAAGCCCAAGCGCGTGTTTGCGCGCTTCTGGGTCGAGGGCGCAGGGCTCAAGGGCGACGCTTATGAGGCGACCTTCATGGTGCGCGGCGCGGCTGGCGCCGACGACTATGTGGCGCTGCTGCGACCGCGCTATGAGGCGGCTATGGCATTGGGCATCCGCGACGTGAAGGGGCCGAATGAGCCGCAGCCGACCGAGGCCGAGAAGCCCGCGCACCTGGCCTTCTGGTTGCGCTGGGTGGAGCTACTGCGCGGGCTGGGCCTGCGGCCGTGGGTGATGAACTGGTCGAGCGGCACACCGAGGATCGAGGATGTAGGCTATTGGGTGCCAGCCATCCGCGCGGCCCGGGCCGCTGGCGGTGGGCTGAGCGCGCACCACTACAACGCGCCGCACCTGCTGAACGATCCCTTTGGCGAGTGGCCGCAGTACGGCGACATGTGGTACTCGCGGCGGTTCGAGTTCAACATCGATGCCCTGTATGCGGCGGGCCTGGAGCGCGGCGCGGGCTGGTATTTGATCAGCGAGTGCGGGATCGACGGCAACGGCATCAAATGGGATACGGACCCGGCATTTGCGGGGAAGCGCAAGCGGCTGGGCTGGCGCAACTGGGGCGATTGGTTGGTCAACTGGACGACCTATCGCGCCGAGCTGGAGACCTACGCGCAGTATGTGCAGGCGCGGCCTGAGATTCTGGCGGTCGAGCTGTTTGTGACGCACCCGCGCGCAGAGTGGGCCTCGTTCAACTATGACGTGGAGCAACTGGCGTGGATGGCCGCGCGCTGGGCGGGCTATGTGGCACAGCAGCCTCCGCCAGTGGTAGACGTCGAGCAGGCCATTGGCGACGCCCTGCAGAGGCACATCATCCCGCTCAACCCGCAGGCGGCGTTGGAACGCGCGGGTGCAGCGCGCGGGCTGCTACCCGCCAGCGACGAAGTGCGCGATGTAGCGGGCTATGTGGCGCAGGCGTTCCGGCGCGCGGGCGAGGAGCAGACGCAGCACATCGCCTACTGCGTCGAGGGTGACTGGGGCAATGTCAAGTGGTTTACGCGGGCGAACTAGGAGGCGAACAATGGCATTTGCAGATTTGACGCCCGAGCAACAGGGCGCTGTGGCAGAGTACGTGCGCCAGATGCGCGCGATGGTGGGCGAGTTTGCGCGGTTGCTCAACCGCTTCGAGGCGCTGGATAACATGTACGACGGACAGGCAGCGGCGATTCTGGCGCTGGCCGAGTCGGTGGGTGCAGCGACGAAACAGGAGCCACCAGTAGAGACTGTCTCCGTGGAGGCCGAAGATGGAACGGTCTACTAAAAAGAAGGTTTCGATCAAGCTGACGCCAGGAAAGCAGAAACAACTGGACGGCGCGGTTGCTTTGATCCGCGAGCACTATGGCGCGACACTGGCGGCGTGGCACGAGTTGACCGATGAACAGCGCGCCGAGGTGCTGGCGCACTCGCCGTTACTTGCCAAGTTAGTAGAATTGCTGAGGCCTACCTATGGCGGCTAGAACGTTTACGGCAACAACGGACAATCTTTGGTCGAACGCGGCCAACTGGGGCGGGAACGTACCGGCTAGTGGCGACACAGCGACCATTCCTGCTGGCCAGGTTTGCGAGTTCGACGTAAATCAGATGGCCTTCGCCGCGGGCCTTGCTGGGTTGGCGATCGCTGGCGAACTGAGAGCCAGCACGACGCCTGGTGTCTACGTGCTGAAGATGGCGGGGAACATCACTGGCGCGGGCATTTTGCGGGCCGGTACAGCAGAGACGGCCTATCCCACAACGTGTGTCTTCGTAATCCTGCTGAACGGCAATTACACAATCAACCTGACCGGCAATGGCTCACTGCAACTTTACTGCCTGGAACCCGCGACGCGCATGGTCGCGCTGTCCGCCGCCGAGGACATCGGACAGACGGAGCTGTCCGTAGACACGGACGTTACGGGCGATATCTGGGAGGTCGGCGATCTGGTGCGCGTGGATGATGTTGGCGGAGACGTAGACAGCCAGGAGCACACCATCGCGGGCATTGCCGCATCGACGATCACCGTGACGGCGGGCCTGAAGGCTGCGAAAAAAATTGGCGCAAAGGTTATTCTGGTATCGCGCAATGTAAAAATCGTTGGGAATGGCGCCGGAACAACCAGCATGGGCATAGAAGCTCCCGCGGGCGGTGTGAGTCGCTGCGAACTTTGCGGCTGCACCAACGGCGTCAGAGAAGGCTCCGGGCACACGATTTCGGGCACGGTGAGCGGCTGCAGCAGCGGCGTCTACTTCGGCTCCGGGCACACGATTTCGGGCGTGGTGTCGGGCTGCGCCGACGGCGTCATATACGGCTCCGGGCACACAATCTCGGGCACGGTGAGCGGCTGCACCTGCGGCGTCACATACGGCTCCGGGCACACAATCTCGGGCACGGTGTCGGGCTGCGCCTACGGCGTCACACTCGGCTCCGGGTACACGATCTCGGGCACGGTGAGCGGCTGCGCCTACGGCGTCTACGGCGGCTCTGGGCACACGATCAACGGCACAATTGGCGTCAATAGCTCTGCTGATATCTATCAGACGCCAGAGTTCCGCGCTTTCGGCGCGCGTTTCCTGAGCACTGTCGAGTTCTCGGGCTATGCCGACAACGCACGGCTGGCGCATCACTACGCCGAGAGCATCAACCATGACGACGTCACTGGCGCCTATCGCGCCTGGTGCCGTGGCGGCGTGGTCAACAGCGTGGCGTCGCCGGTGCCGACGGGCCATGACCTCGCCTACCAGCATGTGTGCGAGAACGCCAGTTATCCTGTATTCAGACGCTGGACATTGCAGGTGCAACCTGGCGCGAGGCTGCGCGTGGTTGGCTGGCTGCGCAAAGATGTGTCTATGACCTACCGGCCACGCCTACAGATCATCGGACAGGACGCCGACACGCTGTTCGATCCGGCCAACGAACCGCTGGCCGAGCAGGTTATGACCGACAGCGTGAACACGTGGGAGGAGCTGACGCTGGAGTGGACGAACACGGCGGCAACGCCACGAGACGTGTGGATTAGGTCGCTGGCCATGGCGGCGACAGGCAACGTCTACTCGGCAGTCGACTGGGACGCGGTCGACGTTGATGGGGTGCTGGCCGACATCGAGGCGATTCTCGGCCGAGTTGATGTAAAGACGAGTACGCGGGCGGCGGCGACCAACCTAGCAACGCTGGCGAGCGATGTTGGCACGATTGGCAACGACGTGACAGACATTCGCAGCAACGTAGACGCAAAGATCACCTCGCGGGCCGATGGCGGCGCGTATACTGCGGCGCGTGCAGCGGCCTTAGACAGGCTTGACGCGGCAGTCAGTACGCGAGCAGCGGCGACCGACCTGGCTAGCGTAGCCAGCGATGTCGACACAATCGACACCAATGTGTCGGCAGTGCTCGGCAACGTCAGTGTGCCAACAAGTCAGCTTGCAACAGCGAGCAGCTTGGCGGCAGTGGCGAGCGACGTTGATGCAGTCAGCAACGACACGGCGGCCATTCGCGGTAACGTTGACGCAAC
>Ga0255340_1000949_pt1 | contig 42360 bp, 34 predicted proteins | sample wastewater_treat_7_FD_192417 | JGI IMG/M metagenome (GOLD analysis project Ga0255340, IMG submission 192417) | Wastewater microbial communities from Lulu Island WWTP, Vancouver, Canada - plant10 | ecosystem: Engineered > WWTP > Wastewater > Unclassified | place: Canada: Vancouver, British...
TCAGCCTCGATCTTCGCCGGCGCGGCAGCTATGGTTGCCGACGCCACCATGATGACCGCCAAGACTAGTACTAGAAGCCTTTTCATCGGATTACCTCCTCGCAGTATTGTTCTGGTCAGTGAACAGCGTCCAAGTCACATAGATACAACACGACCGTGATGTTTCCCTGCAGTTAAAATGCATCTAGCTTCAGTAATGCAGCTGGCTGCCCTACTGGGTGTCGGCGAGCGGCTAGCTTCGCACCGCCAAACATCGCCTCCATTCGTTTCATCCCATCTTGTTCCATATCATGCCAACCTACGTGCCCGCGCATCGAGCACGACCAACCGCCCGCAAATGGCGTCGATACACAGAGAACAAGGGCGCACAAATGAAGCATAAAGGCTTCATGAGTGGCCCTCTCCTTATCTCCATGCCACATTCATCTGACACCTAGCATTCTTATTCTGCACGAGTTCCTGTTATCCTGCTACGCCATGGTGACCATGATAGTAATCTATCAGCCGCTCAGGAGATCTTGGGATACAGAGCTCGCTCGCCCCCTATGAGCTTCGGCCTGGTGCGGGCCACGGTCAGGTGAGCATCGCCTATCTTGGTGATCTCCAGCCGCACAGGCACAGCCACGTGCCGCAGATGCATGCCGATGAACGTGTCTCCAATGTCCATGCCTGCATGCGCCGAGATACTCTCCACCACTACAGGGTCGCCGTACTCCTTCATGGCCGCGGCAGACAGAGCCCCGCCGGCCCTGAGGTGCGGAATCACCGTGACCAGTTCCAGCCCATAACGGCCGGCGCATTCCCGCTCGACGACTAGCGCTCTGTTAAGGTGCTCGCAACACTGGACGGCCAGGTACAGCTGGCTTTCGCGGACGATGGGCAGCAGACCATCCATTATCGCTTCGGCAACATCGGCGCTCGACGCGGATCCGATTTTCTGGCCCGCGACCTCGCTAGTGCTGCACCCAACCACCACGATGTCGTGCGGCCTCAGCCCGGCCACGGCGAGAAGGCCGCGAAGAGCCTTGGCGGAGTCGGATGTTAAGTTGGTCATGTCTTCAAGGCTCATGTCGATTCCCTCCTGTATGTCGCCGAAGTGCCTCCCGGCTGCCCGTATATCTTGCCTACACCGCGCTTCAGGCTGTCGATTGCTTCGTCAGTGATCGGCACTGCTCCGCCGGCCAGAATCGCGCAGTAGTAGGTAAGGCACATCTTCTCAAGCAGATCGCAGACGAACAGCGCCTGGTCAAGGTCCGTGCCAACGCCAAGTGATCCGTGGTTTGCCATGAGGACCGCGTTTCTGCCGCCGAGGGCTTTCACAACATTGGCAGCCAGTTCCGGGCTGCCGGATGTGCCATACTCGGCCACCTCAACCTGCCCGCCGAAGCCCAAGGCGCACATGTCCGCTATCACCGGCAGGGGCTGTCTCGCGACGGCGAGCCCCGCTGCCATGGGCGAATGGACATGCACAACCGCCCCCACATCGGGCCGCGCCAGGTATATCCCTCGGTGAAGACCGGTCTCGATAGACGGGACCCGTTTCCCCGATCTTTCGCCAGTGGCCGCGCTCACCTTCACGATATCGTCAGGAGTGACCGTGTCATAGTCCATCCCCGACGGGGTTATCAGGAAGTTCGCGCCGTCCTCGCACCGGACGCTCACGTTTCCGCTAGTACCGATGGTCAGCCCCCTTGACAGCATAAGACGACTTGTCGATATGACCTTCTCCCGCAATGCCTCTTCGCTCATCTGCCCGACCCCTTTCAGCGCGACCCGGAGTGCTGCCCGACGCATTGATGGCTGTATTCTCTGCTAGATCTCTGTATCCTCCATATCATACGGACCTATGCATGCCCAATGCTCTGAGCAGGTATGGGCAGCGCTTAAGAGGTATCCCGCCCGCTCCGTCGAACACCTCACTGCGAAGGGGGGCCATCCGATGAGAGTTCTGGCGCTCGGGGGAGCGGGATACGTCGGCAGTCACGTAGTGCGGGAGTTGTGTGATAGCGGGCACCATGTGGCCGTGCTGGACAATCTGTCCACAGGGCACGCACAGGCAGTTCGCATCGCGAGTCGAGGGGCGGCCGAACTGATTGTAGGAGATGTCGGCGATCCGGAGCTTGTCAGGGACGTCCTGCGTTCACGCGAGATCGACGCAGTAATGCATTTCGCGGCAGCCAGCCTTGTGGGCGAATCCATGAGCAATCCGTCCAAGTATTGGCGCAATAACGTCTCCTGCACGGTTGAGTTGCTCGACGCCATGGCCCGGGCAGGCGTAGACCGAATTGTCTTCTCCTCAAGTGCAGCAGTGTACGGCGAGCCCAGGCAGACCCCCATACCGGAGGACCACCCCAAGTCGCCCACCAGCACGTACGGCATGACCAAGCTCGCCATAGAACACATGCTCGCAGGGTATCACAGCGCTCACGGCATCAAGTCTATATCTCTGAGGTATTTCAATGCCGCAGGCGCAGACGTCTCAGGCGACATCGGCGAAGATCACGACCCCGAGACTCACCTGATTCCGATTGTGCTGAAGACAGCTCTCGGGCTGCGGCAGCAGCTAAGCATATTCGGGACCGACTACCCAACACCTGATGGGACTTGCCTGAGAGACTATGTTCACGTGAGCGATCTGGCCAAGGCGCATCTTGCGGCCCTGGAGCGATTGGCTGGCCAGGACGGCGCATGTGCATACAACCTGGGCAATGGAGCAGGGTTCTCCATTCGCGACGTGCTGCGCTGCGCCGAGAAGGTCGTCGGGCGCCCCATCCCCGCAGCCGAAGGCCAGCGCAGGCCGGGCGACCCCGCAGTGCTAGTGGCGTCGTCCCATCTTGCCCAGAGCCAGCTGGGGTGGCAGCCGGCGCAGGCATCACTGGAACACATCATAGCGTCCGCATGGGCATGGCACAACACTGCGCCGGGCGGGTACAGCGAGTGAACTGACTTCAACGGGATCGACAGAGGTCAATGCCGCTCACCACGGCGCCTCGTCGCGGAAGGCGTTGTGAGCAACCTTGCCGGCGGCAATAACTAGTTTCGGGCGCCCTGTGAGACTGAGCGGATCGCCCTCCCACACGACCGCGTCCGCCGGCGCGCCGCAGGCAATATGCCCGGGACCGACCGTGACCGCATTCCCGAGTCCATTCTGCGCAAGGCCGAACATCGCAGCCGGGCCGCCGGTGATAGCGCGAAGCGCGCTCTGGCGCGGAAGGCCGGCCTTCATGCACAGGGCTGCCATTACCGGCAGGTATTCCGATGGAAGGCTGGGCGCGCCGGTCGAGATAGCGACATCGACCCCGGCCTCGGCAAGCGCCGCTGCCGTCTCGAACGTGGCATTGCGCGTTTCCACCGACATCCGGCCGTCCATCATGGGGATGAACACGACCGGCATGCCCGCTTCGCCGAGGAACTCGGCGACCATGTGTCCTTCCGTAGCACCTACGATTATGCCGCTCAGGTCAAACTCCTTCGTTATGCGCACAGCAGTCACGATGTCATTGGCCTTGGATGCGTAGAATGTAACCGGAGTTCTCTGCGCCATGACCTCAGCAAGTGTTTGGAGCGTGAAGTCGAATTTCGGCCTCTTCCCACTGTCCGTTGCCTCCCGGCAGCCGATCGCGTACTCCTGCGCCTTCATGAACTGCTCCCTCACTACCGCCGCTACTCCCATTCTAGTTGAAGGGTACTGAACGGACTTGGAGTACGTCGTCTTGGGCTCGTGCCCGAGAGCTACCCTGAGCGATGCGACGCTTCGTACCACCCTGCCATCCACAGGACATTCCTCTGTCCGCATCGCAAGCGCTTGCCCGCCAAAGATATTGGACTCGCCGGGACCGGTAACGACCGTGGCGACTCCTCCGGCCAAAGCCCGCCCGAAGTTGGCATCACTCCAGTCGACGGAATCGAGCGCACGCAACTGCGGCTGAACAGTCCCGTTTGAGTCGCTCAGGTCACGTCCTTCCGATCCTGCTCCTGTGCACCAAAGCCCCATGTACACATGGGCGTCCACCAGACCTGGAGTGACATAGGCCCCGTCCACGTCAATGCACTCCGAATCCTCCGGAAGTTCAATCGCCCTATCCACACTCACTATCGCTGCATCCAACAGCAAGCTAGTCTCGCCGACTTCGCGAACCCCATCAAATAGGACTGCGTTCTTAATCGCGATCACTTTCTGAACACCACCTTGCCGCCGATCAGTGTCATCTCCACGTCCGCCTGCAGCTTGAAAGGATGGTCCGTCATCACTACTAGGTCTGCATCCTTCCCGGGCTCAATGCTGCCCACACGGTCGCCGACTCCGGCTATCTGAGCGGCGTTTATGGTCATTGCCCGCAGAGCATCGCGTTCATCCATTCCTGCCCTGATAGCCATCGCGGCTGAGTATCTGGCATGCCTCAGGGGCGTGAACGGGTGATCCACTGTGAGCGCCACCTTGACCCCGGCCTTGGCCAGCACTCCGGGGGTAACAAATGACCAGTTGCGGGTCTCGCTGACGCCTCTGGGCCGAAAGAACGGGCCCACTACACAGGGCGCCCCGCTATCGACTATTTCCCCAACGACGAGGTGGCCATCGGTAACATGCTCCATTGTGAAGTCCACGCCGAACTCCTTGCACAGCCTGATCACTGTGAGTATGTCGTCGCCTCTCGACACGTGTACCCTCGCGGGCATCTTCCTCTGCAGCACCATCGCGAGAGCCTCCATGCCCAGGTCCAGGGGTGTGGATGGATCTGCCTCTTTGCGCTCAGTGTAGTCACGCGCCCGGTACATGGCCTCGCGGAATACGGCCGCAACCCCCATGCGGGTGGTTGGGTGGTTCTCCGCTTTGGTCCTGTATGGGTTCTTCGGATTGCCTCCGAAGGCGAACTTCATGCCGGCCGGATGTCGCAGGACCATCTGGTCTGCAACAGTTCCGCTAGTTTTTGTGACCGTGCTCTGCCCGCATATCACGTCTCCGCTGCCCGGTGTGACCAAAACAGTAGTGAACCCGGCCGCGGGCGCATCCTGAAACGCGGTGTCGAACGGATCCAGAGCGTCGAGCGCTCGAACCTGCGGAACAGCGGGAGACGACATCTCATTGGCGTCTGACCAATACGTGTCTTCGCCTTCCACGAAAAGCCCAATGTGACAGTGAGGATCCACAAATCCGGGCAGTACAACCCTCCCGGCGCAGTTGATACGCTCACAGTCTGCCGGGATCTCTATCCGGCTCCCTACATCGAGTATCCTGCCGTTGTCAATTAGTACTGTTCCCTCGTCGATGTCGCAATTCGCGACTGGTATCACTCTGCCGCCTGTGAGTGCAAGCAACATTGCCACCTCTCCTTCACAGAGCTATCAGTTCTTTCGGCGAGAGGGTAAGCACTTCGCAGCCGTCCTCCTTCACGACCACCGTGTCTTCTATCCTTACGCCTCCCCACCTCGGCAGATATATGCCTGGTTCGACCGTAACGACGCTGCCTGCCGAGAGCGTCCTTTCGCATTTTGGAGACATGAACGGCTCTTCATGAATCTCCAGTCCCAAGCCATGTCCCACTCCGTGGCCGAAGAAGTCGCCGAACCCTGCACCCTTTATGACATCCCTTGCGGCCCGATCGGGTTCTGTCCCCGCAACCCCTGCCCTAATCTGCGAACATCCCTCAGCCTGAGCCCTCTTCACAGTCTCGTAGATCTCCCTCTGCGTGTCGTTCGCCCTACCCATGACGATGGTTCTGGTCATATCGGACCTGTAGCCGCCGTACATCGCTCCGAAATCCATCGTGACGAAGTCGCCGTACTCGATTTTGCGCCGTGACGGAACAGCATGCGGCAGGGACGATCTGGGGCCAGACGCAACGATAGTGGGAAAACCGGCTGCAGCAGCGCCGGCTTTCTTCATGAAGTAGTCCAGCTCGATTTCTATGTCCTTTTCCTCTATCCCCCCCTCCACGATCTCAAGTATGTGGCGAAACGCCTCGTCGGCTATTCTGGCAGCCTTGGCGATGAGCTGGATCTCGCAGTCGTCCTTCACGTACCGCAGCGCCTCCACGATCCCGGCAGTCGGAACCAGCTGCGCCTCCAGGCCGGAATTGGCCAGTCTATGATAGAGGCTGAACATGATAGAGTTTTTCTCGAATCCGAGGCTGCACACTCCATGCTTTGCAGCCAGTCCCGCCAGGACAGTCTCAAACTCGGGATATGGATGTCGATAGCGAACTACATCGAAACCTGCGCACTCATCTTCTGCCTGCTCTATGTAGCGCGAATCGGTAATGAACACTCTGGCCGTACGTGACAAGAACAAGAATGATTCCGAGCCCGTGAATCCACTCAGATATCTGACGTTTGGCTCGCTTGTGACGATAAGGCCGTCAACGCCGTGGGTTTCCAGGTTGCCGCAGACTAGCTCACATCGTTTCATGGATAACCCGTACCCCCTTATGCCGCGTCTGCAAATACGTATTGCACGACGCGTGCCAACCGGCGACGAGCGAGGGCTCGAATCGCAAACTGGCTTATGCAGCGATGGGAGCCGAAGAAAGGAGTGCATGGGGGCCCGGACTTGACCCAGGTTTCTCAAATGAGAAGAACGTCCGTATCAGATGAGAAGGCCCGAGAAAGATCTAAAGGCCGTATTCCCGAAGCCTGCGATACAGAGTGGCTCTGCTCACTCCGAAGGCAGCTGCGATGGCCTCCTTGGCGCGAGTGGATGTCCCGTAGCGCTCCAGCGCGTCCTCGAGAGCGCTGCGGGTCATGCCGGGCTTCGCGGCAAGACCTATGGGATACTCCCGGTCGTATCGGTCCGGGCCAAGATCGGGTCGAGAACTGGGGACGGAACCGGAGCCCAGAGCGGCACCAGCGGAAGGAGGGCAAAGGACCTGGAACGGCAGGCAATCCGTATCGATGACAGTGCCTGTCGCAAGATTCACCGCATATTCAAGGGCATTCGATAGCTCTCTGATATTGCCGGGCCAGTCGTAACTGACCAGCTTGACCATGGCGGCGGGCGACACTGAGGTCACGTTCCTGCGCAGGTCATGCGCATACTTGGCAACAAAGTGGTCTACATACTCGGGGATGTCCTCCTTGTGGTCACGTAGCGGCGGGATAACGATGGGGATCACGGCTAGCCGGTAGAACAGGTCGGGACGGAATCCGCCGCGCATAGACATCTTGCGTAGGTCCTTGTTGGTGGCCGATATGATACGTATGTCGATCGGGACCGCTTTCCTGCCGCCCAGCCGGTCTACTACCCGCTCTTCGACAGCCCGAAGAAGCTTGCCCTGAAGATGGAGAGGCATGTCGCCTATCTCGTCGAGGAAGAGTATTCCTCCGTTGGCAAGCTCGAACTTGCCGGGCTTTCCGCCCCGCTTCGCACCGGTGAAGGCGCCCTCCTCGTAACCGAAGAGCTCGCTTTCGAGAATGGACTCGGGGATGGCAGCGCAGTTCACGGCGACAAACGGGCCTTGTCGGCGAGCGCTTTCGTGGTAAATGGCCCGGGCGAGCAGTTCCTTTCCGGTTCCGCTCTCTCCCTGAATCAAAACGGTCGAGTCGCCTTCAGCGATACTTGCGGCGATGCTCTTCACGCTGGCCATCGCCGCGCTGGAGCCCAGTATGTCGTCGAACGTGGAATGTCGTTCGCTTCGGATGTAATTCGCGACCATCCTGGGGATCTCCTCGATCCCGCGGAAGGTAATCACATGCCCGCGAGGACAGAAATCATCTGCGATCGGCCTCACTGTTGTGAGCCAGTATTCCCTGTTGTCTCTGACGCATGAGTAGGTCTCAAACTCAGACGAACTGACTTCTCCCAGAGTATCCGAAGACAACTGGGGGAAAATATCACTTACCGGGCAGGACGCCAGTTGATCCCGCGTCGACTTAAGCAGGCGGGCAGCAGACTGGTTGGCATGGAGTATCACCCCGGAGTCGCCGATGGTGAGGATTCCGTCAGTCACGGAGTCAATCACCACATCTAGCTGCCTTGCCAGGCCCTCGGCCCTTGCAGTCTGTTGCCTCTCGTTGAACGCCCGGGAAATCAGATCCGCCATTCTTTCGAGGAAGTTGATCCACCTCTGCATGTCGCCAATGAGAATCTCCTTCTGCGAATCCGTACAGGCCACAAGGATGACGCAGCCAGCCGGCCGCCCCTCAATCATGATGGGGCAGATAATGTCGGCGATGTCAGTGCATCTGTCTTTCTGCGTGCATTGACGGCATACGTCGTCATACTGCGGATTTTCGATGACCATAGTCCGCCCCTCAGCGAGTGCCCGCGCTGATACACTGCTTCGCTCCAGCGTGCGGCCTATATGCCGAGCATACTTGCCCGAACCTACGACGGTCAGCAGGTTCTCGTCGACCATCGCTACTTCAACTCCGGCTACGGCAGCGATCGCGTCCGCCACAGCCTGCGCAAATCCCTGCACCTCCGGGAGAACGGTCATGGCGATCAGCCCTCTACGGCAATCTGGATGGAGCACCCATTCCTGAGATCATCGTACATGTTGTGCCTCACCCTGCTGGTAAGCCATTCTACATTCGCTCACCACTTCCCTTCCGAAACGATGGCATTACGTGCCGCAGTGCTCTTACGGCTCACTTCGCCAGGTGGCACGCAACCAAATGCTCCCTGCCAACCTCGCTGAGGGCGGGTTCGTCCTCTCTGCATACTTGCGTGACGAATCTACACCTCGACGCGAACCTGCATCCCGCCGGAGGGTTGATGGCGCTCGGAATCTCGCCTTTCATGACAACCCTCTCTTTGCTCCTTTCCTCATCGGGATCGGCAACTGGGATTGCGGACAGAAGCGCCTGAGTATAGGGGTGGAGCGGGTTTCTGTACAGCTCCTCGCTCGTTGTGAGCTCAACCAGCTTGCCCAGGTACATCACGCCCACCCTATCTGAAACGTACTTCACCATGGCCAGATTGTGCGATATGAAAAGATAGGTGAGGTTCTCTTCTCGCTGCAGCCTCAGCAAGAGCTTCGTTATCTGGGCCTGAATAGACACGTCCAGGGCAGACATGGGCTCGTCGCAAACGACGAAGTCGGGCTCAACAGCCAGCGCCCGCGCGATTCCGATCCTCTGTCGCTGGCCCCCTGAGAACTCGTGGGGAAACCGGTTTATGTGCTCTCTGTTGAGGCCCACAGTGTGCAGGAGTTCGCAGACCCTCTCTTCCTGTTCTTTGCCGCGATAGAGTCGGTGTACATCAATCCCCTCCCCGATGATGTCCTTGACCGTCATCCGCGGGTTCAGAGAGGAGTATGGGTCCTGGTAGACAATCTGAGCCCTCTTCGTGAATTCCTTCCGCTCGCTGGGCTCAAGCCTATGCACCTTCATGCCATCGAAGACTACCTCACCCTCCGTCAGGCTTAGCAGTCCCAGTATTGCTTTGCCGCACGTAGTCTTGCCGCATCCGGATTCGCCGACAAGCCCCAGAGTCTCACCTCGGTAAATCCTGAAACTCACGTCGTCTACGGCTTTCACTACTCTCCTTCGGCCGGCCTGGAAGTACTTCTTTAGGCCCTTTACCTTGACTAGCACTTCATTACCTGGCATGCGCCTCACTCCTTCCTTGGAGCACTTCCGGCACTCCAGTGATGTCGGCGTCTGGATGATGCAACCAGCAATAGGATCTCTGGGTTTCGCCGCATGACACGCCGGCGGGAGGCTCAAGTTTGCAGATCTTCATGGCAAACTCGCATCTTGGCGCAAAGGGACAGCCCTGCGGAGGGTTTATCAGGTCAGGCGGAGTCCCCACTATCGAATACAGGGGTTCTTGCTTTGTGGAGCTTAGTTCAGGCACAGACTTCATCAGGGCAAACGTATATGGGTGCTTCGGGCCGTAGAAGACTTCTCTGACGCTCCCCTCTTCCACGATCTTGCCCGCGTACATCACGTGTATTCTCTCTGATATACTGGCCACTACACCCATATCGTGCGTTATCAAGATGACGCCCATGTCCCTTTCGCGCTGCAACTGCATTATCAGTTCAAGAATCTCCGCTTGTATTGTGACGTCTAGAGCCGTGGTCGGCTCATCGGCTATCAGTATTTCCGGATTGCACGCCAAGGCCAAGGCGATCATGACCCTCTGCCTCATGCCTCCGGACATCTCAAACGGATACTGGTTCATTCGTTCCTTCGCGTTGGCGATCTTGACGAGTTCCAGCATCTCCAGGGCTTCTGCTCTGGCCTCTGCGTGAGTCTTCTGCTCGTGAATGATAATGCTCTCGGCGATCTGGTCTCCGATTCTCATGGTCGGGTTAAGCGCAGTCATCGGGTCCTGAAATATCATCGAAATGTGCTTTCCTCTGATCTTCGTCATCTCGTCCTCGCCGTACTCCAGCAAGTTCTCCCCGTGGAACCCTACTTCGCCGCCGATTTCCACCTGTTCGTTGGGGAGCAATCCCATAAGGGCCTTGGCAGTCACTGTCTTCCCACAGCCGGATTCCCCGACCAGAGCAAGTGTCTCGCCCTTTTCGAGCTCGAAGCTGACCCCCCTGACAGCTTGCACAATGCCGGCGTATGTCTTGAAAGACACAAATAAGTCCTTTGTATTCAGCATTTGCCCGTTTCTCATGCGTCGACCTACCTCCTCAGTTTGGGATCCAGCGCGTCGGACAGCCCGTCGCCTATGAGGTGGAATGAGAGTGTCGTAAGGACGATCATCAGGCTGGGGAAGAAAAGCATGTGAGGCTGAAACATCAGCTTTTCCTGGCCGTACGACGCCAAGGCGCCCCAACTGGTCTCTGGAGGCCTTATCCCGAGGCCTACGTAACTGAGAAACGCTTCGCCGAATATGAAACCCGGCACGGACATTGTGATCTGGACCATGATAATCCCCAACGTGTTGGGGAGGAGATGCCTCATGATTATCCGCCAGGTGTCCGAACCCAACGCCCGGGCGGCTTCAACATAGTCCTGCTCCTTAAGCTGCAGTATCTGCCCTCTGACCATTCGAGTCGTCCCGACCCATGAGGTAAGGCTCATGGCGAACACCAGGGCGAAGAGGCTCCGTCCCATCACCAGTGTCAGAATCACGACGATGATCAAGTAGGGCAGATTCCCCACGAACTCGACTAACCTCATTATGAGATTGTCAACCCAGCCTCCCTTTAGCCCCGCAAGTGCGCCCATGGTGAAGCCTATGACGATCATGACGACTGTGCACAAGAGGCCGATCAGGATGGATACTCTTCCTCCGTAGCATACCCTTGTGAACATGTCTCTCCCCAAGTCGTCCGTTCCGAACCAGTGTTCAGCGCTTGGCTTTTGGTTCCTGATGGAGGAGTCTATGTATTGATAGTCCTTGCCTGACAATGCAGGCCCCAAGAACAGCATCACAATTATGATCACCAGAAGGCCCAAGCCGAAGACTGCCAGCTTGTTCTGCCTGAACCTTCGCCATACATCCGCCCAGTAAGTGAGGGCAGGTTTCTCCAGGTGTTCGGAAGATACCTCGTCGACACCGACTCGCTCGAACACATCGCCCGCCAGAGCCGTACCATCCACGTTCATCGCTCTCCCCCTACACTGTCGGTGCTCCTGCTGCTTATCCTTCAGTTCCCGGAATCCTGATTCTGGGATCAACTACGCAGTACATGATGTCCACAGCTATCAACGATGCAACGTACAACACAGCGAAGAACACTGTTAGACCCAGCACCATAGTGTAGTCGCTGTCGCTGACCGCTTTCACGTAATAGCGCCCAAGCCCAGGTATCGAGAAGACTTTTTCGATTATGAAAGACCCGCCGAATATCCCTGCGATGGAAGGGCCGGTCATGGTGACGATGGGGATCATGGAGTTCCTCAGAACATGCTTCTGCAGGATCCGACGCCTATTGCAGCCTTTGGATTTTGCCGTAACGATATAGTCTTCGCCGACTACAGATAGAGCGCTGCTCCTCATGTATTTGGCATAGACGGCAATTCCACCGATCGACATGGTCAGCACAGGCATTATGTAATGCTCAGGCCTGCCCCAACCGAATATCGGCGCCAGTCTCCACCTGAACGCAACGTAGTACTGGAGAATAGCGGCGAACACAAAGAGCGGAGTGCATATCGCCAGCACTATGCAGACTCTCAGGACATGGTCCGCAAGTCTTCCGTGGTTGAATGCCATCAGTAACCCGAGGACAATGCCTATCACGAGGTCGAGCGCAAGCGCTATCGCGCCCACCCGGCCCGATATGGGGGCATTCTCCCGGATCACGTCATTCACTCTTCTGCCTGTGTATACAATGGATTGCCCGAAATCGCCCTTCAGTATCAGGTTCTTCATGTATCTCACATATCTTTCGAGAACCGGCCTGTCGAGCCCGTATTTCGCCCGAATCACCTGCTGCGCCCTCTCGGGCATCTGCTCGACCTTAGCCGCTATGGGATCGCCCGGCGCCCCGGCTATCAGAAAGAAGGTCGCAGTGATGACCAGGAACAGCGTTACTAGCTCGTAAACTACCCTCTTCGCAAGAAATCTGGCCATGGTATTCCCCCTCTGTATCGGGTCGCACATCAGGTGCGATATTAGGCGGAAAACAAGGCATAAGCCTTTCGGTTCGCCCTCATGCCTTGTCTTCCGCATCACGCGAGTGGACTGCCGGCCTGTGCGCGCTCTATCCTGCCCCTTGCCCAGTCCCTACCGGCCGGGCCTGCCTTTTGTGTGCAACTTGGTATAGTCGACGCCTGCGTGTGGATTCGTGTAGTAGCCGTTGACGTATTTGGCTACGTAGTATGTCGCCACCCCGCAGTAGTTAGGAGCGATTACGCCCGTGCCGACCAGCAATTGCTCAGCCTGCAGAAGCAGTTCAGCTCTGGCCTGCGGGTCAACGGTGAACGAGGCCTTATCCAACAATTGGTGGAATTTGTCCGCGTCGGGACCGGTCCACCCCGATCTCTTGCTGTGGAAGTAACCGCTGATGGGATCGAAGATCTCAAGGAGGGCGTTGGGGTCATTGTAGTACGGCCCCCACCCGGAGGTGCATATATCGTAGTCTCCCTTGCCAACCTTGTCCCACATGATGTTCCATTCAATCATGTCTATGGTAATCGTGACGCCAAGCGTCTTCTGCCAGTTCTGCAGGAGCCATTCAGCGGACTTTTTGGAGAACTCGGCAGTGCCTCTCGTCGCATACTTTATATGCATTTTTGCCGGATCCGGATCCAGTTTCTCTTCCTTGAGGCCCTCAATCAGAAGCGCCTTCGGGTCAGGATACTTCTTCATCAGCGTCTTCACAATCTGGTTCTTGCCGCTTACCCTCTCGCTGTAGAGCTTGTCGCCGCACATGGTGGCCGAAGGCATCATCGAATAGAGAGGTTCAGCCCTACCGTACAGCAGATCCTCGATATACTTCTCTCTGTCGTGGGCCAGTGAGAAAGCCAGCCTTATCTTGGGGTTCTTGAAGTACTTGTTGCTGCAGTTGAACCCGAAGAACTCAGGCGCATTGTCCGGCTCTTTCAGAGTCTTGAACCTGGCGCCCTCCTTCTTGAGCACTTCCTGCCAGTCGGGGTCGCTGGTTGCCCCGATATCGATCTCTCCGCTTATCAACGCCTGCACGTGCGTCGCAGGGTCCTGTATGATCTTTCTCTCTATGCGCTGGAGAGTGAAGTTCGCCGCATCCCAGTGCTTCGGGTTCTTGACGAAATTCATCTGCACCATCGGTTTCCAGCTCTCGATGAGGAATGGACCATTCATCACGACCTTGTCGATGGACGAACCGTAGCTGTCTCCCCACTGCTCGTACTTGTCTTGCCTCACGGGCTTGACTCCTGCGAGCAGGTCGGGGAAGTAGGCGCATGGTTTGGTCAGTCTGAACGACACGGTCTTCTTATCAACGGCGGTCACGCCGATGTCCTGCGGTTTCTTGCCCTCGTCGTAGTGGGCCTCCTCGAAATTCAGGATCACGCCGTCGAAGAGCCATGCATTAGTGCAGCCTACGCTGGGGTCAGCCATCATCCGGAAGGAGTAGACGAAGTCGTTGGCAGTTACCGGAACGCCGTCGTTCCACACTGCGTTGTCTCTGATCTTGAAGGTGTACACAGTGCCGTCCTTGCTGAGATCCCACGATTTCGCGGACGTCAGCTTTATGACCGCATTGCCCTTTTCGTCAGCTACTCTTTCAACCAGGCCCTCGAGGATGATGCTCTGAACACCGTTGTCAGGGCCCGTGGTGTGGAGCAGAGGGTTCAGCCCTGTAATATCGCTCCTACTGCTGAATACGAACTTCTGGACCTTATCTAGTCCACTTGCTGTGCTCGCGTGTGTCGCGCTTCCACCAAAAACCCCGGCACACAGCAAAGCAATCGCTACGAGGATAAGGGTCCGTTTTCTCACGCTTATGCCCTCCTTATGCACTCAAGATGGCCCGTATGCGGTTACGCAGGGACCGTCCCTCCGTACCGCACACGCACATGGGACGCAAAGTCGCGTCTCTGATAGAAACCTCTTCTTCTCCCAGCGTTGATCCATGTCACACAGTCTTCTCGCCTTTCACCCCCTCACTCGGGCAGATCGACGTCGCCTCTTCGCAGCGACAGCATCTCTAGGCCCGCGTCTGTTCGTACATCAACGACACAATGATGTATTGCATGACACGTGCCATCGGGCAGCAGGCAAACGCCCGTGGCGGCGAAACCGGCGCAGTGCAGCAAGAGAGCCCCACCAGAAGCAGTGCCGAGAGGCTCCCAACTAGTCGCTGGTTTCTCAATTGAGAAGGAATTGGGTGTCAAATGAGAAGGCTTGAGAATTGTGAAGGGGGCGAGGCACTCCTCTGATTGCTCTCGCGATGTTTGCGGCGCCCACGGAATCCGCGTGCTCTGTGTGGCCGCAGGCGGTACACCCAAAGCGAATCCCCCTGCGGCTGGCTTGGTCGACGACGCCACACGCCGGAACGGGCTTCCTTGTCCTTCATGCGGTGGGCAAAGGCGGCGTGGTCCCCGCTGAAAAACAGCGTCTTGCCTTCGCAATTGACCACCGCTAAGTTCGCGAGGCCCAGGTTGACCCCTGCCACCTTCGTCCCGACGCACGGCGTCACCTGGACGGAGATGGACAGAGCCAGGTACCAGCGCCCACGCTTCTCATACAGTTTAGCTGCGCCTTGCTTGACGGTTGCGCCAAGCTTGGCGAGCAGTTGTGCTCGCCGGTCTACCTTGGGATGGGTTCATCTCATCATGGGCTTGGGTGGCTACAGCGCGACCACATCCCATTCTCGCTCAGCGGCTGTTTGCTCGATAGTCTGCTTTAGTCTCTCAGCCACCTGCTCGACGAGAATACGCCGTCGATACTTCGGAATCCAGACCATGCGGTACATGAGCAGATATCCGGAATGCACGCCAGATTTGGTCTTTCTCGTATTCTTGTTTCACCAAATACGCCATCAGAAGGCAGCGAGCAAGCGAGCACGGGAGCGGCGAGCAGGCCGGAGGCTGGAACGCTTCATCCCCGGGATGAATCCCGAGGCTTTCGCTTGTGAATCCCTGCAACTCCTGCACGGCGAATCCCCACTTCTTGATTAGTTCATGTGGTTGCCGGTGAGTTCACTGTTTCCAGGTTGACGGTGGAAACCACGCGGTGTCGCATGTAGCTGTAGGATACGATCATGTCTGAAATCGGAGGAATGAAGCAATGTCGGCCACTCTACGGGACGTAGCACGCAGAGCCGGGGTATCCCACACTACTGTGTCGAACGTGTTGAACAACGTCCCAAAGGTCAGCGAAAAGACGCGCGAACGGGTGCTGCAGGCCATGGCCGATCTGCAGTTCGAGCCCAACCTTGCCGCGAAGAGCCTGTACACGAAGCGCTCCTACATCGTTGGCTATATGGTTCCTGCCATCACCAACGAGTTCTTCATGAAGCTGGCTAGAGCGGCCGAGAGAGTACTGTATCGAGAGGATACAGGCATGTTTCTGTGCGGTACAGGACTAGACCCCAAGCGGGAGGCTGATTACACATGCCGACTAATACGCCATCGAGCGGATGGCATCGTTGTCAACTACACTGCAAGCAACAGAACCGTCAGAGACGCGGTGCGAGCAGGAATACCGGTCGTGGCAATCGAGTCTCCGATTGACGAGCCCTCCGCATCCCTTGTGTGCCTTGACAACCAAGGCGCCGCCATGCTTGGCGTTGAGCATCTGTGCGAGCTCGGGCATCGCCGCATTGCAGTCATAGCTCTGGACTTTGAGAGCAACGTGAATCAGGAGCGCCTGAGAGGATTCCACAGCGGGCTCAAACTCCACGACATCGAACCCGTATCCGGCCTGGAGATTTCACTTGCCACTTCAGAAAAGGAGAACGGCTGCTTCGACTACGGCGCTGAGCTTGACAAGAGCCCGGTAACAGCGCACAGGCGGTTCTCCGAGATCGTCGAACGCCTCATGTTTTCAGACAAACCTCCCACAGCCGTGTTCTGCTTTGATTACCACACCACGCTTCTTCTGATCCAGAGTCTCATGAGGATGGGGTTAACCCCCGGAATGCAGGATCAAGAAACCCGCCCGAAAACGAATAGGATGAGCCAGAATCTGGTTAGGCCAGATGGGCAGATATCGGAGATCACGGAATCCCATCCCAAGATGAACAGGGTGCCCCCGGGTCCCCTTCTGCCCTAACCGCTTTCGCTGTAGTCCTGGCGAGGTCGCATGCAGAGGCCAGACCCAGAATCGCAGTCGGATGGGTTGAACAGGGCGCCAGGCGCCGGATCGGCGCGGCGCAGGAGCGGGAGAGGTCCGCGACTGTGAGAGCAACATTCTCTACACGCACCCTCACGCGACAGAAGTCTTGACTACGCACCATCGTTAGGCCGGTCAGGGTAGTAGAACTCCCTGTGACGCCACGATATCCTCCTGTTTCAACAATGAATCACCTCGGCCAAGCAGCAGCTCAGCGACGGGTGGATATCCCAGCCACGCAGTACAGGCCGCAGTTTTTCCGCAGCTACGTCCGTATTTGGATATTCGCCTCCGCTATGGCACGACTGTTGCATTTCCCTTGTAGTGATGCCGAAAGCAAGGAGGAGCACATCATGTCGATCCAACTCAAAACGGGCAGATCCGCAGTCGATCTCGATATGTCCCGTCTATGTAATCCGCTGGTCTTGACCGGAAAGCATCCCCCCAAGCTCAGCGATCCCCTGGCGGCAGTGGTTGACGCCATGGCTCATCCGATAGGGTCCATGACTCTTCGAGAGGAGGCAAGACGAAAGCGGGCAGAGCGAGCAGTCGTAGTTGTAAACGATGTAACACGGCCCACTCCCAATGGCATTATCCTCCCGCCGATACTGGAGGAGATTGCGGACGCAGGCATAGCCAAGTCCGACGTCACGCTGGTCGTAGCAACAGGCATTCACAGAGGCATCACCCGTGACGAGATGGAGGAAACCCTTGGTTCTGACATCGTTCGGGAGTATCGGGTCGTCAACCATGATTGCGATGACGAGTCCAACCTGTTCTACATGGGCAGGCTCAGCCACGGAACCGAGTTCTATGTCAACAGGATTGTATGTGAAGCCGAGATGCTCATCACTACGGGCGTAATAGGCGTGCATTACTTCGCCGGATTCTCGGGAGGACGAAAGTCCATATTCCCCGGCGTATCCGGCAGAGTCTCCATCGAACACAATCACTCGCTCATGACGTGCGACAATGCAACCGTGGCCGCGCTCGACGGCAATCCGGTGAGCGAAGAGATGGTCGAGGCTGGGCGGAAGGTCGATGTGGGTTTCACAGTCAACGTGGTGGTTGACGCAGCTGGAAGCGTGTGCGCGGTGGTAGCGGGCGACATGGAACAGGCGTGGCTCGACGGCGTGCGTCAGTGTCGTGAGATCTCTGTGACACCCATTGACCACCTGTTTGACGTGGCGATAGCCAGCTCAGGCGGATATCCGAAGGACATCAATGTCTATCAGGCACAGAAAGGCCTAGACAATGCGCAGAGGGCAGTCACGCCCGGCGGCACGATAGTGCTCATAGCAGATTGCACGGAGGGCTTCGGCGAACCTACGTTTGAGAGATGGATGGTCGAGTCATCATCGCTGGACGACATCTTCGCGCGGTTTGCCGAAAGGTTCGAGCTGGGAGGACATAAGGCTTACAGCCTCGCCCGCGTGCTCCGCGAGAAGGAAGTGATCCTGGTGTCCGGGCTGCCGGACAGCACAGTCCGTCAGCTTTTCATGACGCCGGCACACTCTACCGACGAAGCACTGCGGCTTGTCACGGACAAACATGGCGCGGCCTTCTCGTGTGTAGTCATGCCCAACTCCGGAGGCGTCGTGCCTTACCTGGAAAACTAGTCTGCGATGGAGGAGATGTAGAATGGACAAGCTGGACATTGCTGTAGTGCCCGGAGACGGCGTGGGTAGTGAAGTGATGGCCGAAGGACTGAAGGTACTCCGCACTGTTGCACGCATACATGGCGGCCTCGAGTTCCGCCTCCGCGAGTTTCCGTGGGGTTGCGAGCACTACCTGAAGACGGGCAGAATGATGGATGAGAATGGCCTGGATGCGCTGGCAGATCATGACGCCATACTGCTTGGCGCAGTCGGAGCGCCCGGAGTAGTGCCTGACCATGTATCACTATGGGGTCTTCTGCTCCCAATCCGCAAGACATTCGATCAGTACGTGAACCTGCGCCCCATCAAGCTGCTGCAGGGTGTGCCAGGCAGGCTCGTGGGCAAGGGGCCGGAAGATATCGACTTCGTCGTCGTTCGCGAGAACACCGAGGGTGAATACTCGGGGGTCGGCGGCAGGGTCCACATTGGCACTCCATACGAAGTGGCGGTACAGAGCAACATATTCACACGAACAGGCACTGAGCGGATCATGCGGTACGCATTTGACCTGGCCCGCGCCCGCAACAAATCGAAGAGCGTGGTCTCAGTCACCAAGTCGAACGCATGCAACTACAGCATGGTCTTCTGGGACGAGGTCTTTCGCGAGGTGGCCCGCGATTACCCCGACGTAGAGACGCATCAGGTGCACGTTGACGCAGCTTCCATGTACCTTATCACCAAGCCGGAGTGGTTCGACGTCATAGTAGCCACGAATCTATTTGGCGACATACTCACAGACGAAGGCGCAGCCATACAGGGAAGCATCGGCCTGGCCGCAGGCGCTAACCTCAACCCCGAGAGGCGGTACCCGTCCATGTTCGAGCCCATACACGGCTCGGCTCCAGACATAGCCGGCAGAGGCATAGCCAATCCAATCGCAATGATCTGGTCTGTATCAATGATGCTAGACTTCCTCGGCCATCCCGAACTGGGCAAGCTAGTCATGCAAGCGATCGAATGCACTCTCAGCGACTGCAAAGCGCCGAGGCCGACCGATCTGGGCGGCACGGCATCTACGTCACAGGTGGGCGATGCCGTGTGTGAGCGCCTCCTTGCACTCAAGTAGACAAGGCCTCCTGCCTGCCGCGTCGCGTCGCCATGCGAGGCGCCACACGATGCCGGATCCCAGATACAATACAGCCGGGCGAACAGGGTCACCCCTCGCCCGGCTGTATTGATGAGAAATCTAGACGATGACTAGAACAGAATCCCCCTGGGAAGCGGAACTTCGAGCAAGGTACTGAATGCTACGTAGAAGAGCGCCAGCTCGATGGCGACGCCCGCAAGCGACACGAAGAACGACTTCGCATTCCTCACCGACGGGTCGATGACCAGCATCAGCAATCCAAAGACCGCCACACTGGTAACATAGAACCCCAGCCAGGGCATGATCGCGATCCAAACAGCCATCAATGCCACTACAATGGCGACGGTTCCAAGGTTCGGGGCCTGTATGTCGTGTTTGCCGGCTTCGCGCCGGATCAACGTCAACACCAACAGCACAACGGCCGCTGCCACAAGCGCCACAATCACAGCACGCGGGAAGACGATGCCGAAATATGTTAGGTGTTTCATCTGCGGCCACAGTATTGCCGCTATTACAAGCATCAATATGGAGGCCACTACGTTACTGTTACGCACCTGTCCCGACCTCCTTTGCGCGACGCTTACGTACCTGCGCAGAGATAATCGGCCATACAAGCGAGAACACCGACATCGCCAGGAGCAGCAGAGATACCGGGCGCGTGAAGAATAGCCGCCAGCCCATGCCGGACGCGCGGCCCATCAGTAGGCCCTGCACCAGACCTGCCTCCGCAAGCGGCCCGAGGATCAAACCGAGCACTACGGGAGCCGGATCGACCTTCAGCATCTTCAGCATGAACCCTATCACGCCGCATATGAGCATGACCCATACGTCCATGATGTTGTTCCTGATGGCATATGATCCGATTATGCTGAGGAACATGATGGATGGAGCCAGGATCCGTATGGAGAGCTTCGACACCAGTTTGTGAAGGGCCGTTCCCAACAACAGACCCACGGGCAGCATCATTAGCGTGGCTACGAACAGTGAGAAGATGAACCCGTAGGTGACATCGGCAAACCGGGTAAACAGCTCCGCCCCCGGGCGAAGCCCGTGGATGAGCAAGCCTGCGTATATCACCGCATCGACCGGGGTGCCCGGGACTCCCAGCGTAAGTAGGGGAATCAGCCCGCCGCCCACGGTCGCATTGTTTGCAGTCTCTGTAGCGATCACGCCGTCGATGATGCCGGTACCGAACTTCTCGGGATGCTTCGACGACCTCATAGCCTCGTTATACGCGACCAAGTTGGCTATGCTGCCGCCGGCGCCGGGGATGATGCCCACAACCGTGCCGATGACACTTGAGGTGAGAAGGTTCATCGGCTGGGCCAGCACCTGCCGGAAGGTTGTGCCGAACACACCCTTGGACTGCTTGACATCGACCGTCTCATAGGTACGCGATCCGTCGAGGATCATGCTGAGCACCTCAGGAAGACAGAACAGACCTATCAGGGTTCCTACTAGCTCTACCCCGCCCTGCAGAGCAGGGGTGTGGAACGTGAACCTCACGTCTCCTCCGATCGGCGCTATCCCTATAGTGCTGATAAGAAGACCGAGCAGTCCGCCCATTATGCCCTTGATGAGAGACTTCGAGCACAGCGTGGCAATGATGGTCAATCCGAATATGGCCACCCAGAAGTACTCAGGCGGGCCGAACTTCAGTGCCACGTTAGCAAGGGGAGGCGCCAAAAAGGCTAACGCCGCGACGCCAAACAGGCCTCCCAGGACAGATGCTACTGTTGCCACGATGATCGCCTGCTGGCCACGTCCCTGCCGGGCCATGGGATAGCCGTCGAAACACGTGCCTATCGACGAAGGCGTGCCCGGCGTGTTGATGAGAATCGCTGAGAAGCACCCTCCGTATATGGCAGACATGTAGATGGCACCAAGCAGCGCAAGGCCGCTAATGGCCGGCATTGAGAACGTGAACGGCACCAGCAGCGCGACGGCCATTGTCGCTGAGATCCCCGGAAGCGCTCCCGCCACAAGACCAATTACGGTTCCTCCGAGCATCAGGAGAAGTACGCCTGGACTAAGTATTTGAAGTATCCCTGTGAGAGCCGTATTCATGCTCCACCCTCCAGTCCCGCCGTAGCCTGTAGCCGTGATCGGGGCCAGGCCGTTGTCGTCCTGGCCCCGACGGCGAGTTTGCTCACAGGTGCTGTCTTATTGCTTTATATCCATATCCTTTAGCAGATCGGTGTAGTACGCTTTTCTGGTCTGGATGAACTTCGTGTACTCTGCGGGACCCATGAACTCGAGGTCGAAGGCGAGTTCGGCCATCTTCTTGGCGAATTCAGGATTCTTGTTGACCTTTTCGAATGCGTCGGCAATGATCTTCACGATATTCTCAGGCGTGTTCGGCGGTACCGACACTCCGCGGTAGGCGCCCTCCACAATATCGTAGCCGAGTTCTTGGAAGGTCGGGGCATCCGGGAACACAGCCGAGCGCTTCGGCGCTGCTACAGCCAGGATTCTGAACTTATCGAGCTGCTGAGCTGCCATCGTGGTGTAGGTCATCAGGCCCGTTACGTGCCCGCCCAGAAGCGCCGGGGTGGCTGACCCGGACCCAGTGAAGGGTATGTAGGTCAGTTTGACTCCTGCTGCCTTCTCAAGCTCGATTGTGCCCAGGTGGTTCGCGGTCCAGCTACCGCTGCCGCCCAGTGTGACGGCGCCGGGGTTCTTCTTGGCAAATGCAATGAAATCGTCCAGCGTCTTGAAAGGACTGTCCTTCTTGACCACAAGGGCGCAGGGAGTGCTCTCAAAGCAATAGACCCTCTTCAGCTGCTCAGTTGTGTAGCCTGCGTCACCGCGCTGCATCGGCTGAAGAATGGTGTGCGGAAGATTGTCGCCTGCTATCGTGTATCCATCGGGCTTAGACCTGATTAGCTCCGACCAACCCACCGCGCCGCCGCCGCCCACCTTGTAGGTTATGACGACTTTGGCCTTCAGGACTTCCTCTAGATACTTCTGCTGAAGCCTGGCCGTGATGTCGGATTCGCCGCCCGGATCGAAACAGATCATGTAGGTAATTGGCTTCTCAGGGAAGCCCGCGGCCGCAACCACCTGCCCAAACATCAGAGCAACCAGACTTAGGATCGCGACGGGTGCAAGAACTCGTGGCAGTCTCATGGGGTTTTCCTACCTCCTTCATAATCGGTTCCCGACCTAAACACAAAGACAGGTCGTCCCGCAAGGGCCGACACAACCCTTTCAGCTAACCAATGCAAGTGACATGCCAGTCGGCCTCGGGCAGGACAATGCATCGGCAACAGCCGGAACGCAGTGATCTCGTGCACTCGCGTGCAGACTATGTTACAGCAATGTTACGAAGATGAAACGCGACGCTAACGTTCGGGTGTAGCATGATCTCTGAGCTTTCGCCATAGAGTCACCCGGCTGATACCGAGTCGCTCCGCGGCGACGGTTCTGTTTCCTCCACATTCCTCCAGCACACGTGCGATTCGATCGAACTCATGACTGCGGACTGAGGAGCGAAGAACCTCGCGCACGGGCAGAGGATTAGCATGGGCGCCCATTGCGTGCTTCACTTCTGTGGCTGATACCGCGGGGCTTGTGCCAGATACGATGATCCTCTGTACCACATTTCGAAGCTCTCTGACATTGCCTGACCACTCATGCGCGGACATCACTGCAAGGGCAGCCGGCGTGAATCGTCGCGGTTCGAGCCCTGACTGGGCGCAGCATGTGTCCATCAAGTGTTGCGCTATGATGGGAACATCCTCCGCGCGTTCACGGAGTGGGGGCAGCGCCAATCGCAGAACATCCAGGCGGTAGAAAAGGTCCGGCAGAAAGCCGCCGTCATCAACGAGAGTGCGTATATCACGGTTGGTCGCAGCCACTAGGCGTACATCCAGCGATACCAAGCGATCGTCCCCGACGCGCATGATCCGCCTGTCCTCCAGCACGCGGAGGAATCTCTGCTGAGCAGATAGCGGCATCGCAGCAATTTCGTCAAGGAATATGGTGCCACCGTCGGCCTGCTCGAACAGGCCGGCTTTGCCCCCTCGTCGCGCTCCAGTGAAGGCACCTTCTGCGTACCCAAAGAGCTCGCTCTCAAGCAGCGTCTCAGGCAGCGCGGCACAGTTCACCGTCACAAACGGCCCATTACTTCGGGCGCTGGCATTGTGTATGCTCTGGGCGAACAACTCCTTGCCGGTGCCCGTCTCACCCATCAGCAAGATGTTGAAGTCGCACGAAGCATATGACTTTGCGGTACCAATCGCGCGTTGGATGGCTCTACTGCACCCCATTATGTCGTCGAACGTATACCGAGCCGCAGATGACCAGCTAGCCTGGCGTTTTCTCCCGTCGACCGACCGAGTATGCGCTTCTTTGGCTCTGGGAGCCACAACCACAGATCCGATCTCCTCGCCTTCCACAATGGCAGCGTAACTCACTGCACCAGGCCCGAGGTAAATGGGCATGTCGCCGCCTGCAACCCCTACTCTGGCCGCCTGAGCCGTGGTTTGCCCGCACACGTGTTTGCCCACAGCGTCCCGCCGGCTCACACCAGTGAGTTGTTCCGCGGCGCGGTTAAGCTCGACGGCCCGTCCGTCCCGATCCACGACTAGTATGCCATCGCTAGCAGCGTCGATGGCCTGGCGGAGTACTGCAATGCGTCGCTGGAGAACCCGGGTCTTCCCGACCACATTGACGGCTTCGGAGAAGGCGAGCTGAAGGCTGTCTTCGCAAGACTCAATGAGAACGCCAGGCAATCCCGCGGCGGCCGCATGGGTTACACCACATACTCCCCCCACAATTACGCCGATGCCGTCTTCCACAGCATCTGCAATGCACGCAGCTGCCTGAGATTCGGACAATATGGGCATGTCGACGATCTGGGCGTCTAGAATGTCACTGAGAGTCGCAATATCAGGTGGGAGGGTGTTGGCAAACCTGATGATCCCCACATGTCGGCTGATCCGTACGGCCTGACGCAGGGCACGCACCAGCTCGTTGGAGATGAAAGGTATGTTAACGACCGGAACACACACGTCAGATGCCTGGGTAATCAGCAGGGCAGTTCCGCCCCTACTCACAACCACCCGAGCTCCATGCTCCGAAGCATCACGCGCAGCATCCAGGCCTTCCTGAAGATTGCCGTCCACAATGGAAATGGACGAACCGAATTGGCCGGCAATCCGCCTGGCCATGTCGGCCATCTCCCTGTAGGGGGCAATCACCACAATATCAGCCATTGCGACGTCTCCCTCGGCATCGTCGTAGGGCGCCGGCGTACCGCCTTCATACCTCGTTACCGGCCAAAACGAGACTGCAAAGACTAATGTGTGTGTTGGTGCATCAAGAGATCGATGTGTACAGCGGATCTTGAATCAGTATTCAACGGCGACAGACGTTTCCCTTTGGTAGAATCATTCACAAGAGGTTTACAGCAACTTGCACCGCCCAGAAGACTAGCCCCAGCAGAAGGCCCGCTCCGCCCGGCCCCCACAACATCCGCCAGCTCGATCTGACGTCAGCTTTCAGGTACTGGACGGTCGAGATGAAGCAGACGTGGGCCGGCGACAGGAGATAGCCGCTCGACGCGGCCATGTATAAGGCGACCACAAGCCCGGCAGGGTTCGGAAGGCCGGATAGGAGGGGAACTAGCAGCGGGCCCGCTATGCCAACGGCGGGCAGATGAGATCCGATGATGAAGGCAGATAGGAAGGGCAGGGCAAAGCCGAATACGAACAGCGATAACACGCTCACCGAATAGCCTGTGCCGACAGTCGTCGAGGCAAGAACCTGCGAGTTGACGATTGTTCTTCCAAAGAAGACCGTGCCCGCAACTGTTCCGACGACCTGCCAGTCAATGCCACAGATGGCGCCCTCACGAAACCTGCGAAGAACCTCCCTCGGATAAGGCCCGTCCGAAGGCGCAGCTAGCAGGGCCGTCAATGCTCCGAGGGCTGTGGCGATGGAGAAGTTCATGGACGTTCCCACCCCGAACAGCAACACAACAAGGATAGGACTGGCCGCCAGCAGAATCGACCATACGGGATGCGCCGATATCGCTGCCCCAAATCCGGTGGCAGACTCGTTACCGGCAGTGACGCCTGCGCCTACACTCACCTTGGCGCTGCTGCAGCCAGAACAACCGCACGATCCAGTGTTCGCCTCTTCTGAATCCGAGGGCCCTATACGGAACACCCTTCGCGCCGTCAGTGCGAAAACAACCAGAGCCGCAATGGCCCCGGGCAACACAAAGGCTCTGTAGGGAACGCCGGAGATCTGCTGAATCATGAGCAGAGGTGCATAGATGGGGTATATGTAGTACCAGCCGTGGCGGAACATGACATTCGTGGTCACTCGCTGCTCCCTGCTCATGCCCAGGCTCCTGCCCACAGAATCCACAAGTGGCGCCGAGAACACCGAAGACCCGGGCACGCTCAATAGGCCCACAAGCGAGGGCAACGTGAAGGCCACAACCCGCGCATCCCGGATCACCCGACCGATGCCCCGCGTAATACCATCGAGAGCGCCCGACACATTCATTATGTTGCCAATCATAGTGATGAAGGCGATCGACACGAGCAGCGTAAGGCCAGCGGGCTCCACCACCGTTTCCCTAAGCGAAGCAGTGAGAACCGCAAGGCCTCCACCGCTGGTTGCCGCCACAATCAACCCGGCCACAGCGGCGGCGATCCCGACGTTCACCTTGTAGCGGACAGCGGCGAGTATAAGGAGAGTTCCTGCGGCAAGGCCTAGATATGACAATACAACCAGGCTCCTTCGCTATTACCTCGATCGGCTCACGGCGCCGAGCATAGTCGGCGCGACAGCTCTCGCGCCTTCCTCGCCACAGCGGTCTCGTCGATATTGACAAGCCGACCATCTTTCACGACGATCTTGCCTGCAACGATGGCGTAGTCTACAGGCCTGCAGAGGCCGATGGTGGCCAGTGCGGATGCGGGGTCGAAGTCAGCTCCTACCCACTCAAGGGTATCGGCCGTCACCAGGAACATGTCGGCGGCTTTCCCTTCCTCTATGGAGCCCAGCTCGGGTCGCCCGATCAACCGGGCGCCGCCGTTTGTGGCGAGGTCCAGGATATCCGCAGGCGTCGGAGCCTGGTTGCCCATTGCTAGCCTGTGAAGGAGACACGCGGTCCTGATCTCGGCCAGCATGTTGGAGCAGTCATTGCTCGCACTGCCGTCTACCGCCAGCCCAACAGGCACACCGGTCTGCAGTAGTCTCTCTACCATGGCCCGGCCTGAACACAGCTTCTGGTTGGAGGTTGGGCAGTGCGCCACACCGGTCTGGGTCTCTGCCAGCAGCCTGATCTCCTCGTCGCTGAAGTGAACGCCGTGGGCGTACCATACGTCCGACCCGAGCCACCCCAGCGACTCCATGTATGCCAGCGGGCGCATGCCCACCGCTTCGATACAGAAACGCTCCTCATCCAGCGTCTCCGCCAGGTGGGTGTGCAGGCGAACCCCATACTCACGTGCAAGCTCGGCAGTCTGTTTCAGAAGATCGGCGGAGACCGAAAATGGGGAGCATGGGGCCAGCGCGATCTGGCACATCGAGCCCGGATCGGGGTCATGGTAGCACTCGATCAGGCGTTGAGAGTCTCGAAGGATCTCGTCGGTGGTCTGCACCACATCATCCGGAGGCAGGCCGCCGCTGCTCTCGCCCAGCGACATGCTGCCGCGGCAGGGATGGAACCTCATGCCCAGCTCTGCCGCGGCTTCGATCTGGCGGTCGATCAGCGTCGACTCCGCCTGCCTGGGAAAGACGTAGTGGTGGTCCACTGACGTCGTGCATCCGTATTTCAGCAGCTCACCCAGCCCCGTCAGCGTGCTGTAGTACACCATTTCCGGGGTCAGCCCGCGCCATATCCGATACAGCGCTCGGAGCCAATCGAACAGCTCCAGGTTCTGTACGCCGGGGAGATTACGCGTGAAGGTCTGGTACAGGTGGTGGTGAGTGTTGATGAGACCAGGGTACACATACATCCCCGATGCCCAAATGACGTCATCGGCGACAACGTCGAGGTCATGCCCGATCCTGGAGATGATCCCGTCCTCACAGTGAATGTCCACAGAATGCGACACCTCGCGAGTCTCATTCATGGAGACTAGCGCTTCGGCATTCTTGATGAGGAGGGTTGTCATGCAGCGCTCACCTCCTTGTATGTCGGCCTCTCACTCACCCTTTGAGCGCCCCCACGGTGAGCCCGGTTAGGAAGTATCGCTGGAATATCAGGAACACGATGGTTATTGGTATCGCGGCATAGGTGGCGCCCGCCATGAGCAAGCCGAAGGCCATGGGCACTTCCTCCTGCAACATGGCCAGGCCTACCTGAAGTGTCCGCATCTGCGACGAGTTCGTGATGACAAGCGGCCACAGAAAGTCGTTCCACTCGCTCACGAAGGTGAATATCCCCAGCACCGCCAGGGCCGGCTTGGAGAGCGGCAGCACCAGACGGGTGTATATGCCGAACTCCGATGCCCCGTCGATCTTGCCCGCGTCGATGATCTCCCCGGGAAGTGTTTGCATGAACTGCTTCATGAGGAACACTCCGAAGGGCGCAGCTATGGACGGCAGTATCAGTCCCCAGTATGTATTGATGAACCGTAGCTTCGACATCAGGATATACCGCGGTATGAGCGTGACCTGCCCCGGTATCATCATTGATCCCACGTACAGCCAGAACAGGACGTTCCGCCCGGCGAACTCCTTCTTTGCAAAAGCGTAGCCGGCGAGCGACGCCACAAACAGCTGCGCGCCTGTGACCGCTGTGGCTACGATGGCGCTGTTCAGAGTCCAGCGCCCCAGGAGCTGGCGAGCTAATAGGTCTCTGAAGTTGGCCAGGCTGAGCGGCTTAGGGAGCCACTCCGGAGGCATCTTCATGACCAGCGTGGGCTGTTTGAAGGCAGTGACGACCATCCAGTAGAGCGGCATCAATGACATGACGGCCAGGGCAGCAACGATGGCGATCGCGATCGCGTCCCCCGCCCGCACTTTCTTGATTCCGGCGCGCCCGGGCGCGGGTCCCGGCGCCACGCCAGCCTGCAAAGAGGTGAGCATCAGTACTCCACCTCCTGCCCCAAGAACCTGAACTGCACGATCGCCAGCGCGAACACGATTGCGAACAACACGACCGCCTGCGCTGAAGCCAAGCCGAACCTGAACTGCTTGAACGCTGTGTCGTAAATGAGATACACCAACGTCATCGTGGAGAACTGCGGACCGCCCTGTGTCATGAGGTACACGTTCGTGAACACCTGAAAGCTGGATATGGTGCCTGTGACCAAGAGGTAGAGTATCGTGGGGCGCAGGAGCGGTATTGTGACCTTGAAGAAAGCCTGCGTCTTGGTGGCTCCGTCGAGGTATGCAGCTTCATACAGGTGATACGGAATGCTGCCCATGGCGGCAGTTATCAACACGATAGACGATCCGCCGCCCATCACAACCTGCATGAGGATTATCGACAGCAGCGCGGTACGCACGTCTCCCAGCCACGCGTGGGGCGCGAATCCCAGAAGCTCCATGATGTAATTGAGCAGACCGAAAGGCGGGTTGAATATCCAAAGCCACACCATGGATATGATCACCGACGACGTCACGTGAGGAAGGTAGAACGCCCCCTTGAAGAAGGTCTGAATGGGCTTGGCAAGGGGAAATATCAGCGCAGATATTATGAGCGCCTTGCCAAGCCACAGCGGTACTATCCCGAGAGTGTAAAGCGCCGTGTTTCGTAGAGACAGCCAGAAGATGGAGTCGTGCAGTATCTCCCTATAGTTCTGCAACCCCACCCATTCCCGGTTGAACACCTGATAATCAAGGAGGCTGAGGTAGCCCCCCCATACCACCGGTATGAGGAAGAACACCGCGAAGAGCGCGAAGCTCGGCGCGATGAAGGCATAACCCCAGCGATCCTTGTAGAGCCTTCGCATCACCGTCTGCACGTATACCAGCCCCGCTTACTTCTTAAACAGGATCTTGTTCGCCTCGCGAGCGAAATCGTCCAGCGCCTGCTTGGGGGTTTTCGTCCGCCCCAGGGCCGCTTCGAACATGGCCTGCAAGTGCTTGTCTATTGGGTCGGTCGTGATGTCGGTACCGAAATACGGAACGCCATAGTCCAGCGCACGCGTGTACACGTCTACCTCTTTTTCGAACGTTGAGCCCTTGTAAAGGTCCTTGTTCACCGACTTGCGGGCAGTGACGTAGAGCAGCGACTTGAGCAGCGTCATGTTGTCTTTACTTGTCAGAAAACGCGCAAAGTCCATGACGACCTTCTTCTTCTCGGCATCGCGCTGCTTAAACACGACGAAACCGCCGCTCGTATGGTGTGCTATGGGCCCGATCTCCGCCAGATGAGGATACTGGGTGATATGTACCGGGAACGCCTCTTTGAGCTGGCCGTCCTTGACGTATCTATCGATGCGGCCAATCTCGTAGGGGCCACCGTAGCCCATCGCGGTCTTGCCCTGGTGGAACATATTTATGGAATCGTATATCCCCATGCCGGCCGCGCCTTCGGGGGCTACCTTGTACTTGTATATCGCGTCCACAACGAACTGGAGCGCCCGGACGCCCTCGGGGCTGTTGAGCACGACTTCCGTCTGGTCCGCGTTGAATAGGCGGGCGCCGAACACGTGCATCCACCCCATCATGACCAGCAGTTCCTTGGCGGGGAAGCTGAGCGCGTAAACATCAGTCTTGCCATCGCCGTCGCGATCGAAGGTAAGCTTCTGGGCGACCTGCATAAACTCGTCAACAGTCCAGCCCCGCTCAGGCGGCGCCGGAATGCCCACGCCCCGCTCTTTGAAAATGGCGGGGTTGATCAGGAGCGTCGACCCCATGCCATTGTTGCTGTTGTTCCACGGGAACAAGTAGTAGCGACCGCCGACCCTGCCTACGTCCAGGGCGTACTGATAGAAGTCCTGCTTATCCTCTGCTGTAAGGTAGTCGTCGATCGGCTCCAGCAGGCCCTGCCTGGCCCATTCGCGCTTGAAGCCGATGGGTCGCAGTACATCGGGCGGGTTTCCTGCCAGAATCGCCGCTGCGATCTTCTGGTCGAATCCAGTGTTGGTGACTACTTCGTACTTCACAGTCACGCCGGGGTTAAGCCTCATGAACTCCTCACTTGCCCACTTGGGGAAATCCTCAGCCGTGGGCGCCTTGTCGTCAGGAAAACCGGGCGGCGCAATCCTCCATGGGTTGATCCACCAGGTGATCGTGATCGGCTTGGACGGAGCAGCAGCCATAGTCGCAGGCAGATGGCCTCCGACAGCGATCATGAAGGCAATGCCGATGACGATGAGCATGCGTCTGGACACTTGTGACCCCCTCCTTTGGACGTATTGTGTGAACGGGTCGCTGGTAGGCAGGACTACACACTCGTAGCGCGAATCACATTCCAGTAATGCAGCGCGCTGCTCGCTGTTGCAGGCACAGTCCTGCGCAGCCTCGTCCACTTCTATTTCGGCGATGGGGCTCTAGTTCCTTCTGTCAGGGGTGGTAACTCTGGACGCTCTAGTAACCTTTGATCTCGACGGAGTACTCATGCAGAATCCATTCCGGCGGGGCGTGTTCCCGCACGTAGTTCGGACGCTGGAGCCGTACGCCTTACACATAGCTGCCGGCGAGACGGACGTGGACCCAGAAAGACTTGTACTTCAGCTCATCGTGGACGAAGCAAGGCAGAGGTTGCTTTCGGGACGCATGGTAGAGGCTTATGACTGGGACGACATCGTAGCGCGCGTCGCCCTGGACCTGGCCTTTCGGGCCGGCGCCCGGAAAGCGCAGAGCGTGGCACCGGCTGCAGCGCCCTCCGCCTCCGGCGTGCCGTCCGACCCACTCCCGAACATGCCCTCCGAAATCCCCAGTTTCGACATCGCCGCACTAGTGCGCCACTACTCTACAGTGCCGGGCATGATCGCGCGCCTCGAAGGAGCGTACGAGGCGCTGGACGAGCTAAAAAGCGCAGGCTACACGCTGGCTGTCGTCACCAACGGCTACCTGAAGTACCAGGCGCCCGTGCTGGATGCCCTGGGGCTCATCGACTTCTTCAGCGCGATCACCACGCCCGAGCAGGTCGGCGCAGCCAAGCCCATGCCCGGCATATTCCACATGGCGTGGGCCGGATTGAGGGACGGACAGAACCCGCCGATACACGTCGGAGACGATATCATACACGACGCGTGGGGAGCCAAAATGGCGGGGGGCTACTCCATCTGGCTGCGGCGCGACATCCCGCACAGCCTGCGCGGCCTGCTCCCTGAAGACAGGCCTCGCGCCACGGACTTTGCCTCGATCCGGGACGCTTCGTTCAGATCCACCATGGCCGCCGATGCCTTCGGCGCATCTCCAGGCGACTGCCAGCCAGACGCGCTCATATGCACCCTGGGCGAGCTGCCCGCGTTGCTTTCGCGGCTCAAGACTCGCGGCGGAATGCGAGCGCAGATGCACTTCGGCAATCGAAACCTTTAGAGGAAATACTGCAGGTGGCGCGAAGTATGCAATGGCTCGCAGATCGCGCACGGAATTCACAGAGCTGGGCAGGATGTTAACATGGGGTATGTGATCGTAGGCGCCCTGGTGCTATCTGGAATCATCCAGTTGAGCATCGGCATCTACGTGATGGTTCAGAGCAAGAAGGGCAGGAACCTGTGGTTCTCCTACCTCGCCATCGCTGCGTCGGTGTACTCGTTCGGCTACGCCCTCGAGCTCACCGCTCAGACAATAAGCGAAGCCCTCGCATATATGAGAATCGAGTACTTGGGCATAGCTTTCCTGCCCACATTCGGGTTACTCACCGCCCTCGAATACGCAGGCAATCGCTGGCGCCCAAGCAGCAGACCGGCAATCGCGATGTTCGCATGCTCTGCTCTCACGCTGATCGGCATGTACACCACCGGGCTCCACCGCCTGTACTATGCCGACCTCCAGCTCGCCAGAGCCGGGGCGCTGACGATAATCCAGATCACGCACGGTCCATGGTACACCGCCACCAAGACATACGCGAACCTGGCCCTCCTTGCCGGCGCTGCCGCAGTAGGCCGGTCCATGATCACTGCTCCGCCTGACCTCAAGCCCGGACATTGGCTCTTCCTAGCGGGTTTCGCGTTGATGGGCATGAGCAGCAACGCATATGCTGCAGGGTTGAGCCCCTATGGTGTGGACCTCACACCGTATGGGTTCATGGCCATGAATGTGCTTTTCCTCATAGGGCTGAGCCCCGGTCAAGTGTTTGACCTGGTGTCGGTGGCGAAGAGTCGGGTCTTCGACGGCATGGATGACATCGTCGTGATCATCGATGGTAGCAACCGGGTTGCCGACTACAACCCAGCCCTCCACCGAATCGTGCCGGAACGAGGCAGAGACTATGCCGGCGAGCTTCTCCCCATGGTCTTCGAAAGGTACCCGGAGATTGCGGAATTCGCCACAGCGAATCGGGATGACCAAGCCGACATTGCGCTGAGCGACGGCACAGACCGCGTGTTCAGGGCCCAGATCCGCACCGTAGGGCAGGATCGTAAGCGTGGGGGCACACGCATGCTCGCCAAGTACCTCACCATGACCAACATCACCAAAGAGATGACCATGGTTCGAACCATGAAAGACCTTGCTGATCTCGATGCACTGACCGGCATCGCCAATCGCAGGTCCTTCTATGATCAGATAGAGCAGTTGACCGGCGGGCAACGAGCAGGCGGTCCCGTGTGTGTGATCATGCTGGATATCGATCACTTCAAAGCCGTGAACGACACCTACGGGCACCGAGCCGGCGACATGGTGCTTCAGAGAATCGCATCATTGCTCAGCCAGAACACACGCGCCCAGGATATCCTCGCACGGTATGGAGGAGAGGAGTTCATCATGGCCATTCCCGGCACTGACGCAGACGATGCTCTGGCGTTGGCGGAGAGGCTTCGCGCCAGCATCAATGCCTTCGAGGAGACCTACGAAGGACAGCTGATCAAAGTCACAGCCAGCTTTGGCATCGCATGTGATACCATGGGCCCCGGCTTTGACATGGAGTCTCTCATCAAAGACGCCGACACTGCGCTCTACCAGGCCAAGAGCTTGGGCCGAGACACAGTCGTCAGCCACTGATCATCACTGCCGATCAACCAGCACAACCAGGGCATTACTGAGCGTGCGTCCCGGTTTAGTCAGGTATCTTCCTCCGTACACCAATCCTGAGGATGCTCCGCCGTCAAGGTTCATCGCCTCAACCGCGCCCATTGCGTGCATCACCTCGGCAAACTGGGCCATAGTCGCCGCGGCGCAGGTGACCATCAGGAGGTTTCCATCCTTAGTCAACGCAAGACCACTGCGCGCCGAAGATTGGGAGAGGATCTTGGCCTCGGTAAACCCCTCCGCCTTGGCCGACTCCGCGGAATAGCTCACTCTTCCACCCGACACCAACTTGGGGCCTGCCCCAAGGCCCTCGCTGACACGTCCCCAGAACCCAGTCCTGTCACTGCCGTCCGACATCAGGACCTTGTACTCGGCGGCGGCGCCTACCGCGAAGCGTGCAGAGAGCCCTTCTTCACTTCCCTGGAAGTTGATGACGTACCCGTCCTCGGGGATCTCATGCTCGCCACGGCCGACCGCAGTGACGACACCATCTCTGACCACCACTGACACTCCTGCCGCCGTTCCAGTCCGACTTCCTCGCGCCGGTGTGAAAATCCCCGCATAATTCTGGGATGTGGGCGTCCGGTTGATCCAGTACGAATACCAATTCCCCGGCCACGCCCACAGGCCGTTAGTTGCGCCAACAATCTTGAACCGTGCAGGTTCCATCCTCACTTCGTTTCCGTCCGCAACCGCGAACACCGTTCCAGTAGCTCCACGGTGAACAAACTCGCCGGCTCGAATCAGCGTTCCAACAGGATCCTTGTAGGGCCCGTCGACGTATGCGTTGAAGAAAGTTCCGTTAACCGCTGCCTGTGCGCCCACCCGCGCCGCCATGGAAAGAAGGTCTTCAGTCCCGCCCACCCTGTCCTGCCCCAGAACTACACGAAGACTGACCCTGGGATCGCCCAAGTCCACCCGGACGTAGCTCACCTGGAAAGCCTTAGCCCCAACCTTCACGCTCTGCGATCCGGATACGATGCTGCCGGCATCCGCAGTCGGGGCTGCGCACTCCGCTCCGGCCCCGCCCAGCATGAGAAAGACTAGTAGCGCCGCCACAACTGCATAAGCCTTTTGCCTGCCCATGGATGCGTATCTCGTCATCCTGCACAGACCTCCAAAATGCCCGGGACTTTGCGCCCGCAGCACCCGCAACTCCACCTGTTCGCCCATTACGAAGGTGTTTCGACCTTGGCCCCGGTCGCACCTTCATCCCGAACGGGTGCGAGCTCGCCTCCAGTGCTAAGGAAGGAAATCAGTTGGAGGCACAGTCTGATGGAAAATTTTAGGCTGTTCATATTATGAACGCATTCCCGGCGATCCGTTCATTTTCGTGACAATACCTGATGCATACAGGAACTCCTCAGCCAGAGTGGAAACAGCAACCACATAGATCCCGCTATGCGATGCAACCTTTTCTCACCTAACCGTCTCTTAAGGATCGGGAGGGCGAGGACTGGTGTTGACGGCTGCGAAGGAGTTAACGATCGGGATGCACTGTTGCGGGCTGCGTCCCTTCTGCTGTGCGATAGGCATCTGGCAGAAGATGCAGTACAGGAGACGTTACTTGCCACGGTAACCCGCATCGGGCAGTTTCGCGGAGAGTCGTCACTGTACTCGTGGATGTATGCCATCATGCTGAGATGGTGCCGCCGGCAACAGAGTCGCCGCAAGATCGATAGCAGCTTGAGCCTGATGCCGTCTGACGAGTTGGCCGAATTTGCCGGCGACGACGCTTCGGTTGAGGCCAGGTGGGAGAGCGCACAGCGAACCCTCCGCGTAAGTCGCGCAGTGGGCGACCTTCCACAGGCCTATCGTGAAGTGGTCGTGCTGTTCTACCAGGAGGACTTCTCCGTCGCAGAGATATCGCGCATGATCGGCAAACCGGAAGGCACAATCAAGAGTCTCTTACATAGGGCTAGGCGCAAGTTGGCAGAGGCCCTTGAGGGGGATGAACTATGACCGATAACGAGTTGAAAAGGACATTGCAGGATGGGATGAGGCAAGTGGCCTTCTCCGACGACGAAAAGCACCGTCTTGCCGCTCAGCTCAAGCAAGCGATGCGCGCAGGCAAGGCCGCACCGGCGGCGGCGCCCGCACCCGCGCCCGCGCTGCGCTGGCAGGCGTTCGCAGAACGAGCAGCGGCCTTCTGGAACGGAACCACCGAGATCTCGCTTCCCGCAGCTACGGCAGCGCTGATATTGATCGGACTGGGCATGTGGAGTTCATTGAGTCCCCTTCTCTTGGTGGACCAGAACACAGCCGCGCTGCTTATACAGGCGTCAACTGAAAACGCAAGAGCGATCAACCAGGGGGTGAGTTTGCTATGAGCGAATACAAGATAAGGGTGAAGAACAAACACCTGATCATCGTGGTCGCACTGGTTCTTTGCTCGATGGGCCTGGTGAGGGCTGCTGGTGACACCTATCTGTTCAAGACCGCCGAGGCCGCGCGGCAGAGCAATGATCCGGTGAAGGCCCTCGCATACTACGACCGTTTCATCTCCGAATACCCAAACAGCGAGAGCGTCCCGGCCGCTCTCTACTGGTCGGCGTCTATCCTGCCTGACAGCCATAGCTTCAGGGCTGTGATATTCCCGAGTTCCCGATCGACTACGCATACCGACAGCGTACTCGCCGAAATGCCCGAGGGAGCCCTATCCAGGCAAGAAAGACTGCGCAGGGTGTTCACCGACTACCCCGACCACTGGGCTGCTCCTCACGCCCTCAGCCAGTTCGCCGAGGGGCTATATCACTCTGGCGATCCCAAGACTGAGGAGTTCCTGCTCAAGGCCGTGCGCGACCCACGGGGCGGCGATCAGGTCAATGCGGCATTCCTTCTAGTTGATATGTACATTGCGCAAGGTAGATTGGGCGATGCTCTGAGCATGCTGGAGTACTGCGCACGCGAGGCGCCCACATCCTATGCAGAGCAGCGGCAGATGAAAAAGGGCGATATACTGGCCGCGATTGGCGAGTACGAGGCGGCAGAAGCAGCATATGAGGAGACGCTCAGTGTGTTTGAGGGCACTGTGAGTCGCTGGCATGAGAATGCTGCTGAGCGCGACGGTACCGGCCCCTCGCCCGGGGATGTTGAATCCACTCGGCAGTACTACCGTGAGCAAGTGGACGCCAAACTTGCGGGCCTCAGAAGCCTGGCGGACGCGGGCGATGCAGCCAGGGGGATGGGGATTGTGGAAGGAACGGTGCTCCTGGCCGGGCATCCGCTTTCGGGAGCGAGGATACTCGTCCAGGAAGTCAACGAAGAGTCCAGGTTCTCCACCGACTACTGCAACATGCCATGGCAGGCAGTGGGCGACGACGGTGGATTCCGCTTCGAGCTGCCTTCGGGGCGCATGTATGAGGTCGGGATCGCGTTGAGCGACGAGATCGCCGGGAAGGTAGAAGGGCAGCATCTTCAGATGGTCGGAGCCAGGTTCGCCCTCGGGCCCGGCGAGACGAAGCAGGTGGAACTGCGTTTCGTGGAACCGGTGAAGGTCGATGAGCCGTCACACGGTTTCACATGCGACGGAAAGCCGTTCTCCATAAGGTGGCAGGCCTACCCGGGAGCCCGCGCATACAGGGTGAGCTGGGGCTATATAACCATGGATGATCGCTCTTACAGCTCAATGAGCGGAAACCCAACAAGAACCGCCGATACCCATCTGCATATGGACAGCGTCCCGGCAATCCCGTTCGGAATGTATGGGGGAGACCAAAAGGGCATACTCCCAGCCTTCCTGATAGGACGCGCTGACGCGTACTCCCTGCAAGTCGAGGCCATCGATGAGCACGGAAACATCATATCGTCGAGCAGCGGTTTGTATTTCGGGGCAAGCCCGAATCCGTCTTCCCTGATCAAGGCAGAAGGTGTCACCCCCACGCAGGCAGAGAAGTTGCTGCTGGACCGCAAATACGACGAAGCTGTCGCCGCGCTGCAAGACCTCATCGGAAAAGACCCCGACGACATCCGCGCCCTTGAGATCCTGTCGCGCGTGTACTTCATGGGCACGTACTACCAGGCCAAGAATGGCATCGGCGATAGTGTGGCTCACCGGGATCCTGAGCGCAGCCGCGACATGCTGAGGCGCCTGGCCGCATTGGAGCCAAACCGCGAACGTCTCTCAGCACTGGCCACTGTATGCATGAGACTGGGTGATCGAGCCGGGGCAGCAGAAGCCTACCGGATGATGGTGGACCTGGGCTGTGCAGACGGCGCCGCGCTGGCCTTTCTCGCGTATCACGCTCTCACATCCGAAGATGACCACCAGCAAGCGCTCGCATACTTGGAGCAGGCAAGGCTCCACGTAGACACCACTTGGGAAGCAGTCACCCTCTGCGGCCTGCATGTGCTGACCGGGCAGTGCGATAGAGCCGTCGAATTGCTCAACACAGCCCGCGCGGAGGGAATCAGCACGTCCGGTGAGCACGTGCTCGACCTGGAAAGAGCCTTGAGTGACTATGCCGCATGGAGCGGCAGCCGAAGCGCGCACAGTGAGTTCCTGCTGCTCATCTCAGGTATCTCCGATCCCTGGCGCCACCAGCACCGAGATGAACTGCACAGCGCCATAGATCAGTTCCGAGCCAAACACGGCAAAGAAGCCCCAACACTACTGAGCGTGGTGGAGGCCTTTGTGCAGGTAGGCGGGCTGTAGCAGGCGAGCGGGCCCGCTCGCCCGCCTCCCCGGCCCGCCTCGCCTTCCCTGTCTAGCCTGTCGACATTGTCTATGCATTCCCATGATTCGTATCCAGCACCAACTCAAGCTCGATCTCATCGCGAATGGGTATCCCGTTCTCCCCAGCCAAAGGTATCTCGGGCTTTAGGCGCCTAGATAGAGTCACGGCGTGGCGATGAACCGCGACTATACCGAAACCGGCCTTCTGGTAGAACCTCAGAGCATCGATGTTATCATTGGTCGTGATCAGCCACACTCTATACGCCCCGGCCTCCATCGCACACTCCAGCGCCCTGCGAATCAGCCGCTGCCCAATACCCATCCCCGGTTGCAGGCTGTTCAGGGTGACTATCTCGCACTGACCGTCGTGCACCTCATACGTGAGCAAGCCAAGGCGATGGCCATTGCCTGCCACTGCAACGAATCCCGGAAGCCCAGACGCATCCACTACCCGACCATGCGTTGCGATTCTGGCAGAACCCCAGCTCTCCTCCAGTATCCTTTCAGCCCACTCGCGGTCATCGCCCTGAAGAGGACGCACGTGATATGCGCTTAGCCTGGGGATCACCACCGCCGACGGAAGCGCAGGTCCGTAATAGACCACCTGCACAGCCCTTCGCATCCGCCGACTTCGGTAGATAGGCTCCCCTGTGTTCAGGTTGCGGTCAAACTTCGGGAAGCTCGAGCTTGTGACTATCAAGCGCACTCGGTGGCCCGGGCCGAAAATGTGGGCACACCCTTTCATTCGTATGTGAAGAAGATAGATCCGACCGGGTTCCATGAAGTCCTCTCTGTCAAGACTACTGCGGTATCTAGCCCTCACTATGCCGTCCGAAACGTACCTCGCAACACAGTCTTCATCCACATCTAGCAGCATCGCGACGAAGTCCGTGTCGGGCGCGTCTGACGACGCGTATAGCTCAACCTCCGGAACGCCGCATATCTCCAGCGAACTATCCAGCACTTCAGAATCGTAAGTCAGTACATCCTCCCGCAAGTGAGCAGACGACACCGAGGGTCCGGGCGCCATCCCTGCCTTGGGAAACGCCCACACCGCACCGCCTTCAGTACGATTCGGGTTCTCCGGGTCATACACAAACGACTCACTAGCAGCTACGGGGTCTTTGCCCGAGATCGCGCCCGCGGAAAGGGCAGAAAGGACGCCTCTGCTTCGACCGTTAGGACCGGAGGAACGCGCGTCAGCTGCAGCTCCGAGGTACATCTTCACACCGCAGGCCTCCGGATGAGGCCATGCGTCCAGCTCAGCCCAGTGAGGCTCATGCCCGGTGAAGAAGCACTTTACGGAAGACCTCGCCGGCACGTCTCCTATACCCTTCACCCAGAAGTCCATCCAACTCACGCACTCGTCCATGAAGGGAGAAGATATGTCCACCGCATCCTCATGCGGACTATCCAGACTACCTTCGCGCTGCCTAGACCAGCACCCGTATGACACGTCGCCGGATATCTTCTCAGGCCCGCCGATCGTGCCGTTGTGGCTCCACGGGCCGAGTACGAGCCTCTGAGGCGCTCCGGACCGGATCATCTCTGAGTACGGAACCAAAGTGGCGTCAAGCAGGAAATCGAACCATCCGCCGAAGTGAAGCCCGGGAACGCGGGTTCTCTGGACATAGCTCCACAGATCGTTTCCGCCCCAGAACCTGGACAAGGGACCGTCTTCCAACATGGCCGCCCACGAAGGGTCTGCATCTGGCCCAATGGCCTCGACCAGGGGCATCTTACGGTAGAGGGCTTCAGGGGCAAAGCCGCTTAGGGGAGCGGTTCTCATGTATGTCCATGGCAAGGTGTGGTGAAGTCGAAGCGCTCCGTCCTGGAAACAGAGGAGATCCTTCTTGACAGGTACCGTCACCCAGACCGCCGCCTTGACTTGTTCCGGAAACTCAGCCGCAATGGCGACCGAAGCGGCTGAAAGATAAGAGATGCCAAGTACGGCGAGTCTACCGTCGCACCATGGTTGGTCCAGCACCCACTGCGCGGTTCTGACCGAGTCCTCTGGTTCCTGAGCCAGGAATCCGAACTGCCCCCGCGACTCCCCGCTTCCACGCACGTCCTGGATCACAGTGGCATAGCCGTGACCCCCAAAGACATCGCCGATGCTCTGTAGATTCCTGCGTCCATAGACCGTCCGCACAATGACCACCGGGTAGGCGCCGGGGCCCGGCAGGATAACAGATGTTGCAAGGCTAGCCCCGCCACACACCGGCACAGACTCAGTCCTGGTTTCCATAGCTGGCTCCATAGCTGGGCCCTCCCTCGGACATGACTCGGCGCACTGACGCGCCCCGCTTCCCCTATTCGGGCTTTTCGGCCTTCTGGGGCGACATGCATTCTGCTTCCGCAAGGCTACAGCCGAGGAACAACCCCGAAGATACCTTCATCACCTAACCGTATGATCGTGGAAGTATCAACTACACATGTGAGCCTCACCAGCGAGCCCTCCAACACTCACATGGGATGATCCGCCTTCATTCAGATCCGTTCGGCATGGAATTCATCAGTTCAACAAGCTCTTCAAGTTTGGCCGGGCTGATACGACCGTCAGCCCGGTTGTTACGCATTAGTACGCAGAAGACAGGCGACACACTCCTGTGAAAAGTGGGCTCCTCCATCGTTCCAGCGAGCCCGAATTCGCCTCTTCGCTTAGCATAGATGGCTGGATCCAGTAGTAACCTATCCTTGTCTTTCGCCGAAATGTAGCTTTCTTCCTCCAATCTTAGCACTATTGTCTTCACCGGTACTTCGTAGTAATCGCTCAACAGGACTATCCGATCAACCAAGTCGAACTGAGCCGGCAAGGACTCGAGGTAGTCTCTCATGCCGCGCCTCGGCACCAGAAACTCCGCCGCAAATCGATTGGCCTGCATTTCTCTCACGGTAGATCCGCCGTTGTACTCGATCTCGCACACTGTGTTCCAATTACTCAGAACATCGCCATCGAACCATGCGTGGTACAACTCGTGAGCAGCTGCGAAGTGCTGCTTTCCCCTTGGGAGGGAGGTATTAACAAAGACTACGTCTTGGCCGTCGCGGCGCCCTATGAAGGCGGCAAGATCTAGATCGTCGACTGGGAATCGGAGAGTCAGTATTTCCTGCCGATCCAAGCAGCTGAACACTTTCGCGCCTATCGGAGCATAGATCCCGAACCCAAGCTGGCTTCTCTTGTCCTCGGCTTTTCTGCGTATTTCGGTCACTCTATCATCGGCTAACACGGCGACTCCCCCCTGGCGATCTTCAGCTGCCACAGGTACTCCTCCGCAAGCCTGTCAACGCACCCAATCGCCTGCTTGGCAGAGTCGGTCTTTGCGCTGCCCATGAAAGCCAGAGCCAGACTGCGCGGCGCCTCGGCTATCAAGACCTCTAGGTCCAATCCCAAAGCGTCACAGGCCCTCTGCAGTTCCATAGCATTGATCGCCTTCTGCCCCAGTTCGATCTTGCTCAGAACTGCCCTGGCTATACCCATCCGCTTTGCAACAGCTTCCTGCGACAACCCAAGCTCGTTACGATATCCTGCAATGCGCCGCCCAATCTCCCGATACGATACTGGCATCCTGATTCACCCCCGATCCTGTCGCACGCTGCCTCGTCACCATTGTAACGTTTTGTTGCAACATGTGCAATCGATCATCGCGACTTGCTGCGTATTGATGCGCACGCGTGGCGGTCTACTCAGTGCCGCCCCACGGCGGTAGTGCCTTGCTCCAGTTCAGCGCGTTGTACTTCCTCATGACGACAAGAAGCCGATCGATGTCAATGGCATCAACAGTTCTGCCGTCGCGCCCGGTGACCGTAGTGGCCTTGAGCATCGAATTGATGACAGCCTCCTCGGTGGCTTCGACGACCGCCAAGAACAGGGGAGACATCGCGTCGTTCGACACCACCTCCGTCTTGAGGATCAGGGGACTGTCATGGGGAATCCGCCTGGCAGTGGAGAAGGCTATGAAGAAGTCTCCAGAGCCGTTGCTGCTATAGAAGCCCGTGCGGGCAAGCCCAAGCCCCACTCTCTTCGCCAACCGCTCCAGCTGCTTGTGATCTAGGGGAGCGTCGGTGGCTACGACAACCATCACGGATCCGTCCTCAGGTATCTCATACGGGAAGTCTCGGCTACCGGCGTAGCGCCCCAGTTCGCGTCCGACCGGCGCGCC